>Ga0105055_10006863_pt1 | contig 15453 bp, 15 predicted proteins | sample BON03_FD_78090 | JGI IMG/M metagenome (GOLD analysis project Ga0105055, IMG submission 78090) | Freshwater microbial communities from Lake Bonney liftoff mats and glacier meltwater in Antarctica - BON-03 | ecosystem: Environmental > Aquatic > Freshwater > Ice > Glacier meltwater | place: Lake...
CAAAGCAAGCACGGGGCGCTGCCCCGCACCCCGCCAGGGGCCGAGCCCCTGGACCTCATATCATTGAAATAGATGGGTTTCCAAAGGCCCTCGGCCTTTGGCGGGTCCAGGGCAGAGCCCTGGTCTTACCTTTCTGGGATCGGTCATCACCAGCGGCGGCTGGTATGAGTTCATCACACGCTACAGCGCGCGGACAGGGCGTGGGCCGGCTGCTGATGGTGGAGGCCATGGCGCGCCTGCACGCGGCGGGCTTGACCGAACGCTACCTCATCAACCTCGCAGGCCTGGAAGCGGCGCCGCTGATTATCCTTTCGTGTCGGCATAGACCAGGGCGGCGGCCGCGAGATCCTCGATGGCGCTGCCGACCGATTTGAACATCGTGATCTCCTGGTCGGTGTCGCGGCCGGCCACGATGCCGCGGCACAGGCCGGCGAGATCGCCGATGATGTCGTTCCTCGTGATGATGCCGCTGGCGATGGGCTGAGTGATGTCGCCGGCCTCCGCGAGTGCGGCATCGGTGTCGATATAGATCCGCGACCGGCGGGCGGCAGTATCGTCGGCCTCGCGCATGTCCGGGCGGTAGCCGCCGATCAGGTCGAGATGGGTGCCCGGGCGCAGCCAGGCGCCGCAGATCAGTGCCTCGGTGGCCAGCGTGGCGCAGGAGACGATGTCGGCGGCGCGGGTGGCGGATTCCAGATCGGTGATGGCGGCGGCGTCGAAGCCCTCCGCGCGCAGTGTGGCCGCCAGCGCCTCGGCGCGGGCCGGGCGCGGGTTCCACACGGCCACGCGGCGGATGTCGCGCACTGCCGACCAGGCCTGGGCCATCATGCCGGCAACGTGGCCGGCGCCGACGATGAGCAGCGAGCCGGCATCGCGGCGCGCCAGGTAGTCGCCCGCCAGCGCCGAGGCGGCGGCGGTGCGCCGGCCGGTGATCTCGTTGCCGTCGATCACCGCGAGATGCCGACCGGTGGCGCCGTCGCACAGCAGGTAGGTGGAGAACACCGAATTCAGCCCCAGTGCACCGTTGCCGGGAAACACGGTGACCAGCTTGACGCCCATGGCGGAACTGCCCTGCCAGCTTGGCATCAGCAGCAGCGTGCCGGCGCCGTCGCCAACCGCGTGCCGGTGGCGCAGCGGCACCTCGGCCCCGGCGACGAAGGCTTCGCGCAGGGCCTGGATCAGGAGCGGGAAGGGCAGGGCGGCACGGGTGCGCGCCTGGTCGATGACGATGGGGTCTTCAGGGTGGGTCATGCGTGCTCCCGCGACATTGCCGGCGGAGGGTGGAACCGGCAGGATGCCGCCATGCCACTGAGAGGGCCCGGAGACAAATGGATTTCGCTTTGAGCGCGGAACAGGAGACCATCCGCGAGGCCGTGACCAGGCTGTGCGCGCGCTTCGACGACGCGTTCTGGCTGGCGCGCGATGCCGATGGCCGGTTTCCGCACGAGTTGCACGCGGCCTTGGCGGCCGAGGGATTTCTGGGCATGTGCATCCCCGAGGAATACGGCGGCTCCGGCCTGGGCATCACCGAGGCGGCTGTGATGATGCAGGCGGTCGCGCAGTCCGGCGCGGCAATGTCCGGCGCCTCGGCGGTGCACATGAACATCTTCGGGCTGAACCCGGTGGTGATGTTCGGCACGCATGAGCAGAAGGCCCGCATGCTGCCGCCGCTGGTGGCCGGGCGCGAGAAGTCGTGCTTCGGCGTGACCGAGCCGGACACCGGGCTCGACACCACCCGCCTCAAGACCCGCGCCGAGCGCCGGGGCGACCGCTACGTGGTGAACGGCCAGAAGATCTGGACCTCGACCGCGCAGGTCGCCGACAAGATCCTGCTGCTGGCGCGCACCACGCCGATCGAGGACGTGACGAAGAAGACCCGGGGGCTGAGCCTGTTCTACACCACGCTGGACCGCAGCCGCGTGGAAGTGCGGGCGATCGAAAAGATGGGCCGCAAGGCGGTGGATTCGAACCAGGTGTTTTTCGACGGACTGGAAATTCCGGAGGACGACCGGATCGGCGAGGAGGGCCGCGGCTTCGAATACATCCTGCACGGCATGAACCCCGAGCGCATCCTGATCGCCGCCGAGGCGGTGGGGGTGGGGCTGGCCGCGCTGGCCAAGGCCACGGCGTATGCCAAAGATCGCGTGGTGTTCGGCCGCCCGATCGGCCAGAACCAGGGCATCCAGCACCCGCTGGCCGAGAACTGGATGGAGCTTGAGGCGGCGCGCCTGATGACCATGAACGCCGCTTGGCTCTATGACACCGGCAAGCCGTCGGGGGCGGCGGCCAACGCGGCGAAATACCTTGCCGCCGAGGCCGGGTTCAAGGCCTGCACCCAGGCGGTGATGACGCATGGCGGCATGGGGTATGCCAAGGAGTACCACGTTGAACGCTACCTGCGCGAAAGCATGATCCCGCGCATCGCACCAATCAGCCCGCAACTTGTACTGTGCTACATCGCCGAGCGGGTGCTCGGCTTGCCGCGGTCATACTGAGAGGCGCCGATGGCCGACTACGACAGCCGCGCCGAAACCCTGGCGCATATCCACCGGGTGCGCGACCACCTCAACACGGTGATCGCCGTTCTGATGGAGCGCGGCCGGGTGCATGACGCCTCGAAGTTCTCCGACGTGGAGAAGCCCGTGCTGGACAGCATCTATCCCCGGCTGCGCGGCCTGTCCTACGGCTCGCCGGAATACCTGGCGCTGGTGCGCGAGGCCTGGCCGGGGCTGCAGCATCACTACCGTCACAACTCTCACCACCCCGAACACTACGAAGCGGGCATCGCCGGGATGGACCTGTTCGACCTGGTGGAGATGTTCTGCGACTGGAAGGCGGCCAGCGAGCGCAACCCGGCGGATGGCGTGCGGATCGACCACAACGCCCGCATCTATGCCATCGCGCCGCAACTGGCGCAGATCCTGGCGAACACCCTGGCGCGGTGGCCCGAGGACAAGAAGTGAGGGTCGTCGTCATCGGCGGCGGCGCGGTCGGGAGTTCGGCGGCGTATCATCTCGCGCGGGACCCGACGTTCCATGGCAGCGTCACGGTGATCGAGCGCGACCCCACCTACCGCATCGCCTCGTCGTCGCTCTCGGCCAGTTCCATCCGCCAGCAATTCTCCACGCCGGTGTGCATCCACATGTCGCGCTACGGGCGGGAGTTCCTGGAGCAGGGCGCGGACTTGCTGGCGGTCGACGGCGACCGGCCGGCCCTGGGCTACCGCGAACGCGGCTATCTGTTCCTGGCCAGTGCCGCGGGTGCCGGCATCCTGCGCGAGAACTATGCGGTGCAGTTGGCCAACGGCGCGGATATCGGCCTGTTGTCGCCGGCGGAGATCCGAACACGGTTCCCATGGATTTCTACCGACGGGATCGCACTCGGCGCGCTGGGCCTGTCCGGCGAGGGCTGGTTCGACGGGCCAGCCCTGCTGGCCGCATTGCGGCGCAAGGCCCGGGCGCTCGGCGTGCGCTACGTCGCCCAGGACGCCACCGGCCTGGTGCGCGAAGGCGCACGCGTGCGCGCGGTGCGGTTGGCCAACGGCGAGGAGATTGCCTGCGACGTCGCGGTCAATGCCGGCGGCCCGTGGGCGGCGCGGGTGGCGGTCTTTGCCGGCATCGACCTGCCGGTCCGGGCGCGTAAGCGGATGATCTACGTGATCCAGTGCCGCGAGAAGCTGGAAGGCGCGCCGCTGGTGATCGACCCCGAGGGCATTTTCTTCCGCCCGGAAGGGGCCGGCTTCATCTGCGGGCGCTCGCCGGGCGAGGGCGAGCCGGACCCGGACGAGCCGCCGCTGGAGGTGGAGGAGGCGATGTTCCACGAGCGCGTCTGGCCGGTGCTGGCTGCTCGCGTGCCGGCCTTCGAGGCCCTGAAGCTCGCCGGCGCCTGGGCTGGATATTACGAATACAACACATTCGACCAGAACGGCGTGGTCGGCGCGCACCCGGTCTGCCCGAACCTGATCCATGCCGCCGGCTTCAGCGGCCACGGCATCCAGCATTCGCCGGCTACCGGGCGCGGGGTGGCGGAGTTGATCCAGCACGGCGCTTACGCCACGCTGGATCTGTCGCCGCTCGGTTTCGAGCGGATCATCGCCGGCCAGCCTCTGGTCGAGCGCAATATCGTCTAGAGGGGGAAACGATGACCCAGTACAACGTGGGCGACCTGGTCGCCGAGTTCCTCTCGCTGTGCGGGGTGAGCACCGCCTTCGGCATCGTCTCCGTGCACAACATCCCCATGCTCGACGGCATCGGCCGGCGCAACGCGGTGCGCTTCGTGATGACGCGCGGCGAACTCGGCGCCTCCCACATGGCCGACGGCTACGCCCGCGCCACCGACTCCCTCGGCGTCATGGTCACCAGCACCGGCCCCGGCTCGGCCAATGCGGTGGCGGGCCTGGTGGAGGCGCAGTTCGCCGGCTCGCCGGTGCTGCACATCACCGGCCAGACACCGACGAAGTTCGTCGATCGCGCAACCGGCTCGGTGCATGACGTGCCGGACCAGCTGGGCACGATGGCCAGTTCCGGCAAGGCGGCGTTCCGGGTGCGCAGCGCGCAGCAGGCGCTGGGCACGCTGATGAAGGCGGCGTCGCTCGCCCTCACGCCGCCGCGCGGGCCGGTGACAGTCGAGGTGCCGATCGACATCCAGCGCACGCCCATCGAGCGCCCCGCCATGTTCGACCGGTTCGCGCTGCCGGTCCCGGAGCCTATTCAACCTTCCGCCGCCGACCTGGACGAGTTGGCCGAGCGGGTGGCCAAGGCGAAGCGGCCGATGCTGTGGCTGGGCAACGGCGCCAAGAAGGCGCGCGACGGGGCGCTGGCGTTGCTCGACCTGGGGTTTGGCGCAGTTTCGTCGTGGAACGGCCGCGGCACGGTGCCCGAGGACCATCCGATGACGGTGGGCGGCCTGAACGGCAACGGCGCGCCGGCGGTGCAGGCGTTCTTTGACCAGTGCGACCTGATGCTGGTGGTGGGCTCGCGCATGCGCGCTCACGAGACCAGCGAGTTCTCGGTGAAGCTGCCGAAGAACCTGATCCAGGTGGATATCGACCCCGAGGCCAACGGCCGGACCTACCCCAGCGCCTGGTTCATGGTGGGCGACGCGGCGGCGACGCTGGCAGGCCTGGCCTCGCGGCTGAAGGGCCGGTTGCAGGTGGAGCCGGGATATCGCGAGGCGTTCGGGGCGATGAAGGCCGAGGCGCGGGCGGCATTCAAGGCGACGCTGGGGCCGTATGCCACGTTCTCGGAGCAGTTGCGGGCGGTGATGCCGGCGGATGCGATCTGGGTGCGCGACATCACGCTGAACAACTCCACCTGGGGCAACCGGCTGTTCCCGGTGCTGGACCCGAAGACCAACATCTATCCCGTGGGCGCGGGCATCGGCGTGGGTCTGCACCTCGGGATCGGCGCGGCGCTCGGCGCCAATGGCCGCAAGACGGTGATGATGAGCGGCGACGGCGGATTCTTCCTGAACATGACCGAACTCTGGACCGCGGCGCAGGAGCGGCCGGATATCGTGATGGTGGTGATGAACGACCGCGGCTATGGCGTGATCAAGCACATCCAGGATTCGCTGTACGGCGGCCGGCGGTTCTACGGCGACCTGCTGACGCCTGACCTGCAGCAGTTGGCGGCACTGGCGGGTGTGCCGAGCTTCAAGGTGACGGAGGGGGACAAGTTCGGGGCCACCGTGGCACAGGCCATGGCAGTATCCGGGCCAACCCTGGTCGAAGTGGACATGACGGCGATCGGAGCGTTTCCGCCTTATGCGCCATATGACAAGAAGCAGGGGTAGAAAAGGAAGAATCTTCTTTTTCTGTAGAAAAAGAAGCAAAAAGACTTTCATCCATCAGGGGCTGCGCTGACATGCCGCCTACGGATGGATGAAGGTTTTTGGCCTTTCCTTTTTCTCAGCCCGAGTGAAGCTGTCGTGCCAGTTTCCGAGCCAGGATCCAGCCGATCAGTCCGCTGAGCGGGGCGGCGGGCATCAGCAGGAGCCAGCCGACATTCGCGCCCTGCACGACAAGGTTCATGCCGATGCCAAGCAGCAGACCGCCCACCAGCCCTCCGGCAACACCGGAGGATAGGCCAAGCCAGATGATATCGCTGCGCGTAATCATCCGTCCCAGGTAGGACGCGGCGCCAGGATTGGCAAGCACCGCCCTCGCCACAGGCAAGCGGATGAAGTTTTTTTGGTTCTTTTTGTTCACAAAAAGAACACCTTGCCTCGCCTGATTTGACTCCGCGGGGCCTGCTGCGTATATGCCCCGCATTGCCGGGAACGTGGACGGTCCTTCGGGGGCCGCGCCCGTCTTTTGCCGTTTGGCAAGGGGCCTACCGGTGCAACAAGCCGCAGACATGTCCATAAGGGCAGGGCGGCGCCTGGAAGAAGGGGTAGCGCATGACCAAGCGCGCCGAGAGCAAGTACAAGATCAATCGCCGGCTGGGCGTGAATCTGTGGGGCCGGCCGAAGTCTCCGCTGAGCAAGCGCGACTACGGCCCCGGCCAGCATGGCCAGCGCCGCAAGGGCAAGCCGACCGATTTCGGCATCCAGCTGATGGCCAAGCAGAAGCTCAAGGGCTACTACGGCAACATCGGCGAGAAGCAGTTCCGCAAGTATTACTTCGAGGCCGTGCGCCGCAAGGGCGATACCTCGGAGAACCTGATCGAGCTGCTGGAGCGCCGGCTGGATGCGGTGATCTACCGCATGAAGTTCGCTATCACGCCGTTCGCCTCGCGCCAGTTCGTGAACCACGGCCACGTGACCGTGAACGGCAAGAAGCTCAACATCCCGAGCTACCAGGTGAAGGACAACGACATCATCGAAGTCCGCGAGAAGTCCAAGCAACTCGCCATGGTGCTGGATGCCTCGCAGAGCGCCGAGCGCGACGTGCCGGAATACATCGAGGTGGATCATCGCGCCATGAAGGGCCGCTTCACCCGCGCCCCGAAGCTCTCCGACGTGCCGTATCCCGTGCAGATGGAACCGAACCTGGTGGTCGAGTTCTACTCGCGCTGAGGTAACCGCGTTCTACTCGCGCTAAGTCCACCGCCTCCCGACCAGGCCCGCCCCGCAAGGGACGGGCCTTTTTCGTGGCCCCGCGACGCCCTGCGCAGCGCGCGGCTCAGGCTGCCATGTTCAGCTCCTTGTGCACCAGCGACACCCAGTAGGCGACGCCGAGCGGCAGGATCTCGTCGTTGAAGTTGAACAGCGGGGTATGCAGGCCGGGCGTGCGGCCGGCCTCGGCCACGCCGTTACCGATGAAGATGAAGGCGCCGGGGCGTTTTTCCAGCATGAAGGCGAAGTCCTCTCCGCCGGTGATGGGGGACGTTTTGTCGTCGACCTGTCCAGCGCCCACCAGGGCGGCGGCCGCGGCGGTGGCCACGTCGGTGTTCTCGTCGTGGTTCACCAGGGTGGTCGTACCCCAGCGCAGTTTCACCTCCGCGGTGCAGCCATTGGCCGCGGCCAGTGCCTGGGCGAGGCTTTCCATCTTGGTGTCGATGATCGCCTGCACCTTGCCGTTGAAGCAGCGCATGGTGCCGGTGATCTCGATCTCGGCCGGCATCACGTTGCTGGACTGGTTGGAGCCGCCATGGATGGAGCCAACGCTGACCACGGCGGTTTCCAGCGGGGCGACGCTGCGGCTGACGATGGTCTGGATGGCCTGGATGTACTGGGCGGTGACGATGGTCACATCGGTCGAGAGATGGGGTGTGGCGCCGCCATGGCCGCCGGTGCCCTTGAACACCACCTCCCACCGGCCGCTGGCCGCCAGTAGCGGGCCGCGGCGCAGGGCGAAGTGGCCCACCGGCAGACCCGGCATGGTGTGCATGCCATAGACAGCGTCGCAGGGGAAACGCTCGAACAGCCCGTCATTCATCATTGCCACCGCGCCGCCACGGCCCTCCTCGGCGGGCTGGAAGATGAGTTGCACGGTGCCGGCGAAATCGCGGTGCTCGGCGAGGTAGCGGGCCGCGCCCAGCAGCATGGTGGTGTGGCCGTCATGCCCGCAGGCATGCATCACGCCCTGGTTGGTGGAGGCATAGGGCAGGCCGGTCGCCTCGGGGATGGCCAGCGCATCCATGTCCGCGCGCAGCCCGACCGAGTGCTGCCCCGGCAGCCGGCCGCGTACGGTGCCGACCACGCCGGTCTTGCCGACGCCTTCGGTCACCTCGATGCCCCATTCGCGCAGCTTGGCAGCGACGAGGGCGGCGGTGCGCACTTCCTCCAGTCCCATCTCGGGGTGGGCGTGGATGTCGCGCCGGATGGCGGTGAGGTCGGCGTGATAGGTGTCGATGGTCGCGCGCATCTGTTCGGTCATGGCAGCCCCCAGGTTTCGGCCCAAGCTAGCGGCCTTGCGATTTCGGGCAAAGCCCTGTCATTTGCCCCGGCATACCGGAGAGTTAACATGGACCCCGTTCTCGTCGAAATCACCCGCGGCGCCCTCGTCGAATCGGCCCATCGCGGCGCTGCCATTGTGGTGGATGCGAAGGGGGGCGTGGTGTTCGAGGCAGGCAATGTGGACCTGCCGATCTATCCGCGCTCGGCGGTGAAGGCGCTGCTGGCCCTGCCAATGGTGGAAGGCGGGGCGGCCGCGCGGCTGGGCCTGACCGACGCCGAGATCGCCCTGGCCTGCTCCTCGCACTCCGGCGAGGAAGACCACGTGGCCACCGCCATCTCGATGCTGGCCAAGGCCGGGCGCGACGAAACCTGCCTGGAATGCGGCACCCACTGGCCGTCCTACGATGTCGCCAGCCGGGCCCTGGCCGCTTCGGGCAAGGTGCCCAGCGCGCTGCACAACAACTGCTCGGGCAAGCATTCCGGCTTCATCTGCCTGGCCTGCGATCGCGGCGACGACCCCAAGGGCTATATCCGGCCCGACCACCCGACCATGAAGGTGATCACCGCCGCCCTGGCCGACATGACCTCGACGAGGCTCGACGAGAACAATTTCGCCGTCGATGGCTGCTCGATCCCCACCTACGCGATCCCGCTGCGCGCCCTCGCACTGGGCTTCGCCCGCTTTGCCACGGGCCAAGGCATCGGCGCCGACCGCGCCGCCGCCGCAAAGCGTATCCGCGAGGCCGTGGCCGCGCAGCCGCGCATGGTCGCCGGCACCAACCGCTTCGACACCAAGGTGATCGCCGCCCTGGGCGAACGCGCCTTCGTCAAGGGCGGCGCGGAAGGCGTGCACTGCGCCGCCATCCCCGAACTGGGCCTGGGCATTGCGGTGAAGTGCGACGACGGCGCCGGCCGCGCGGCCGATGTGGTCACCGCGGCCCTGCTCGCCCGCCTGCTGCCGAACAACGGCACGCCCGACCCGGTCCTGGCCACGCTGGCCAACCCGCTTCTGACCAACTGGAACGGCATCGAAGTGGGTCAGATGCGGGCAGCGGGGCCGTTGGCCTGAAAAAGAAAGGGTTGTTCTTTTTTATAAAAAATAACCAAAAAATTTCTATCCGTTTGAATCAAGCATCGCCGCATAATCCCGGCGCAAACGGATAAAAGTCTTTTTGCTTCTTTTTCTACAGAAAAAGAAGACCCTTCCTTCCCACTCCTACAGGAAGCTCGTGCCGATACCCCCGTCCACCGTGCCAAGCCGCCCCAGTTGACGATCGCGCCCGGCCCAGCCATCGCCGCGGCTGCGGCCTGCATGCCCCAGATGATCGCCTTGAAGCCGATGTTGAGCATGCGCTCCACCGTCTCCGGCGCGATCTCCGCCAACGACTGGTAACGCACCCAGGCGGCGTTGTTCACCAGCCCGTCGAGCCGCCCGGCCTCTGCGGCGAAGCTGGAGACGGCGTCTTGCATCGCCTCACGCACGGAAAGATCGCGGGTGAGGCCGATGGCGGTGCCGCCGGCCGGCTCGATCGCCGCCACCGTGCCGGCCACGAAATTCTCTCGCAGGTCCACCACCCCCACGGTGGCGCCGAGCGCCGCCAGGTGCAGCGCGGTCGCCTTTCCAATGCCGTTGCCTGCCCCGGTGACTAGCACGGCGCGGCCGGCGAAGGAGGAGGCGGCCATCTCAGCGCCCCTTGAACACGGGCTTACGCTTTTCCAGCATGGCGGTGCGCGCTTCCTTGGCGTCCTCGGTCTGGGCGAGCTGCATGGTGAAGTTCTGCTCGAAGCGGTAGCCGTCGCGCTGCGGCATCAGCTCGACCATGTTGCAGCTGGTCTTGGCGTAGCGGATACCGAGCGGGGACTTGCCGGCGATCTCCTCCGCCACCTTCATCGCCGTGGGCAGAAGGTTCTCGCGCGTGGTGACCGCCTCGATGATGTCCTTGCGGTACAGGTCGGCGGCGGTAAGGCGCATGCCCGTGTACATCATCCGCCGCACGGTAGACTTGCCGAACAGGCGTGACAGCATCGCCGCCCCGCCGGCCAGGCCCACGTCGATCTCCGGCATACCGAAAACCGCCTCCTCGCAGGCAAAGAAGATGTCCGACGCCGCCATCAGCCCCAGCCCCGCCCCAAGCGCCACGCCATTGACCGCGGCGATCACCGGCTTCTGGCATTCGTGAATGGCATTGCCGGTCTCGCGGGTGATGCGGTTGTGCGCGTGATAAGCGCCCTTCTTCGACAGGTCGGGGCGGGCGCGCAGGTCGGCGCCGGCACAGAACGCGCGTCCGGCGCCGGTCAGCACCGCCACGCGGATATCCTCGCGCTCGGAGACCTCGTCGAATATCTCGATCAGCCGGTCGCGCATCGCCCGGTCGAGCGCGTTGACGGGCGGGCGATTGAGGGTGACCAGCGCGATGTGCCGGTCGACCTCAAAGCGGATGATGTCTGAGTCGCTCATTGACAAGTCCTCGCAAGGTGATTTCGTGGCCGCGATGCCGCGGCAATAATGCCTGTTCGCGCGCATCGCGGCCATGGGTCGCCTGAACGTGCGCAGCGGAAGTGCCTGTGGATTCCTTCCCTTCCGCGCCGCCCCGGTGTATCTCGCGCCCCATGAGCACCGATGCCGCGACCGAGATCGCCCGCCGCCGCACCTTCGCGATCATCTCCCACCCCGATGCCGGCAAGACCACGCTGACCGAGCGCCTGCTGCGCGCGGGTGGGGCGATCCAGCTTGCCGGCAACGTGCGTGCCAAGGGCGAGCGCCGGCGCACCCGGTCGGACTGGATGGGGATCGAGCGCGACCGCGGCATTTCCGTCGTCACCTCGGTGATGACCTTCGAATACCGCGATTGCGTGTTCAACCTGCTGGACACCCCGGGCCACGAGGACTTCTCCGAGGACACCTACCGCACGCTCACGGCGGTGGACGCCGCGGTGATGGTGATCGACGCGGCCAAGGGCATCGAGGCCCGCACCCGCAAGCTGTTCGAGATTTGCCGCCTGCGCGACATCCCGATCATCACCTTCATCAACAAGATGGACCGCGAGGCGCAGGACCCCTTCGCGCTGCTGGACGAGGTGTCGTCGGCCCTGGCGCTCGATACCGCGCCGGTCACCTGGCCGGTGGGGCGCGCCTCGACCTTCGTGGGCACCTACGATCTGCGCAAGCGCGAGTACCACCTGACCGAACAGCTGCCGCAATCCGACGCGCGCATGGTGGCGCTGGGCGAGGAGCTTGAACTGGTGCAGGCCGCATTGCCGGAGTTCAACGTCGAGGAGTTCGCCGCCGGCCACCTGACGCCTGTCTATTTCGGCAGTGCGATCAAGGAGATCGGGGTGGCCGACCTGCTCAACGGCCTGGCCGAATACGGCCCACGCCCGCGCGCCCAGCCCGCAGACACGCGCACGGTGGAGGCAACCGAGACCAACCTGACGGCACTGGTCTTCAAGATCCAGGCCAACATGGACCCCAACCACCGCGACCGCATCGCCTTCGCTCGCGTGTGCTCCGGCCGGCTGGTGCGCGGCATGCGGCTGAAGCAGGTGCGGACCGGCAAGCTGATCCCGTTGCACGCGCCGCAGTTCTTCTTCGCCCGCGACCGCCAGATCGCCGACGAGGCCTTCGCCGGCGACGTGGTGGGTATCCCGAACCACGGCACCCTGCGCATCGGCGACACGCTCTCCGAGGACGAGGACATCAACTTCGTCGGCGTGCCCTATTTCGCCCCGGAGATCCTGCGCCGGGTACGGCTGGACGACGCGATGAAGGCCAAGAAGCTGCGCCAGGCGCTGCAGGAACTCGCCGAGGAGGGGGTGGTCCAGCTGTTCCGCCCGCAGGACGGCGCGCCGCCGATGGTCGGCGTGGTCGGCACCTTGCAGCTCGACGTGCTGGTGTCGCGCATGATGGGCGAGTACGGCGTGAAGATCGGCTTCGAAACTACGCCCTACCAGCTTGCCCGCTGGGTCTCGGGCGACCGCGCGGCCCTGGCGAAGTTCGTCGCCGAGAACCGCAGCGCCATGGCCGACGACGTGGATGGCGACCCGGTGTTCCTGGCCACCTCGGCATTCATGATGCGCCGCACCGCCGAATTGAACCCCGGCCTGGTGTTCCGCGACATCAAGGACTTCAAGGCAACCAAGACCGCAGCGTAGCGGGCGAGACGGCTCAGCCGATGTGGACGGAGCGTTCCACCCCGGCCCAGGCTCGCAGCCCGGTCGGCCTTACCGCAAGCTGGCCTTCCAGGGCCTGCATCATCGCGACGCGTTCCAGGAGATACATCATCGGCACCAGCCCGATCGCCAGCGCCAGCGCGATGAACCAGAATCGCGACGCGCCCACCTCCATAACCCAGGGGTTGTAGGTCAGCAGCACGGCTGCCGCGCCCAGCAGGCACAGCAGGTCGATGGTAACGGCGGTCACCGCCAGCATGGCGACGCGTGGGTGCATGGGGGTTCTCCTGGAATGCGAGTTGTAAAAAAGCCTCAGCCAGCGCGGGGAGCGGCATGAATACTGTCAGTTGCCGCCGAACTTCCGGCTGCCCCGACCATAGGTGGACCGAGTGGGGCCGGCCAAGGGGGAAATGAACGGATCGTGCCCTGTGGGCCAATTGTTGAATAAAGCTACAAAACTGAAGCATCTCGCCGTGGGCTGCCAGGGCGGCGCCTTGCCGGCATGTCCGGCCTTCGCGCCTTGATCGGGATCAACGCCGCAGCCTTCGCCTAACGATACAGATGTGGGGAACACTCTGAAGGAGAAGCCCTATGTCGCAGCGCAGCCAACCGATCGTCTGGATACTTGTCGCAGATGGTGAACGCGCGCGCGTGGTGGTGCCGGTCGAGGCGCAGGGCCATTTCGCCACCCGCATCGCGTTTGACCCGCACAGCGCGCGCCTTCGGCCCGACGCCGCCGCCGGCGCGATGGACCTGCGCTACGAGGCGGCAACCCCCGGCCATCATGCCGCCGCGCCGGCGCGCGATCCCAAGGTGCTGGGCGAGCAGGGCTTCGCGGTGTCGGTGGCCCACCACATCGGCGCCCATGCGCTGCGTCATGACTTCGACCAGTTGGTACTACTGGCCCCCGCGCGTGCCTTGCACCACCTGCGCGAGGCGCTGAACGCCCAGGCCCTGGTCAAGGTGGTGGGGTCGGCGAGCAAGGATTATGCCGGCCTGAACGACCACGACCTGTCGCCGCATCTGGCGCAGTGGTGGCTGGCGCCTCCCGCCTCGGCCTGAGCGGAAGCCTGCCGGGGTCCTGCGGCGCGGATGAAGCCTTCGAAAATCCGTGCCGCGGGCTGGGTTGCCAGCCTCGTAAGGTATATGTTAACCATTCGATGCAACCTTGTCTGCCACGCTGGCACGATCGGCTGACAGGGGTAGGTCACGACTCCGTACGCCTGCCATTGTAGCGGCACGAGGTGGTGGACGAGATGATCAGAAACTCCCGGATTGGCGCGAAAAACCGCGCATTTCGAAGCTCCGTGCTGGCGCGGGCCTTGCCGCTGGTCGCGTTGCTCGGCATGTCCGCATGTGGCACGGCGGGCCAGTCCGCCATGTCGGCGGACCCGTCGGTGCGGCTGTCCACGGTATTCCTCAACGCCGGTGCCGCCGATGCGGCGCTGCGGGCAGCCGACGACGTCGTGTCGCGGCAGCCTCGCAGTGCGGCGGCCCTCGAAGCCCGCGGCAACGCCCTGGCGGCGCTCGGCCGGCTGGAGGAGGCGCAGCAGGCCTATGCCGCGGCGATCTCGGCGGCGCCGTCGGCGATCGAGCCGCGCATCGCTCTCGGCCGGCTGCTCGTGCGGCTGAGCCCGCCGGCGGCCGAGGCCATGTTCACCGAGGTCCTGGCCCTCCAGCCGCGCAACATCACCGCCCTGAACAATCTCGGCGTCGCCCGCGACCTGCAGGGTCGGCACGTCGAGGCGCAGGCCGCGTACCGTGCTGCCCTGGCATTGGACGCCGCCATGGCCGGGGCGGGCACCAACTTGGGCCTGTCCCTGGTGCTGTCTGGCAACATGGCCGAGGCGGTGCAAACGCTGCGGCCCCTCGCGGCGGCGCCGGATGCCTCTAGCACAGCGATTGAGAACCTCGCCGTGGCCCTGGCAGCCAGCGGCAACGCCGCGGAGGCTGAGCGCCTGCTTGGCCGCAGCATGTCGCCGGCCGAGGTTGACGAGACACTTCGCGCCTATCGTCGGACGCCGGTCGCCCCTCTGGTGAACCTGCCGCCACCCGCGGCCCCCATGGCACCCCCGATGGCACCACATCCCGTTGCCCTCACGGTGTCTACCGGGCTGCTCCCCACGACGGCGCGGACGCCCGCCGCTGCGCCGGCCATGCTGGAGCCGCCGCCCACGCCCGTGGCAGCCGCACAGCCGCCGGCTGCCGCCTTGCCCGATGTGGATCAGGTCGCCGCTTCGCCCGTTCGCTTGCCCGCAGTGCCCGTTTCCGCCACGGCCGCCCCTGTCTCCATCGCCGCACTGAGCGTGCCGGCCGCCTTGCGCGAGTCGCCCGCGCCGGCGCCGATCGAGCCCCCGGGGGCAGCACAGGCGGCCAGCCCCCCGACCTCTGCCGCACCCGCATTGCCTTTCGCCGTCCCGGCGCTGGCACCCGTGGGGATGGTATCGGTCCCGGTCGCAGCGATGATCGCTGCGCCGGCCACCGCTTCCGCCGCCGTTTCGCTCGACAACGCCCAACGCCCCGCAGCCCAACGCCCGGCATTCGCCCAGCTTGCCGCGATCGCCTCCGAGGCGCGCGCCGGGCAGTCATGGCAGACGTTGCGCCAGAACCTCGGGCCGCTGTTGCGCGACAGGCCGGAGATCACTGTTTCGGCCGAGGTGTCAGGGCGCACCTTCTGGCGATTGCGCACCGGCCCGTTCCAGGAGCGTCGTGAAGCCGAGGCGTTCTGTGCAGAGGTTCGCGCGGCCGGTGGCCGCTGCTGGGCGACCACCTCGGGCGGTTGAATCCCGAGGCGTCACCCTGGGTACTCGTTCTGCGCCCTTAGAGTCCGTCCGGAAACTACATTAACAATTGCATAGTCTCCTGGTCATCAGCCGGATCGACGCGAGTTTGAGGAACGACAGTGCGTTTCGTGTCCGGTTCTCGAAATCTTTGGCAAGGCGC
>Ga0105055_10006869_pt1 | contig 15440 bp, 14 predicted proteins | sample BON03_FD_78090 | JGI IMG/M metagenome (GOLD analysis project Ga0105055, IMG submission 78090) | Freshwater microbial communities from Lake Bonney liftoff mats and glacier meltwater in Antarctica - BON-03 | ecosystem: Environmental > Aquatic > Freshwater > Ice > Glacier meltwater | place: Lake...
GACCACCTGAGCAGTACCCACAAATATTATGTGGACTGGAGCCCTGAATTTTTTAAAAAGAAAGCTGCCCTGCACGGGGAAAATGTAGTGGCCTGTATTGATACCATCATTGCCTCGGGAGATTACCCCGAGATCGGTTACAAGCGTGCCATGGGACTTATCCAGTTGCACAGGGCCTATGGTTCACAACGCCTGGACAGCGCATGCAAAAGAGCCATACAGGCAGATGCGGTCGCATACCAGCGCATCAAGAATATCCTGAAAAACAACCTGGACCGGTCTTCCCTGTTCTACCAAGATCTAGAACAAGACAAACCCCATATCCCCGTACATGAGAATATCCGGGGAGCTTCGGCCTATCAATAAATATGTAACCAATAAACTCTATAATTATGAACAACAATCAAACGGTTGAAAAACTAAAACAAATGCGCCTGGGTGCCATGGCAGACTTACACCTCCAGCATATCAGGGAAAACCGCACACCGGATCTTACGGCCGATGAATACTTGGCATTGCTCACGGACCATCAGTGGGAAGACCATAAGGATCGAAAGATCCAAAGGCTCCTCAAACAGGCATCCTTCCGTGGACAGGCCGATCTGGCGGAAGTGGACTACGCCCAACAGCGCAATCTGGACAGGAATATGTTTATGCGTCTGGGCTGTCTGGATTTTATGAAACGAAAAGAGAATATTATTATGACCGGTGCCTCCGGAGTTGGAAAAAGTTATCTGGCCCAGGCCCTGGGGCACCAGGCGTGCATGATGGAATATCGCACTACCTATGCCAACACGGCCCGTTTATTAAAAAGACTGAAGCTCAGCAAGGCCGATGGAACCTATCTAAAAGAACTGGCAAAGCTTCTAAAGGCAGATCTGCTTATCCTGGATGACTTTGGTCTACAAGGTTTTGACAATCATGCAAGAGAATCGCTTATGGATATAATCGATGACCGTTACAATAGATCTTCTACCATCATCCTGTCCCAGATCCCAGTCTCGGCCTGGTATGATATCATTGGAGAGGGAACCATTGCTGATGCTATCCTGGACAGGATCGTAAACTCCTCCCACAGGATCGACCTCAAAGGGGAATCCTTAAGAAAAGGAGTTTTGAAGGACGAATAACATTAATTTTTTATATAATTGCAAGATCTTTCAAAGTGGCACGGTTTGACCGAAACAGGTGGCACCATCACTCCGAAATAGCCAAATGTCAAAGGGAATAGTATAAGATGACGCTCCCCTATCTTTTTCAGAAGCCATAAGGGCATTGTTGACAAAGTTGAATATTTTGATGCTTATATTTCCCCGCTCCGAAAGAGTTACATCGGTTGTGAACTTTCCATCTGTAGGATTGGGATAAATAATGAAGCCTTCGATAAGTTTTCTGGGATCTGCTTGTCCATCTCCCTCAGTTAATACTTCATTCTCTGTGACTAGCACCTTTTTGGTCTGTTGTGCGAAACATTGTCCTATTTTTGTAATAATTCCCTCATTAAGTTTTTGCAGTTTTTTTAAATTGGTGGGAACGGTGAGTATTAGAAACGTAGGGCAGGTAATAAGCACTTTCGTTTCGATTTAGCACAAATGCCCTATGTTTTTTATAAATTGTTAGGCAATCGTATTTTTATATTAATCTCCATTCAATCCTTTCCAATGTAATTCATCTTTGGTTTCAATATGTTCCATTAATTCCTTTATAACGTCTTCTATTTGTAATATTTTATCATCGTGCTGTTGTACTTTTTCAAATTGATTTTGATGAGAAAACCAATGTAACAACTTAGTATTATATAATGGCTTATCTTCTGGATTGAAAACTGATTTAACTCTAATATCTACTTCTGAATGGCTTGGATACTTCATTAATGTATATAACTCGAGAAATCTTCGAACGGCGTTTGGAAGAATTAATAGATTAGGAAATTCTTCTTTGTCTATTAAATCATTGTATTCCTTTATTGTAAAAAATAACCCAACATATTCAGATTTGTAAGAACTAAATGAGTTTGGTAATTTTTTAATTAAAGCAGTATTATCATCATTTCGTTTAATGAAATATAAAGGGCGCTTACATTCATTTGTATCTCTTTTTATTGTACCAAAAAGTCTTGTGTCCAACATAACTGAGAAAAACTCGAAATTGTGTGTGGAAACAAACAATTGAGCAAAATCATTTACTTTAAAAAAATCATGAAGTAATAACCTTACCTGAAAAATATGATTACTATCTAAACTTGAAATGGGGTCGTCTATAAAAATAATTGTTTCAGGTAATTTAGCTGGCTCATCATTTCGTAAAGCTTTTAATTCTGTTAAAAAGTAAGCAAAAGCAATAGCTGATTTTTCGCCTTCACTTAAATTATTTGCAGAGTGTCCATTTCTTTCAAGCGTGAATTTGTTGTTAGGTATTTCGATTCTAATGTCATTACGATGTAGTAAAATTTCTAAAATGTCATTTAGTTCTTCTTGACCTTTTACGCTACTTTTTAGTTGTGTTTCAAGGTGTAATTTATCTGCTTTGTTTGTTGCTATTTTAGTATTAATGTTTGATATAACTGCTACAGAATGGTTTTTGTTAGATTCTTTTTTATAGTAGTCTTCAGTTTGTAAATATTTAGCAACGTAATGATTTAAAATTATATCTAATGCTTTGTTCTTGTTTTCATCAAATTCTGCTAACCAAACATTATGAGCCTTTATAGATTTGTTAATTTCTTTAAAATCTTTTTCGAAAGTAATAAGTTCAATTTCTGTGACATTAATATTGTTGAAATAATCAGAACTCTTTCGTTTTAGGTCTTTTTCTAAAATTGTCAGTTGAGCTTTGTATTCTTTTACCTTTTCATTGTAAATACTTATTGCATCTAGATAATCAGTCTGAAAACTTTCTCCTAAATTTTTTTTATCAGGAAATGTAATTTTTAATGTCTTTTTTTCAGTTTCTATTTTTTGTTGTGTACTTGTAATTGCACCTTGTATTTCTTGTAGTTTCTTAGAATAATATGAGTTTAAATCACTAATTCTATTTTCAGGTAAGTTTTTAGTACAAAACTTACATTCTGTTTCTTCTTTGTGTAATTTAATACCTTCTTGAACCCAATCAAATACAGTTTTATCTTTGTCTAATTCCGGAAATGATATTGATTTAGGAGCAGTATCTTCTAAAATTTCTTTTACTTCATTTGAAAGAGTTTTTAGGTTTTCCGAATAGTTGAAATCGGCTTTTTGTATATCAAAAGTATTTTCTGCTAATGCTTTTAATTTTGTTTTATCTCTATCAGTATCAGATAAAATATTTTTTGATAAATCATTTTTTATATTGTCCGCTATTTTTTCAATAATTGCTTTGTTTAGTTTGTTTTGGTCAAGTTTATTGTCAAGATAATTTTCTCTTATATCTTTTGCTTTTTTTGAAAATTTACCGCTCGTTTTGTTATAATTATTAAAATCATCAATCACTTTTTGGTAACGATTATCTCTAATGTTTTCTAATTGGGTTTTCTTTTTATCTAATTCTTTAATCTTATTGTCTAATTCGCCTGATGGGTCTCCAAGATAGAATGAGATTGGTTGTATATCAGAGTTTGGTTCGTCAAATGTAAAAACCCTTTTTATATAATTAGCATTAAATACTTTTACAACATATGGGAAATTTTCTAAATCATTATGCGTATAATTAGTTTCAACCTTGTCTTTTTCTGTTGTAAAGCTGAATTCAGCTCCTGAAAAATATTTATTCTTATCTCTAAATTCTATATTTTGAAATAACTTTGAGAGAGTTGTTTTTCCCGAATAATTCCAGCCATAAATCAAATTTTTATTTTTGAAATTATCTAAACCATTCCAAGAAAAGTCTTGATAGATTCCAAATCCTTTAAGTTTGTTGATTTTATTAATCATTTATTATTTTGACTAAAGTTTTTTTGGGGATGTTGTCTAACGAAGGAATAAAGTAACTTGTTACTTTATTTCCACACAGCTACATCAAATAGTTACTACAACGTACTATTTATCCTTTTTACTATTAAATTTCTGTGGCGTACAATGGGGGAATACTACAACCAAGTGTGTTTACAAACTTCTAATATAGTAATTTTTATTATTCATGTACGGTACATAGATCAAGCGCCAAAATATCCGTTAAACTCAAAAGTTGTTGCTTATAGATCTAACTTTTGACAATCACAAGAGTAGCTATTGCCTTATTTATGAGGGCTAAGATATGAAAGCCGGGAATGATTGCCTTGCGGATAACCTTATATGAAGTGCGTTTGGGTTTCTTAAAATAATAGCAGGTGAATATGTAGTACAGGGGGCTTAACATAGCCAAGATTTCATCGCCTAACTCATGGCGAGTACAGCACAAAGGCATGAGACTTTGCGCAGCTGGGAGTTTGTCCATCTGCATATTGTAATTCTAATCCCATAAAGATTTTCTCACCTCCCTTTTTATTTCATTTGCTAGGTCTTTTATTGTTTTATTGATTTTTTTATCTCCAATTCCTTGGTCCTCTAGTTTCATATTTTGATTGGTCCTCAATACTATTTTTTGAGCCAGTTTTTGAGATTTTAGGGTGATTAAATTGTCAATGGCTCCATCGTTCGGGACAAATCCATATACAAATTTCATGTCCAATGCATGGCCTACATCTCTTAATTTATTAATTGTAATTTTGCCTGAAGCTTCACGTTCTTCAATTTTTTGTATTGCTCCTTTTGTTAATTGAAGTTTGGCCCCTAGCTGTTCCCTTGTCATGTTAAGTGTAGTCCTAATTGCATTTATCCACCCTTTTTGTGGGACCAAGACTATCTCAGCATCTTTAAATTTATCTAATTTGAGGTCGAGTTGTTCTATTAGTAGTTGTTTTTTATTTCTCATTTGTTCTCAATAATATACGTACGATTAAAAAATTAAAAGTATACAAATATGTATAAAAAACAAATGAAAAGCATACTTATATGTATTCTTTTTTTTAAAAAAGGTATACGAATAAGTATAAAATAAATGTTTTATAAAAGGCTACCCCGCTAGTCCGAAGCCCCCGCTGGCGCGAGCGTCACCCTAATTCCCGAGTTTTACGATTATTCCCCAAAAATCATTAGCCCAAAACAATCAATTTCCAATCCTGCCCATCTGCGAAATAGGTTTTTAGATCTTTAAATCCTACCGCATAGTGGGCCTCCACAGAACGCAGGTTGGTAGCATCCACCTCGGTGATAATGCTGGTGAAATCAGGTTGAATGGTATTATTCATGGTCTCGTAGAGTTTTCTAAAAATGCCCCGCCGCCGATACTCTTTGTCTATACAGATTTGCCCCATTACCATATAGGGTTCCGCTTTGGGCACTACAGAAGCTATTTCCTTGAACATGGGTTTTAATACTTCTATATCGTTCCCAAATAGGGGATGCATGCAGAGCGCATAGCCCACCACCTTCTCTTGGTCCTTGGCTATGATATGTGGACAAGCGGTATTCATCTTTGTCAGGAGTTCCAAAGTATGGGATACGGTAACAAAACCTTCTTTTTCTTTTTCGCCAGGACCTAGGTTGGTAATCAGGTTCTTTTGTTGCAAGCTCAGTATTTGTTGTAATTCGCTGTCCTTGGTACAGCTTGTAACGACTACCTCCATCTTATTCCACTTTTAACCAATCCTTTCTATTTTTCAATACCTGTTTATTGGGTTTTCCACCATCCTTTTCCATAAGTTCTATGGTATAGGTGGGATCTCCTGTTAAGACAACAGTGGTGGATTTTGGAATCCCGTAACGGGTGTAGGCTACTTGCACACTTTCCCCTACCTTAAATGATCCAATTAATTCCCCAAAACTCTGGTTAGAAGTGAGGGGGAAATTGTTTATTGAGGTAATCACATCCCCATAATCTAGCCCTGCGGTATAGGCTGGACTTCCCATGACGGTATTCCGTTGAATATTGCCCACCCCAAATTGGTTGATGTTTAAACTGGCCCCAAAATAAGGTTTGTCAGTGGCACGCTTTAGCACTATGCCAACAGATTTGAACAGCTCCTCATAATCGGGCATATCACTGTTATGGATATATTGATCAAAAAAGCGATTTCCAAATTCCTTTCCGGCGTATTGTACCAAAGTTTGACGCAGATCGGACAGCGTATAGGGTATTTCCTTTTTCCCATAGTTCTGCCATACCAATTTCATGTAATCATCCAAGTTCAACTTGTTTTGTCGCAACGAAAGGTCTAGGGCCAATCCCAAAACACTGCCATAGGAATAATAGGAGATAAAGGTATTGTCTCTATTTACAGGGTCTACGGAAGTTGAGGCGTCCACAAAGGGCGCCTGATAGCTCATTTCTATGGGATTAAAGAACTGTCGAGCGGGTGAGTTCCAAACATAGTTGAAAGTGCCCGTAAGGCCCTCTACATATTCCTGAGGAGTGATGATGCCTGCGCGACAAAGGATAAAATTGGTGTAATAACTGGTAAAACCTTCCGCAAACCAAAGTTCTCCGCTCATATTGGCTTCGGCAAAATTAAAGGGTTCCAAAGCCTGTGGCCGAATACGTTCTACATTCCAACAATGAAAAAATTCATGGGCAACGGTGCCTATATTATTTTTCATGCCACCTTCTGCGAACCCTTCCCTGTCCGTAAGAATGGTAGAATTTCTATGTTCCATACCATCACCGGAAGCATTGGGAATATAGCATGCCAAAAAGGTGTAGGTTCCATAATCGTAGCTGGGAAGTTCCCCAAAAACGTCTTTTTCGGCCAATACCACTTTTTTCACTTGCTCAAAATAGGTGTCCAGCTCTGCCTCAGTACCGTTGTGGTGCAATACAAATTCTATGGTTTGTTGCTGGCCATTATTGTCAACTGTAAATTGGCGTAGCCCATAATTGCTGATTTCCGTGGGACTATCCATAAAGTACTGTAAGTTTGGCGCAGTATAGGTATTACCCATAACCTGGGGCATTTGAGTGGCCACTTTCCAGTTGAGGTCTTCCCGTACCTTAAAGTCTACTTCTATTTTCCTATTACTCAGATCTGGCACGTACATAAAGGTGGCCGGGATATTTAGGTGGGCATGGGTTTCATCAATTTGCGCATAGGTGCCATCCCCACGATTGGCAAAAAGGGTATAACTTACCTTCACTTCCCCATCATGGCCGCTAATATCCCATTGGTAGGGATTGGGCCTATTAATTTCCAAGGCTTTACCCTGGCTATCGGTGGCCTTAAAATTATAAACGTTCTTGGCAAACTCGTGCAGGGCATAGCGCCCAGGGGAGGAGCGACCCATACGTATCGATAGTACACCGGAATCCAACTCGGGAAAGTTAGCTGTGATTTCCGCTTCGTGATGTACGGCATTCTCAAAGGAGATGCTATAGCGGTTGGTCTGACCTTGCACGCTTAAGGAAATGGCAAGGAACAAGAGGCTTAGGATTCTAATTTTCATACAATTTGGTTTCGATACATTGTTAAAGATGGGAATCTGGTTAAGGACAAGGTTCCTTATATTATTTTTCCAAGGCTTTGTATAAACGAATATACTATTTAAATACAGGATATGCTACATTTGTAATATGACGAAATTTCCAAAAAAATTAACAGCCAAACTCAGCGAAAGACAGGCCAACAACGCCCTTAGGAAGTTGCCGCTACCCAATGGTTTGATCGATTTTTCTTCTAATGATTATTTGGGGTTTGCCAGAAACGAGACCATTTTTAAAAATGCCGCCAACATCTTGAAAGCGAAGGGTAACATTGCTAATGGGGCTACGGGATCTAGGCTGTTAACTGGAAATAACGGACTATATGGTGAATTGGAAGATTTTTTGACGGATTTTTTAGGTTCAGAGTCATCCCTGGTCTTCAATTCGGGTTACGATGCCAATATCGGATTTTTTAGTGCCGTGCCCCAGCGTACAGACATTGTATTTTATGATGAACTGTCCCACGCCAGTATTCGTGACGGCATTGGAATGGGCCGGGCACAAAGCTATAAATTTAAACACAATTCTGTAGCCGATTTAAGCCGGCAGATAGACCGTGTGCTGGAAAGCAAAACCGATAGTGATATCTACGTGGTTACGGAGTCTGTCTTTTCCATGGATGGGGATACACCGGATTTGGAAGCCTTGGTAGCATTATGCGAATACAAGGGAGCCTATTTGATAATCGATGAAGCACATGCCATAGGAGTATTTGGTAAGAAAGGAGAGGGATTGATGAAAGAACTGCAATTGCAGGATAAGGTATTTGCCAGGATCGTCACCTTTGGGAAAGCTATGGGCTGCCATGGTGCGGCAATTTTGGGGAGTGATGCCCTTAAAAGTTATTTGGTGAATTTTGCGCGCAGTTTTATTTATACCACGGGTATGCCCCCGCATTCGTTGGCGACCATATTGGCAGCCTGCGAACAGGTAGCGGGCACAAAAGGGGAGCAAAATCAACTTAGGAATAATATTGATTTTTTTAAAAACGAATTGAAGACTAATAACCTTCAGACTAATTTTATTACTAGCAATTCCGCCGTACATTGTTGTCTGGTGGAAGGCAATGAAAAGGTGAAAAAATGGGCTCAGCATTTACAGGAAAACGGATTTGATGTAAAGCCTATAATGTCGCCCACAGTACCTGAAGGGAAGGAACGTTTGCGGTTTTGTTTGCACAGTTTTAATACCGAAAAGGAAATTAAGGAGGTACTTTTACAATTGTCCAATTTATTTTAGCAGTATGGAGAACCAAGAATTTTATACCCTGGCCGCTTTTGAATATGTGGCCGATGTTCAAATATTAAAAGGCCGCTTGGTGTCGGACGGTATCCCCGTTTTTCTCAGGGATGAAAACACCCTTAATTCCGATCCCCTAATCAGTAATGCCATAGGTGGAGTGAAGCTACAAGTGTATTATTCTGATAAGGAAAGAGCTACCGAAATATATAATGAAATAAGATCTTATGCTATGGATGATGATGGCAATATTAGAACCTGCCCCAATTGTAGGGCGCAAAGGATGGAGATATATTTTAACAGGAAAGGCCTATTTTATAAACTTTTTCCTTTTTTTGAAAAAAGAAAGTATAAATGTCTAAATTGTGAGTTTATAACAGAACCAAATTAGAATGAAGCAGTTTTTTGTAACAGGAATATCCACAGATGTAGGAAAAACAATCACCTCTGCCGTTATGGTCGAGGCTTTGGAAGCAGATTATTGGAAACCCGTCCAAACAGGGGACGATTCCGATAGCGAAAAGATTTCCGAATTAATATCCAATAGCAAAACGGTAATACATAAAAGCAGCTACTCCTTAAAAGCACCTATTAGTCCACATGCCGCCGCTGCTCTGGAAGGTGTTTATATAGATCACAATAAAATAAACGAACCCAAAACCGAAAACCATATGGTAATCGAAGGAGCGGGTGGCGTATTAGTGCCCCTAAACGATTCCGATACCATGCTGGATATCATTATGCCTACCTATTACGTAATTGTAGTGGTAAAGCATTATTTGGGAAGTATTAATCATTCCCTCTTGACCATTAAATGGCTTTTGTTAAAAGGTTATGATGTGGCCGTACTTTTTAATGGGGAACCTAATTCCGCTTCCGAGGATATAATTACCAAGATCACAGGAGTCCCTGTACTGGGAAGAATTGGTCAAGAAGCAAATTTGACCAAGGAAGTTGTTAAGAAATATGCAGACCAATTGCGTCCTGCGCTTATGGCACTGTAATATTTTTAAATGGTGAACTAATTCTTTGATATTTGTAGAGATTGTTGTTTCGTTATTCCGCTTAAATGAAATGGGATCAGGGTAGTGTTTTTAGTCATTATTCCCCATCTTTGCACCTCTATTTAAAAAGGATATTCAATTGAAAAATCTTTCGGAAAGGGATCAGAAGCACCTATGGCACCCACTTACGCAACATAAGCTACACCCCAAAATGCTTGGCATAATTAAGGCTAAGGGAGCTGTGCTATATGATGAACAGGGCAAGGAATACATAGATGGCATTTCCTCTTGGTATACCTGTATGTATGGGCATTGTAATGATGCCATAATAGAGAAAGTCTACGCTCAAATGCAGCAATTGGATCAAGTGGTCTTTAGTGGTTTTACCCACGAGCCTGCCATTGCGCTTTCTGAGGCGTTGATCTCTTTGTTGCCTTCCAATCAAGAAAAATTATTTTTTTCGGACAATGGTTCCACTTCGACCGAAATCGGGATAAAGATGGCCTTGCAGTATCATCATAACCAAGGGAAAAAGCGTTCTGTTTTATTGGCTTTTGAAGATGGTTTTCATGGCGATACTTTCGGGGCGATGTCCGTCTCTAGCCTTTCCGTTTATAACGGCCCTTTTGAGGATTATTTTATTGATGTAAAAAGGATTCCCGTTCCTACGGATGACAATATTGGAAGTCTATTACATGAATTGGAAAATACCATAGCGCTTGATGCCATTGCCGGATTTATCTATGAACCTTTGGTCCAAGGTGCGGCGGCCATGAAAATGCACAAGCCCGTACATCTGGAGAAAATTTTAAAAGTGATAAAATCCCATGGCGTATTGGCCATAGCTGATGAGGTTATGACGGGATTTGGAAAGACGGGAAAACACTTTGCTTCAGATTATATGGAGGTAAAGCCGGATATTATATGCATGTCCAAGGCTCTTACGGCTGGAATGCTGCCCATGGCGGTGACCAGTTGTACTCAAGAAGTTTACAATGCCTTTTACAGTGATGATATTGCAAAGGGGCTATTCCATGGCCATACCTATACAGCAAATCCGTTGGCATGTGCTGCAGCCTTGGCGGGAATTGAATTGTTGACATCAGACGAAATTCAAAAAAATATTGGTCAAATAATCCAATGGCACCAAGAGTTTGATGCTGAAATAAAAGATCATCCCAAAGTAGGAGCCACTAGGCAAACGGGGATTATCTACGCGCTGGACCTTAATATTGTTATGGAACGCTATGGAAATGTGAGGGATAAATTGTTTAAGCATTTTATGGATTCCGGAGTTTTTCTTAGACCTCTTGGCAATACCATTTATATTTTGGCGCCCTATATAACAACTAAGGTGCAGATGCAAAAAATCTACAACAGTATAAAAGAAGTTCTTAATTCATTTTAACCTATGCAACAGGAACCTATTTATATCACCGCATTATCGTCTATCTCCCCTTTAGGTACTTCTTTGAAGGAGACTTGGGAAAATTATAAGCGGCCAAAACATTTTTTACAGCAAAAAAGCTATGGCAATGTAACCGCCTGGGGATCTTCTCTAGCGGAGGATGCACAACAGAAGATAGCGGTATTAAAAAATTCGGATTCCAAATATAAAAACCTGGACCCATCAGTGTTGTACGCCATTTATGCTTCTAGGGGAGCCATAGGTCAAGCGGGTTGGAAGGATGACGATTTTGGGGTAAACATTGGATCTTCTAGAGGTGCTACCGGACTTTTTGAAAAATACCATAGCGAATTTATCCAAAATGGAGAGGCCTCTACCTTGTCTTCCCCTACCACCACCTTAGGAAATATTTCTTCTTGGGTGGCCCATGATCTGCAGACACAAGGCCCGGAAATATCACATTCCATAACCTGTTCCACGGCCCTGCACTCCTTGTTGAACGGCGTTGCATGGTTGAAAAGTGGAATGGCAAACAAATTTTTAGTGGGGGGTAGCGAGGCGCCATTAACGCCCTTTACCATTGCACAAATGAAGGCCTTAAAGGTGTATTCACGGTTTACAGCGAACGACTCCGAGGGGTATCCTTGTCGCGCCTTGGATTTGGATAAGAAACAGAATACCATGGTTTTGGGCGAAGCTGCTTCTATGGCGTGTTTGGAGAAAGGTAGGATAGAAAATGCCCTTGCCCGTGTTGAAGGCCTGGGATACGCAACCGAAATATTGGAACACAATATTTCCATTTCTACAGATGCCGTATGTTTTCAAAGGTCCATGAAAATGGCTTTGGGTGGGATAAATCCCAAGGAGGTAGATGTGATAGTATTACATGCCCCTGGAACCATTAAAGGGGATTTGTCCGAAATAAGGGCCATTAAAAAAATCTTTGGAGATCAGGAGCCAGCAATGACCACTAATAAATGGAAGCTAGGGCATTCTTTTGGGGCCTCCGGAATGTTGAGTTTGGAATTGGCAGTTTTAATGTTGCAGCACCAAGAATTTATAGGCGTGCCTTATGTAGAGTACAATTCCATTCCAAAACAGATCAACAAAGTAATGGTGAACGTAGTTGGTTTTGGGGGAAATGCCGTGAGTATTCTTTTGGGTAAGATTTAATTGTGAAAGCAATCAGAAGGAATAAAAATCTATTGTGCCCAACCCTTAGACGAAGTATTCATAATAATTTCTAGATTGGTATCGTTTATAACCTCTAAATTATAGGCCATTACTGTGCAGCATTTCTGGCATTTTGTTTGACTTGTTCCCAAGAAAATAACTTACTTTCTCCATTTAAATGGGCTTCGTTACGCTTATCGATCATTTGATATTGTTCTTCGCTTAAAGTTAGCTCCTGCTCGTCATTTTGATAGTTTTCTGCCAATGCTTTAATCATTTTTAAAAGCCTTATATCTGCATTATCTATGTACTCCCTGACCGTATTTCTTAAATCGATGCTTGCCATAATAATTTCTTATTTATTAAAGTAAAGATACAATTTATGTTCCATATGTTTTAGTAGCATAGCCTTGTTGATGGTTATAAAGTACCGTTGTTTTTTATAGGAGTGTACCTTACCCCAAATTTAATCTTATATAAAAGTACTCTTTGAATTTATGGCTGATAGGAATTAGATGCTTCACTAAGTAGATATGATTGTCTTCAATTTTATCTACCCGCTCTAGATTGATCAGATAGGTTTGATGTACCCTAATAAAAAGATTTGAAGGGAGTATATCCAATACTATTTCTTGTTATGATTTTCTGTCTTTTTGTGATTTGGGTTTTAGAAATTGGATTTTCTAATGAATAAGGTTTATTTTTGACCCTTAAATCGATGTTGGCTTAGGGATTGCAGCGGCATCCTTTTTATATTTACCGCGCCTGGCGAAGGTAAACTGAAAAAGATATAGCGAATAAGCCCGACCCCGACTTCCTTCTCCTTAACACCTACAAGGAGGACCTGCAAGGTCTTGACGACCTTGTAGGTCTACACCTTGCAGGAGAGGGGAAGGAAGTTGGGGAAAGCCCCAAGAACTAAAATGTATGAGCGAAGTAAGACATAACTGGACCAAACAGGAAATACTGGATATTTACAACAAACCTTTTATGGAGCTGCTTTATGAGGCGGCTACCATACACAGGGAAAACCATGATCCCAATACTGTGCAGGTATCTACCTTGCTGTCCATTAAAACAGGTGGCTGCCCTGAGGATTGTGGATATTGTCCACAGGCCGCACGCTACCACACCAACCTTGAGGGCAATGATCTTATGTCCGTTCCCCAGGTTAAGGCCCAGGCCTTGCGTGCTAAAACGGCAGGGAGCTCTAGGGTGTGTATGGGAGCTGCATGGAGAAATGTAAAGGACGGACCTGAGTTTGACCAGGTGCTGGAAATGGTACGTACCATTAACAAGCTGGATATGGAAGTTTGTTGCACCCTGGGAATGATTACAGAAAATCAGGCGCATCGTTTGGCCGAGGCCGGACTTTATGCTTACAACCATAATTTGGATACTTCAGAAGACTACTATAAAGACGTAATATCTACCCGTGCATTTAAGGATCGTTTAGATACCATTGACAATGTACGTAAGAGTAATGTCACCGTTTGTAGCGGTGGAATTATTGGTATGGGCGAGGCGTTGGAGGATAGGGCGGGAATGTTGGTGGCCCTTTCTACATTGGACCCACAACCGGAATCTGTGCCCATTAATGCCTTGGTGGCAGTAGAAGGCACGCCTATGGCGGACCTACCCCCTATTCCAATTTGGGATATGGTACGTATGGTAGCTACTTCTAGAATTATTATGCCCGAAACCCAAGTCCGCCTATCTGCCGGACGTACTCAAATGAGTAGGGAAGGACAGGCCATGTGTTTCTTTGCCGGTGCTAATTCTATTTTTGCTGGGGATAAATTACTTACTACCCCCAATCCTGATGTTAATGAGGATATGGCCATGTTTAAGCTTTTGGGGTTAAACCCACAAAAGGCCTTTACCAAGGTTTCCCAGCCCCAAACTGTAGAAGCGGAGAATTCCCAGTATCAGGGCAAGGGCGAAAAGCCAAGATGGACCAGACCAGGGCATACCATTGAACGTAATGAAGCTGCTAAAAAGAAGGCCAATCTAACGGAGTAATCCTGCGTTGGAATAAATTGCCAAGAAAATTATTTTTGGTTTTTTTAACTTTGCTAGATTAAACAATCAGGTTATTTTGAATTTAAAAGAGATTCCAAGGGTAGCGAATATTACCAAAGAAGAGTTTCTCAATAACTATTTTAGGCCACAGAAACCAGTGGTTATAGAAAAGTGTATTGAGCAATGGCCTGCCTATACCAAATGGAATTTTGATTATATGCGGCAGGTTACCGGCAAGAAGACAGTACCGCTTTATGATGATCGCCCGGTGCATTGCAAGGATGGCTTTAATGAGCCACATGCTACTATGAAAATGTCCGATTACCTGGACCTTTTGGAAAAGGAGCCTACAAAATATCGCATATTCTTGTGGAATATTCTTAAAGAGGTGCCAGAGTTGCAAAAGGATTATTCTTTTCCCGATTTTGGACTGAACTTAATGAAGGGCCTACCCATGCTTTTCTTTGGAGGGACCAATTCCCATACTTTTATGCATTATGATATTGATCTTGCCAATATCTTTCATTTTCATTTTGCAGGTAAAAAAGAGGTCATTCTTTTCTCCCAGTCACAAAATAAACACTTGTATAAAGTACCACATTCCTTGATTACCCATGAAAGCATAGATTTTTCCAATCCAGATTACGAGAAATGGCCCGCTTTAAAAAATGCCTCCGGATTTAGGACCCACTTGGAACATGGGGAAGTACTGTATATGCCGGAAGGGTATTGGCATTATATGAAGTACCTAAGTCCCGGTTTTTCGATGAGTTTACGTGCTATTGCCAGAAACCCTGCGAATTTGGGAAAAGCGTTTTACAATGTTTTGGTAATGCGTTATTACGATAGTATAATGCGAAAACTAAAAGGGCAGGAGTGGATCGATTGGAAGAATGAACAAGCCATTGAAAGAACAAATAAGCAGTTGTCTTAGGCTTTTTATTTGTGGAAAGGAATATCTTTGTCGCCTTAAATTAAAATTTTATTGTATGTCCGTTTAGTGTCCATTAGCTGTAATGCTTGCAATAACAAGCCTATCAAAGATTCGTTCCCCAAAATACCTGCGGTTCAGCTTATATACGAACTCGTTCAGGTATAACTGCAGA
>Ga0105055_10006870_pt1 | contig 15433 bp, 13 predicted proteins | sample BON03_FD_78090 | JGI IMG/M metagenome (GOLD analysis project Ga0105055, IMG submission 78090) | Freshwater microbial communities from Lake Bonney liftoff mats and glacier meltwater in Antarctica - BON-03 | ecosystem: Environmental > Aquatic > Freshwater > Ice > Glacier meltwater | place: Lake...
CAATCGAGTGGGAGGGAGTTGGAGTTGACAGGGACCAGGAGGATTTTTTATTAACAGTAGAAAGAGGGGGGCTCTATCGTGTGGCCTCCTTCGTAATGCCACCAAGAAGTGATGAATGATAGTCGACTTGGCATTGCAATTGGTAATTCTGAATGATCTCTTTTTGAAAGATGCGAAAAATGATGTATTTATACAAGACCTGCAAATGATCGACAGTACTTGTATTATTAGAATATTATTATGGAAACAAGAAATTCTAGTCTAACCTATAGTAGGATAGACAAATGACAATTCACGACAGACCATCTGTTGGGATTTATTCACCAGAATATATCAATATTATTCAATACCAGGTAACGAATAGGTGGTGAGGATATCCAAATAATATTCATTTTACGAATATAATTCTTGTCGGATCATATATATTATTCCTGACATACCTCACGAACGAGGACTTTAAAATGCACAGGGCCATATTCACCGAAATTCTCTGGATCTTCGTTTTCATCAAATTTATCAGAGTTTGCTCGCCAATCGATAGTATCACTTTCCGTGACTCGAAACCCGTACTCCGAAAGAGCAAGGTTAAAGAATTGCGACGCAATGCCTCTGCCATCATCATGATTCATGAATGTAAATATCGCCTGGACGTTGGGATAAATATTGGATAAATCACGCAAAGATCTTAACAAGTTATGATGTTGACTATCCATCCACAAAGTATCGGCGAGTAAAATAACATCTAGATCAGCGGGTAATACGGTTGTGACCGATTCAATATTTTCACCCCATAGAAAGCCTGCAACTTTGATGGTTGATTGGTTTTCATCAACATTTTCATTGACGTTTCTATTCATGTTGTCTATTATTGCAGCCTCGGGATAATCCGTTACAAGAACAAATTTTGCATCGCATTTTTGACTCACAATGCTAGGGAGAGCTGCTCCAGCCCCCACTTCCAACACAACTTTGTCCTTAACATTGATTCGTCCTTTGCAAATCAACTCGGACATTGTCAAAGATGACTGCCATACAAATTGGGCCATCAGGTGGGTGGATCCGTCGGCCAGATGAAGCTTCACAGGAGTTCTGTCTTCATTTCCGGGCCATTTCCATTCGTAATCCTCATCTGGGTCTCCATGATTCACTCTTTCATCTCCGAATAAAGCACCTAAATCGAACAATGGCTTGTCGTCGTCCATCCAATAATGACCTTTTGAAAAAAAAGGCTGCTGTTCTATAATTCTGATTAATTCATAATGTTGTTGTTTCTGATTACCTCACGGATTGGCATCAGGCTCTTTTCTTTCAACATGATACGCTTGCTTTTTAAACACAACAGGTTTGAACAGGTAATTTAAGAAATTTTCATTCGATGGCTTCTGTCCACTACTCGTAGAGCTTTAAAAAAATCGATTGTTGTTGTTTTAAATTTTTGAATAATATCCATTCAGCTGTCCAAGCGGAAAGGTTCACCTATTTTATACTGAATGAATGTCTGTATGCTGACTCTAGGCCCACCTACAATTGGACCTTTCACTCCGTGTGGTCGTTGTGTGCATAATAAAACCAAGTCTCCTTCATCAATCTTGATAGAAAGCGGAGTTGGCAGCTTATCACGAAGCATTTGCTGGCCATACGGGTCCTGCGATAAAAGCCACGCAAGAGTTGATGCATTTCGATAAAAGCCCCACCGCGAGTTATAAGTCACAGGCCATATGTGCAGTTCGCCGCCGCACTGCGGGTTTTTAAGATATATATTAGCACTAAAAAGACCCTTGTCTTTACTCATAACTGCCAATTCATCAACATGCGCAAATCCTCGAGTCCATCGTTTCGGATCAAACTTTGTTCGAGGTCTCATAATGCGTCCGATTCCAGCTGAATATGGTTTCGACGGATCGTCTTTTTTTCTTGCTAAAGTGCAGCCATAATCCCATACTTCATCCATCTCTAAGCGTAACTTATCTATTGGACTCATTTGAAGCCCCTTTCTCCACCTTCTAATCTGACCCAGCGAATTGTTAAAATACTCGACTTCTCGCCCAGAGCTAGTTGCGACATTAAAAGGCAACCCAACGGCATCAACATCGGAGGACTCCAAGTCACTGTCACCATGAGATACCATCCAATTCATCGCATTTGATTCAAGCAAATCATCAGCTACTTCTTTGCAGTGGGATACAGGGAAAAATCCTTTTACGTGCAACGCCGCTGCTTTGTGAGAGACAAGGTCAAGCAATCCTTGTCGAGTAATAGATGAGCTTGTGGTGACAGATAGAGACGGATCTGTAATTGACTTCATGTCTCCAAATCGTTTTTCGAGTGCATTAAATGCGGCTTGCATGCGTCTTGTACCCATCGTTCAAATGAAACCTGTGGCCCCCCGCAAAATAGAATCGAATACGAATTTTTTTATTGTAGTTTAGCTCGTCGTTCCGCTATTTTCAAACTTCCAAGCTTTCTGCCTTCGTTTTGTATTTCCAATAAAAATATTGAAATCTCTTTTATTTCTACTCTATCTTGGACATAAATGTCAAAGGAGGTGTAAGCAGAAGAAAGAAATCGTGCATTCTTCGCCTTAAAACCAAGTCTTCGCATTGCATTTACGAACCCATATCTAGAAATATACAAACCGTCATCGGAGTCACTTTCAAAGCATTTTAAAAGCGCATCTCTAGAAAAGCGATACATTTCAGGCACTAATAGCAGTCTTGCCGCAACATCCGGTTTGGTCTTCAATCTCTTGTTCTTTTCGTGCTCTGACTCAAAACGACGATATTGAACTTGTTCATCATTCAAAGGGGTTCTAACAAGCACGGAAATCTCCGTAAGCCAATACGCTTTATTTTGAGGGGCTTCTTTTGCCACTCCACCTCCCCCAAAATAAACTGATCGTTCGTGCTCATGTTTTGTATCCCGAAGCTTTCGATTACCTCTTAAATGCAAGGGAATATGATTAGCTTCAACTTTACTCCTAATGAATCGTACATGAGCAGATTGGGGACGCTTTCTTAAATCACTATTTGCTTCTTTCGCTTCGTCAATGATATCTTTGTAAGCAGTAGAGGTATGTCCTAGCCGCCAGGCTGAAGAAGGGCGAGTCTTCTCTTGCAACTTTTCAGGTTTGGTCCGTTTACATAATTTTGACAATGAGGCGAGGTCTTTATTGCTTGGATTCATATTATAAAGGTTGCCTCTTCTGTTGATAGTCTCTATTGATTTCATTTTGGAATGTAAATGTCTTTCATGCTGTCGTTTTCGTTCTCGTTGGCTTGTATCCTCTACTTGAGATATAAATTTTAAAGTATCGCGCGAGGAAAAGTAGATTGTATTCTTCTTCTCCGTCACTTCATCCTTGAGAATATACATGCAGAAATGAAAAAGATCCGTTAATCATAATAATTTGGAAAATGATATGGAGTAGCTCTGCGGCGCCAAAGAAGAAAAATCGATTTGTGAAAAAGGGCGTAAGTCAACCAAAATTTATCCTTGTAAATGCACATGCTCCAATGGTGAATGAGGAGTCAAGCTTCTCTGTTTCGTACGCCAATGTCACGATGGGTACCGATGGTTCGACGATAGAACGTCATCCAATAAAGGTAGGTATTCCCAAGAAGATCCACGCTAGACAGCCTTTTAATAACTTCAAACTCGATGAGAGCATCATCCCTATGCAATTTCAAAATTTTGATATCACGCCACGAGAAATGAAACTGAATTCTCCCGTGTTGCTTCAGGCACCATGCATGGAAGATTCTAAGATCAAGGTAAAGCCAAATATTAATTTAAAAAGAACTCAATACGTTTCTTCTGAGCGTATGGCAGATTCCATCAAGAAAGACGTGTTGAGAAGAAGATCGCGTCATATGTCGTCTTTTAGTGTAAAGGACATTTCGCACAACGCAGAGCAAAAAGCAATCCAAACAATTCGAATGCAAAATTCAAAGCAGGTCAATATAGGGAAGATCCTACCCAAAGATATAGAGTTGAAAAGGGTTCAGCTTGTGGAAATGGGCAACGCTGCCAATACTAGGCCAATTTTCGTCAATGATAGCGATGACTACTATTCCCAAATCGACAATGTATACATGCAGTATTTAAACAAAAAGTATCAATATTAATAAAATAGATGTATATTTTGAAAAGATACTAACTACAACTTTTATAATGTGGAAAAAGAGTATGTTGACCATGAATATATATGCAGAGTGTGTTTGGAACCAAGAATGTACATCAGAATGAATGCCATAACTTATCCCTCACTAATAGAAAACTGCTAAATCTTGATTTGGTACAAATGAATCAGGAGAAAACTCCTAGAATATTCCTGCAATATGAGGAATGGAAAGAACTCAAAGATATAAAGGAACCGTAATTGGACTATAGAATACTATGTGAGTCATATTGAACTAGCATTGCCCGGATGCAGTGCAAGCGAAAAAATATAGGAAACAAAAACAAGAGAATGGCATCAAAGTGACTCTTTCCTTCTTAGACTGTGTCGATTATTGAATTATGCATAGTCAAAATAATCATACAGCTCCTGGTCAATACGTTCATCTTCAGTTCGAGGTTCTTTTGTTAAAGATAATGTACCTGTTCCCGAGAAGCGACACACATAAATGTCGGACTCATTTACCGATGAGTCTACAGATTCAACATTCTCATCAACCCAGCAGAGGACACGATCAAGAAACTGCAAGCAAACTTTAGAATCCCATAATGATGTTTCTCTGCCTCGAATAAGTTGAGGAATTTTAGTAGTTTCAAATATCTGGGTTTTCATAATCACGCCTTCGTCATCACGGAAGCCTACAAGAATGTTCGGGACGCCCGCCAAGTAAGATTGACAATAAAATTTCAGTAATTTGAATTTTTCAAAAGACCTAATATGACCATTGTGTTCCAACATCCTAGTTACCTTCAACTCAATGTCTTTTTTGTTTTCATCGAAACAGTCCATTTCCCCTGCTGCAATAATGGAAGTTCGGCCTAATTTAGTTTTGTAAACGCGACAATAACATTCTCGAGAGTCTACATCTCGGGCATCTTCGTCACCGCGTGTACATATCTCTTCGAACTTGTATCCGTAATACATAAAACGCTTTGAATCTCGGCTCAACGAATTCTCCTGGTCTATTTTTTCTTGGGTTTCTCTATTGGAAAAAAACATTGTACCTTTATATTTCCAAACTACAAATTCAAATGAATCTCGTTGGGAGTAAGGCAAGCACATTATTTTGCTCAGTATTCCTCGCCAAGTGACCACCCCTTGAAGCTTCTCATGATTGGCATGCTTCAGACAACTCAGTACGTGGAGAAGCGAATCCGGTTTAGCTGGCGTGTACGTAGTTTCAAAAATTTCAAAGCCCTCTTTCAAATCAAACGGCCATAAACCTGGCTTTAATTTCAGCTTTGAATATCCAACTTCTGTTCCATATTCCCAACTCATATCTTTTCTTCTACTCATCCCACAAAGCGCAGCTGGCAGAGATATGGATGCGCTCTTTGGATTCGATCTTATGGCATCTATTTCATTGCGCAGGTGCAATTTCATTCTGCTACCATCAATCCTTGCTCGCTTATTAACCACATGTGACATCGAAAAACTATCCACTACTAGTAGTTTAAAAAAAAAATCGATTTTTGTTGTTGATTAAAAAAAAAAAACTTGAAAAAAATCAAGATTAACGCTTTAAATAAAAAAATACTTTCATTCTTGGAGGTGAGAATATTTGCTATGATTTTCCGTAAGACTAGGCTTAGCATAAGACTCAGCGTCATTTTCGTACCGAAAACTCTAGTACGAACTACATATGAACAACGAACGGTTAAACTTGATATGCTTGTACCTGATAGGAGATATGGGATCAAAAGCACGCGTGTATTGACATGCAGGAATGGAGAGGAGGGCTTCTTCCATGCTATTGTTGTTGTACTCAAAAAAGGAATTCAGCATGTATGGATATATGGCGTAGATGATGTGGACAAACTTGTCTCTGATCAGCAACTGAATATCATCGACGAAAGGGATCGCTTTGTGTTACCGGGATTTATGGAAGTGGGTTGCCAAACTACAACTTCACCTGATATTGATTGGCAATGTATCAGCTGCTTGTATGCGATGGAAGGAATCACGACTGTAGTAAACTGTCCGGACGAGCAGTTTCCTTTACCAATGGCTCTAAGTGCTTTGAACAAAATGACTGCTTCGCTGAGAAGTACCAAGTTGGCTATCAATATGGGACAACTTTCCCGAGTTAGCTTGGCAGATTTGTACAATCTTGAAAATCCAGAAAACGTAATCAAACAGTTTATTCAGGCAGGGAGTCTGGGATTCTCTCTGAACGCCAAAATTGCACACCAGGATGAAGGAAATAAATCCCCAAAACGGGAAAATTTGCTCGATGCGTTGGTTACTCATAACGCTCGCTTGGTTTTGGAAGATCATAAATTTTGCAGAAACCTGAATTTACGAGATAAAGAATCCCACGTTGTCAACATGCTAAACAAAATGGGTATAAACGACCACCTGGAACAATGGCGAGCCAGAAGTGATTCGGATTCATCCTCTTCAAAAGGTAGCTGCAAAATAGATTCTGCAGGAATATTATCAACTCCAACAGAAACAATCAAACCGAGAAGATACATCAAATCTTGTGAATCTGCACGATCTTCTTCATCTCGTATTGGGGGTCGTGTACGTAGCGCCTCTTTGAGCTTGAAAGAATGGAGATTAGATTTAGATGAAACATGTATGGAAAAAGATGTAACCTCATGCGGCAACAACCAACAGCGACCCAAATCATTTTCGACTGATGAAACGTATTCTTGTACAATCGACACAAAAACGAACAATCGCAAGAAAGGCGAACGAAGCGCATTTTCTGCATTTAGCAAACTGGGCACCAATTCAAATTTAGAAGCTAGTCGTCGAATCGGCAATCGAGAAAGGAAAAGGGAGTTTGTCTGTGTCGAATCTCCACCGATGGAGTACTACAGCAGAACTGCCCCCGTGAAGAGTGTCAGACAACCGGCTGACGTCAAATCGAATTTGCTGAGTGCTCTTACAATGATGGAGGGGATTCCAAACCCCCCGCCTACTCTAATGGTGGTTCTTGATGAGACTAAAACTATCACGAATCCAGCAATTCACATCCTTAAACGCAACTCTACTGTTGCTGAAAATCCTGTATCCAGAGCTTGGAATTTTGCTCGTTCCACTAAAACTCCATTTGATCAGGTAGTTTCTGACAACTTGCGAATTTTGTCTTCCTTTTTAGGTATTTCTGAGCAGAAAGGAAGAATTTGTGAAGGAATGGATGCCGATATTTGTATTTTCGAAGCGAGTTATGACCAACCCGTTAGTACTGTTACTAGCACGTATTGCAACGGAATGAGGGTATTCCATAGACGAGCAAATGACGGAATAGCATTTGAATCAAAACCTGGAACTTTCCTTGAACACAAGTGATTTATTTAGTAGAATATGTTTTCTTTCGTATTTACAAGATCAGATCTTGAGCTGCCGAGTACATGCCACCGATGGAAATTGCCAAGACCAATGCAAGAGCAGCAGCCAGAAAATATGTGGATTCATTGCGCGGGAGTCGAGCCAGCTTCAAAATTGGATCCGCGATAAACCTTGCGCCACATATGATATAAGTTAGTACTATCAACCACCACATTAATTGCTTCTGCTCGGTATTGGATACAGTTTCAACATAGCATTCATCCTCAATCTGCGTTTCGTCTTCAGGTTCATCTATAGTTTGATCTTTCAGCTCAGCATCGATGTCTAAAATAGTCTCCAACTGAAGAATTGCGGATTCGACTCTCTTACTATTCTCCATTATACTTCCCAATGACGAAGATACATCCTTGATGAATTCAAATTCTTGAGAATGAGCTTTCAACATGCCCAAACACATATTCATAGAAGCCCTTTTTTCATCTTCTACCACTGAAATTTTCCTCGAGAAATCTGCATCTGTCTCTTGCTTAAGCGCTTGCAGCCTTGCAGCCATATCTTTCTCTTGGTGAGAAATAACAGACTTGAGGCGACATATTTGCTGGTTGTTTGATTCAAATTTCGCTTCCAGGTGGGCCATTGCCTTATCTCTGGTCTTCAACTCCTCCTGTATTTGCGTTTGTACCGAGCCATTGATTTTCCTGAGGTGATCCAATTCCGTCTCCATAGCTTCCTTTTCTTTTGCAAGTTGACACGCACGAGTTTTTGAGTCATGAAGTTCTTCGCGGACCTGATTATAACTTTCAAGAAGATCTGTTGCCTTGGAATGCCCTTCGAGGACCATACTATGCAGTGAAGCCACTTGTTCTTGTGCCTTATTGAGTGTTGCACTATCGAGCTTGTCTTTTTCTTCCTTGGCTTTGGCCATATCAACAAGTGCCCTTTGCATGATGGTCAGTTCACCCTTCATTTGATCAGCAGCGATCCCAATCCTTGAGTTCTCCAGGGTCGATTTTTCTATCGTTTCGTTGAACTGTGATATACATGTCGCATGGGTTGCACGTTGGTTTTCAGCCTCCATAATCTGGGCTTCCAACTGCTGCCGAAGCTTCAATAGTGCCTGTTCGTGTACCCCTCGAATAACTGCATTCGCTTTGGAATACTCTTCTTCCTTTTTCACAAGAGCCTCCTCCAAAGTTCGGATGGTCTTGTTCAGCATTTCTGTGGCAATTCTATGTGATTCCTCATGCGATACGAGCTCTTCGTCACGGATTAAATCATGCGTTTTTGCAATATTCAATTCGTTCGCGAGATGCGTTAGTTTAGTTTGCTGCTCTTCGTTTTGCATTTGTAACAGCGAAATATTTTGGGAATACTCTTCGTCATTCTTAGCCTGAAGGGATTTTAAGCAATTAACAGTATCTTGAAGTTCTTTTATCATAGACTGTGCATCTTGCAAGTTTGTCTCCAACTCTTTAATCTTTTTATCTCGCGCATGAATGTCTCCTTCAAGCTTGTTCATTCGGACCTGCAGTCTATCAATACTTTGAGTTCTATCTCTTGAGCTAGGTGACGCTCCTAATATTTCCCGAAGAATTCGCATGTCGTCCTCGCAATTGTCTAAAAGGTTAAGAAGCTCCCCCATGCGAGAGTTGAGCGTTTTTCCTGGCACATCTTCTGCAGGTTCAACCAGCAGAGACTTTCGAAAATCAAGGAATTTTTCACTGGATTCATCAATTGAAACCTCGTCAATTGAAACACCGCTGTTTCGATTATATTCGCAGATTTTAGCGTTCTCTGTTACATCTTCATCCTTGTCGAGCAAGTCTTCGAACTCTTTCATAGCTCCATCGAAATCTCCCAACTCCGCCAGACAAGAAGCAATATTATTGCGGGCGTCTATAACATATTCGTGATCCTTGTCTAGAGTATTGATCATCATGTTCAAAGCTTCTCGATAGGCAGCCATTGCGCCGGTTCTGTTCTTCATCTTTATTAGAATATTACCAATGTTGATAAGTATCTTGGCAGATTCAGTGTCGTCATTGCAACGGAGGGAAAGGGCCCTTCGCGCATTGTAAATGGCCTCGTCAAATTGGTTTAACGCAGCGTTCGCAAGGGCCAAATTGTTAAAGATGTCAGCCAGCAAAGGATGGTTCATCTGATCCGCAACAGAAAGCGCCTCCTGGTATTTCACAATGGCACTTCGAGAATCTCCGTGGGAGTAAAACACAGCACCAATATTCAAACACATTTTTGCCATATCGGTTTCCTCATCTGCAATTAAGCAATCAAATTTTTTCTCAACGAGAGCCGCAGGGTCCTCTTCGCTTGTATTGGCCTGAGCGACGCTGGCATCATTAGGCATTGCGGTTGAAAACATGTTTGCAAGTCTGCTTATCATAATGATTTGATACGGTTTCTTATATTCTGTTCACACGTGCCGAAATGTAGCAAATGCACATCATGCGTTGACTCTTATATGATAGCTATTCTAAACATTAATACTCTTTCATTCTTCCATTTTCAAACTTTTCGTTCGATGGACAATTTTTTTCTTTCATCCATTACATGGTTTGAATTTTTAAAGGTCGTACAATGTGACGAAGAAGCTTTTTCACATCGACACCTTGCTCGAGAGTTAAAACATCCATTATCTTGTAGAAAAACATTAATAATCGTATTGGCAAACTTATGCTACATTTTAAAGAAATAAGGGTTTACAGTTGAACCTTTCGGTGACTCAATGAGAGATTGCAATATATCGGCCCCTCTAGGAGAGTCAACCACTGCTGTGAAGAAATTAGTTGGCGTGTAGGCACCTTGAGGTGTGAATCCCGGAAAGGGTCTTTGAAGAATGTAATTCTCCATTGAGCTTCGCGGTGAGAACCCATGAGCTGGTGAAAAAAGGATTCCTAAATCTACTTCATTTCCATCATTTAAATCCAGGGACAGCCTTCGACCTATTCTGTCGTTTATTAAGGAGGTGTTATGGGAACCTACTCTGTCATAGTTGATGCGAGGACTTGAACAAGACCCGTGCGAGTTCATTTGAGAAGAATTCTTCCACGTACTGGAGGGAATACAAGAACGCTTTTTCTTCCTTAAGTATTCAATAGCGGCATCTAATATATTTATCAGATCGAGTCCTTTTGGATCTTCTTTGATTCCAAGTGCATTGGATATTTTCTTATATAAATCCCTTCCTTCTCGACGCCTGTTTTGCTCTTTAATGCACTTAAGCCACTTCTTCTCTGCTGCTGATATTTCTTTTCCTTTTGTTTCAGATTCAACGATTTCTGTTGCCTCAGATTCAATGCTATCTGCTTTCTTTCGAGGTTGATCGTTGGATTTGCTCAAAGTGCGGCCTCGTTGAACTACTGTTTTCTCGCCACTCGATGAACTTGCTTGACGACGTTTCAGCCCTGAGTCGTCTATTCCTTGTTCTATTTCTTTTTCATCCATTTCCTTTTCTTCGTAGTCCTCAGTCTCTTCAGTGTCCTTGCTGAAACTGAACCCTTTCGAAGACAGTGAATCAATGACCATGGATATATTTTCCATCAACTGCGGAACGGAGGATGGCTAGTTCGTTCGCAAGTACTCTCGGTGTCGATCGAAAATGGATTCACTCTTACAGACCAGCTATACGAATTTACTAGGACTGTAGCGCAATTGCACTTCAAAAAAGTTAACGGATCTGATGCACATGTTTGTTAAATTAGTTTGATTTGGTTTAAAATAGTTTGATTTGGTTTGAAAATATCGAAGTATAGTAAACGAAATTGCAAAGCACCTCTGAAATGATGACAGTAACAAATGCTGAATCCGGAAGGTTGCATAATGTTAAGTAACAAAACCTGTTATTGAATTAATTAATTGGCTAGTGTGACAATTAGTATGATGAGTATGATAAGAATTATCGAACCAATTATCAAACTCAGCTTCCAGTTTTTCCATTGCTCTCTGCGTTTTAACGTGGATGCTTGTTTATCAAATAATCTCGCCTGGTCTTGTAGGCGCTGAGTGTCAGTCTCAATGTTCTCCGTCTTCTCCATGTTAGCAAGCATGCCATCAATATTCTTCGACATAGTAATCTTGACATCGTCGACCTTTGCTTGAACTGATGCGATCTTGTCTTTGCTTGCTGGGTCATCATATTCATCCACCAACTTGGAAAAAAGACTCTCGACTTTTCTATTAAGATGCCCTTGTTGACACGTGAGAGCTTTTTCCCCAAATTCCTGCCTGAATTTTGGTATCAAATCGTTAATCATTGGGAAAACTAGTCGTTCAGGATAGTCAGCCATGGTAATTACAATGTACACTCTTTGCTGGACATCAGTGGTGAAGTTGAAGGCATTCACATCTCCTACCAAACGATATCTCGAGCCAGGAGTTACTTTGTATTGGAAATCAGGAGCTGAAAGTACTTCTTGAACAGCGTTGTGATACTTGTCCACGTTATAGTCTCCTTTTTGTGGAAGGTAAGAAGCTACCAGCACACCATCAGATGCTCTTGCCACAGCAACGAAAAGAATGTTTCCGCGCTTCCTGCAAACTTGGTTAGAATACTTTTTAATGATAAACGAAATGGAACTCACCCAGCTCCTATCATGACTCTCTGCTGTCGTGACGATATAAAGTTTACTATGAATCTACTAGTCAATACCATAGAAGTACTGGTTGTAACAGTAAACCTAAAGAGGGATATCTAACGTTGAACTATTGATACCTGATGGGAAACCGACCGACTTCCAGTCCAGGAGGGCTTAAGCGCAAGCAAGTGAAAGAACTGATGGTTCAAACACACTGTAAGTGCTTTGAAAGCATCCGAAATTGTTACAAAATACAAGGTGATGTCGTTGTTTTTTAATAATTGCTTTTGACACGACGTTATTGTTTAGTTGGGATGGAAGAAATCGATGCATTGTACACCCATTTTAAATCTATTGCGAGTTCACACGTGGAAGACGGTGTAATCGACAGAGAGGAATTCAGGGAGGCAATGGGGTTGTCGGAATCCTTGTTTGTTGACAGGCTTTTCCAGCTATTTGATGAAAATGACGACGGAAATATCAACTTTGAAGAATTCCTCTGTGGACTGTCGATTTTGTGTGTACGTGGGACCTTGGAGGAAAAAATGATGTTTTCCTTTCGCATTTACGATTTTGATGGGGACACTAAGATATCTAATGAAGAACTGACTTCGATGTTGAAAACAAGTTTGAGGGAAAATGGAGTTGGTCTCACACCTGCACAAATAGACCAAGTGATTCGTGCGACATTTTCAGAAGCCGACATAAATGGAGACGGCTTCATTGATTTTGACGAGTATAAAAAACTTGTAGCGAAGCATCCATCTATTCTTAGTAATATGACATTGGATTTCAAGAAGATCATAGAGCAGCGAAGTTTGGTTGCTGGTTCTGCATAAAGAACTGAATTTCCAGTAGTATTTTCGAACGCATTTTAAAAAGAATTAAAAAACAAATTATTTGGCAGTTGGGAGACGTTGAGTCATAAGATGCTGGTGAATGATAGTGGTTCATATTACGAAGAGTATCGGCGCTCAAAGAAAAAGGGAGATAAAAATAAATTAGAAGACGAGCGTATTCTAACAGATCGATCCGCATATATTACGTTTTTGGAAGTGCAGCTAGAGAGAGTATCGGCTGCGTGTCTGACCGCCCAAAGCTTTAGCGATAGAATAGAAGAAGTACATGGAACAGTGCTCACCAATGACGAAAAGGTCAACAATCTTTCACGCAGCATTAAACTGATGGACAATAAAGGAGGTGATTTTCGTGAAGAGATTGAATCGCTAATTCAGTCAATGCGGGAAAAAGTTGAAGATTTTAGGATGCAGTTCGAAGGTACCGAATCAACAATGGAAAAAGTTAAACGTGCAACTGAATCGGTGATCAGAGATTCTAGACATTTTGAAGATTCACAGAAGGTGCAATTAGATAGTGTGAAGCGACAAATTGAGCAACGAGTGTTGGATTTTTCAAGTCGTTTGGATCTTGAAGAAGTTCGCGGCAAATCAAACGAATCTAAAATATGCGGGCTAAGTGATTTGGTCAGGGCAGAGACAAAAGCTGCAGTTGACTCGGCTCAGCAACAGCTGGCTATAAAAATGAGTTCACTCGAAGAAGAGTGTGAACTTCGTTTCAACTCGGTGAATTCAAGAATTTCAAAAGCACTTGGTATTGTAAAAAAAGGAACTAGTTCGGATGACGCAATCTCCTATCGAAACTTGGAAACTATCAAACGAGAGTTAATGGAGTATTCTGACAGACAAGCCGAAGCGATACGGGATTCTATCCGTCGACTTGAAGAAAAGTCTCTTGACGATGAGAAACGGAGAAGAAAAGATGAAACAAAACAAACAGAGCGCTTTGAAAAAACTATTTTGACAATTAATAGTCGACTGCAGAAAATAGAATCGATGGTGGAAGGATCACAAGTACAATCTCAAGTGGAAATTCTACAAGAGAGATTGAGCAAAGTGACTACAGAAATTTCAAATAATGTTTCTCCGTCATCTTTAATGCAAACTATTGAAAAAGCTGTAGAAACGAAAGTGCGGGCGGAACGAGAGCGGGAGAATGCAAGGCTCCAGAATATTCTAGAGGGTATCGAAACCAAAATCCAATCGCAAAGCGCAATTGTATCTCATAGTATGACTCGAGTAGAAGATTTCATGGACCTATATCATCTGGCTAACACAGAACTGCAGGATCGTCTTGAATTAGGAAAGCAACATCAAGAAAAGTTGAAGAGCTTGCTTCAACAAAACAGTGATATCAACTTTCGCGACGAATATTTCTTAAATCACTCTATGGAAGCAGAATCTGAAGATCAAACATCAGAATTCAAGACAAATAGAACTCCGACTCGTTCATCTATTAGAAAACGTCGGTCGCTATCATCAGGAAGCTGTAAATCAAGTTCTGGAAAGTCCACTCGACGAAGGAGCTTGTCCTGTGATAGTACCAGTAAAAGGGATGGCGGTGGCAAAATGGGTCGCAGTTGTGAGTCCGGTGCAACCATCACGAGAGACAATATTGTATCATCCAACTACAATCGACCACCTTGGGGGGCTTCCACTTCTCACCCATTGAATAATGTCAAACAACAAAAAACATCCTCCATTCAGCGCCAAAACCGACTGCAAGAGTTATATCAGGAGCTTTCAAGCTTAAAAGGATAATCAAACTCTGCTTTCTTAATTGTCGTCCTTTTATCTAATTAACTTTTCGAAACACCGGGTTTCTTTCATGCTTCTCGCTTGATACATCACGCTATCCATTACCAACATCATTACTGCTAGTCGCGCGTCGCACCTATTCTGCGAATGCAAAATAATTCGGAGGGTCATGAAACTTATCTTTTGGACCCAAATGTACCTTGAAGACAACGAATACAATTATGGTTTGGAAAGTTAGGGCTTACGAAACGTACATGCTCGTGAGTGAAGTTTAATACATGGTTGGGGTCTCTCACTAGTCACATGTTTTTTCAAAATAGATGAATTTTTAATACAGGAACTGGAAAAAGATCTATTGCTGTTGGACGAAAATGCTAGTCAGCACCTTTCGCGAACATCTACTTCGCCCATTGGTCAAAGAAACTTTAGGATGGAAATAGAAATTCATCTATCAAGCCAATTTTATGTATTTCAAATCATGGAACATTGTATTATTTAAACGCAACCAAAATCGATTTTTTTAAAGTACTACCGGTACAAGTAGTGGATAAAAGCCATCAAATGCCAATTTCTTAATAAACAAGAGTATCTTTTTGAAAGAAAAGAGCCTGATGGCAATCCGTGAGGTAATCAGAAGCAAGAACACTATGTGGAATCACTGAATTCGCATTATATTTCTCCTGATGTAATTTAATTGCATCCCTCGACTTGACAGCTATGTCGCCTGCAAACGCGTTCCATGAAGTAGC
>Ga0105055_10006898_pt1 | contig 15374 bp, 7 predicted proteins | sample BON03_FD_78090 | JGI IMG/M metagenome (GOLD analysis project Ga0105055, IMG submission 78090) | Freshwater microbial communities from Lake Bonney liftoff mats and glacier meltwater in Antarctica - BON-03 | ecosystem: Environmental > Aquatic > Freshwater > Ice > Glacier meltwater | place: Lake...
GAATCCAAAACAGTTATTCCTTCGACTGAAAAGGATCTCCAACCAGGTAACAAATCTGGCACGATAGCAGATAACTGACTCATCATAATTTGTTTGCGCAAAAGATCATTTTCACAATCGGACTGACTGTATTAAGTGTGTATTAAGAAAAACCGCGCTTGAATCAGAGTTGATGGAACCGGTTGTCCCCGCCCGCCAAAAGTTGTTCAGGCAATCCTTTAGGGATCATCTAGTAGCAGAATCTACTTCAGGGCCTGCTGCAGAGAATGAAGAGAAACGTAAATTTCATAGACAAACCAGTGCAATTCAACCCATCATCGGAGATGAGGATACCCCGGTTTTATTATCCCAAACAAAAAAGCAATTTAACTCAAGCAAAAGGCAATCGATTCTTATTCAGCCAATTGTCCAAGAAGAAGATGCAAAACATCGGCCAATCCTAATCCCTTCAAAACCAGAGAACTCAGTGAGGATGCTGGAACGAAGTTCAAGCGTTCTTAATCGAAAGCAATCTGCAAGGTCCACCAGTAGCAATAACCTAATCAGCTCAGAACCATCAACAAATAACAACAAACGACTTTGGGGCAAAGTTAAGAATGTCGGGAAACTGGCATATGCGTTAGGCCAGGTGAATAAAGAGCACCAAGAATTCAGAAAAGAACGAGTTCAAGCACGATGGAATATGGTGAGGCAAATCGCAAGAGCTGCCATGTCAATCAATGTCCTTGAATACAGAAGAGATATTGCAGATACGAAAAATGGCATATTGAATTACACTAAGTTTTGCAGTATTATGGGAATGCATCCTTCCCAACGAACTAGCAAGGATTTGGACTTTTTGGTCAAATCAACTGAAGATTTATCCTTCTTTTCAAAACTTTTGCGAGAGGAACAAGTTACCATCGAGCAGCATCGTGAAATCTGCAGAACGATGGTGATGCGACAATTCGCTGCCCATGAAACGGTTTTCAACCAAGGCGACCTGGGGGACAATTATTATATATTAGTAGAAGGTTCCGCATCCGTTAATAAAACAGGAAACGGATCTATTTCAAAAGTGGTCGCAAGGTTAAAAGCAGGCGATGGATTTGGCGAAATTGCATTGGTCCAGAATAACTGTGTCAGGACTGCGGGCATTGTCACTTCGGAGAAATGCACCATGTTAAAAATTCATAAAGAAGATTACCAGAGAATCCTGGCACAAGCTCATCAGGAAGAATTTGAGAATAGGATTCAATTCCTTCATCGCGTAAGAGCATTCGAAAAACTGACCAACGAGGACGTATTCAACCTTGCGACTGGATTGAAGTTGCACATAGCAAGACCTGGAACTATCATCAATTCTGAAAGTGCTTCGAACGATCAACTTAATTATTTTCTTATTGTGAAACGCGGCGAGTTGGAAGTGCACAAAGCAGTGACTTTGGACGATAGGGCGAAAAAAGGCCAAATCGACGAGTCGCAAAAATCGAAATTCAAAAACAATTTAAGAATGTGTCTTCTAGGCCCTACTGAAGCGATATGCGACTGGGAAACTCTTGGCACTATTAAAGAATGTGTCAATTATAAGTATCCATTCTCAGTGAGGGCTAATACGTTAGTTGAATACTACGCGATATCCAAACATGACCTGCTTGGAAAAGTCAATATAAACGGAATACTCGCCATTAAGAGCGCCGTGACACATTTTCCAGATGCAAGATCAGCTAGAAATGCATTTGCAGTGTCTGTAAGCTGGCAGCAATATAAGAAGGGATTGGTAGATAGTATCGTAGGAAAAGGACCGGTGAAAGTTGCAAGCAAAAACATAATTCAACTCGAATCAAAGAAGAAGACGACAATAAAAAAGAGTTGTTTCGAGAGAAATCAACAAGTCCAAGATTTCCAATTGTATAGTGACAGATTTCAAAGCAGCTCATGCCACGAAGCGCAACAAGTGTTGACAACGCATACAAATATTGAATGTACTATTCAAATGCGGAGCGCGACGGAATACTCAAAAGTTGCCGACGAAATGCAGGACTTCTTGAAAGACAGTTTTGCTCTAAATCGTCATATATATGAGAATCCACTAACCGATGGAGCAAGGTTCTTTGCGAGAGCTCTTGAATATATGTAATAAGAAAAAACATATTAAGACTATTTTCTCCAATGGAGCGCCTCTTTTGAAATACTCGCCCACGAAACGGTTTCTATTACTTTTTCCTTCTTAGCATCATCGATTTTCTTCTTGACTTTTTGATCAGATCGTTCTAGTTCGAAAAGCTGCTTTATTGCGGAGGAACGTTTCTTGTGAGATTTTCTCATCGAGCTGCACAGTAAACTTATCTCATCGTCATGCCGCGGCGTGGTATACTTTGTACTCACTGAATACATATCCGAAGCATCTTTCAAGGCTAGCTCATGCCGCAAATGGTTCTTCTCGTCGTCCAATGAAACGAGAGATCCTTTCATGCTGCTCAATTGCAACTCCATCTCTTGCAGTCGCGATTGCATTTCTTGCTTGTCCTGGTTCCATATCGATTCCTTGTGCTTGTGTTTGGCTACAGTTTTCTCAATCAAATGCTTTGTATGGGTTTCGTGATTCAGTAACAAGGCTGAGTTGGATTCCAATTTGGCTTGGAAACCGAGTTCTTTGGCAGCCATATCTCGTTGGGTTTCTTTTGTAGCATAGGCAACTTCTCGAGCAGCCAATTCGACAGTTTTCATTCTGGAGGCTAGTTCGTCACATCTAGTTTTCCACATCCGGTTTGAATCTTCCAAAGTCGCTATCTTGTGTTCCAGCTCCTTGTAGTTCTTTCTTTCCCGATGCAACTGACGCTTTGAAGATTCAAGTGATTCCTCCAGTAATTTACACTTTTCAATGTACCCATTCGTCTGTGCGTTGGTGTGAGCATCGGATTCACGTTGCAACTTTCCGCACTGCGCAGAAAGCATTTCTTTTTCACCGCGAGAAACAAGAATTAGTTTCCTGAATCGTTCCGCCTCATTTCGTAATTCTGATATTTGATTTCCATGTTCAACTATTTGAAGTTGCTGTTGCAAGTATTCTTGATGTCTAGTAAGAATAAGTTCCGTGCAATTTTGAACTTTTTCCAGACTGCGATGACTATCCTCCGGGAATGGACCCACGATATTTCCTTCGTTGGTTCGAAAGTTGATGGCGTATAAAACCACACCATGACATGGCAGAACCATCGCATGCTTGAGCTGCTCACCCATAAATATATTCATTGGGATGCCTTTTATATTTTGCAGATAATTTGGTTTTGTAGAATGAATAATGGCGGACATTAGCGGATGATCGTGATCCGTCACCTTCGCTAATGTTCCGTTAGCACATAAAACCTTCCAAACACCTTGATCAATCACAGCGACTCCGATTTTTTCAGCACTTAAAATCTTCTCGCTTAAATGAATGACATTTCGTAACAGAACAGCAAATGTTTTTTCGTCGACTGGTTTAGAAGACGCATCAGAAATACATCTCCATAATAGATCCTCACATCCGGATTTTTTTGAAATACCTGCTTCTCTTTCAGCAAATTCAATTTTTTCCCGCTTCCATTCCTTTTTCTTTTCTGTGTGGTGTATCGCTTGTTTTGAGAGACTCTTATGAAAGTGCAGGCGAGTCCAAACAGTTTCAAAATGACTTTTCACCTTTTCAAAAGATTTAGTATAGGAAGGCATTGACACCAACGCACTAGGCGAACCTCCTTCATTAAATAAAACAAAATTGAACCTAGATCGATACACCCCTAGTCCGTTATTTATAGCAGAGAACTCTTCAGGTGTTAAATTTGTTTTCAAAATGGATTCACTACCTCCATCAGAAAACCAATTCGTAACGATAGAAAGGAATTCATCTATTGAATGTGCTGCATGTAATCTCAACAACCAATTGTTCGTTACATTGTCTACTTCCATCGCTTCAATGACTTGATTGCATTCCAAGTTCTCACTTTCAATGGATTGTACTTTTATTGCGATCTCCTCCATTCTAGTACGACCACTGTGGCCTTCTTTTATAATCATCAAAATGGAACTCAGAAAACAGAAATACTTCTGACAGAAGTCTTGGTCAAGAGGCTTTTTTTGAAATTCGAACCATCCAACAGGCGTTTTGAAAACAGTTCGTCCAGAGATCTTTAATGGATTAACGCTAAAAACCACGGTCGTACCAAAAGATTCAGACACCAAAAGAGATATCCCATCCTCCCAATCAGTGACGTTCACTTTCTCAAAAAACGACACATCTTGAAAAAACAGACGCTGCTGGCGTTCTGCTTCTTGGAGAGCAGCTTTATTCACTTGATTCACTCGTGATAGTTCGGAATTCAACAGATCCACTTTCTCTTGATGAATATCACATATTCGTGCGGCCCCGAGCGAAGCACCAATAATTTCCGATAAGAACGATGATGCCACATCTTCATTTTGTTCTCCTCTAAATTGAAGATCACAAACTCCTACCATCTCCCCGTTTTTATCAAATAGAGGAGTGGTAAGTCTAGAAGCTGATTTAACTGATTGTCCGGTGTGAATGACGTAATTGCTTATTTTGCATGGAGGAACCATTGAAACACATTTGGAATCAAAAACTACATGATACCCAGAAGGGCTAAGAGTCCTTATATCACCTTGACATCTGAATATAGATATGCTAACAGCTTTATTTTCAATAGAAAACACTCCAGATAGTCGATCAGATATCACTTCCAAATATGATGCACTACCACCTACAACTGACTCCACCGACAACTTGGAGAAATTCAAAAGGTTCTCGACAACTAACTGCGTATTCAATAGTTCTGAAACACGTTTCGTAGTTGATTCAACTTTCTTGGCCAGCATCAATTCATTTTCAAAGCATCGTTCTTTATCATCGGCCAACTTGACTAATAAAGCTCTCTCTTGGTGTCGGACACCCAATAGATTCAAAACCGATCCTATCCCAGTACAGCATGGCTCTATCACAGACGATTGCTCGTCGACTTCAACCCATAACACGTAAACTACCTTGCCTTTGTCTTTAACTGCGAATGAATACGCTGACACCACCAATGGTGCATCATTAGGAATTGCGTAGGAATTCATCCAAGCACCTACATCAGGAATCCAGAGAACAGATTTTGCTTCTCCTAACAAACTAGCCATAGATGGAGATAATTTTGGTCGCGGTGACGATACATACACTTCTGTTGGAACTGCATCCATGCGCCATAATCTGCAAGCTACGTATGCTTTAACAAACTTCGACATATGATTTGAAAACAAAGTCATCACCTGGCTCTCACAATCCTGAGTAGTAGTCCCCACCAAAGTAGTACATCTACCAAGAGAATCGACAAATTCTTTCTCCTGTTGCAATTCTTCGTTCATGAAAAGGAGGGACTGGTTTTTCGTCTCAATGCAAGCCTGAAGGCTTTCCAATTCAAGTTTCACTTCGTTGAGTGATTCCGTCTCCAATTGATGTTTCTCATCGCATCGTTGGCGCTGAAGGGAAGCCGACACCGCATTCCCAATAAGTGAAGAAAGTTGTCCCAAATCAACCGAGTCTGGTATTGATGATACGTTTGAAAATACCAAAACCCCCAGGGACATCGTTAGTGGAAGGCACAATACGGAATGCAGAGGCTTCGGAAGTACATGTAAACTATCGTCGTCGATATCATCACATGGAATATTAATAACGGAATTGGTAGTATAGCAACGTCCCACGATACCACTCGTGTCTAAAATTCCATCTTTAGAATCATGTGTGTTCAATTTGTTGCCATGGTGCTTAAAAATGCGACAACCTGAAGCACCAAGAAGCCTTGACAAGAGAATCTCCAAATTTAAAATATTGAATGAAAGTAGCATCTCTTGCCCGACAAGCAGCAAGTTTTGGAGAAACGCAACTCTCTGTTGTTCCCATTCCAGTTGGACTGAGAGCGTCTTCGTTTTTATAGTTTCTAATTCAACGGCTTCATCAACTCTCTTGTCTGCCAGCCTCTGCACGAAACGCTGTTTCTCTGCCAACGATGCTAGTGTCTGAAGAAACACCATGTCTCCGCTGGTAAATTCCTGGTCTATTTTATTCACCACTAAGAGAGTACAGTCACATGACACAGCAACGGCTGCTGATTCAATTGCAGCTATAGTCGGAAAACATTCAAGTATGTATTGACGAATATGTTGAGGAACTGGCTGATTGTAAAATCCGGAAGTTTCCAAAGACACGCAAGATGCTTGTCTCGCAAAACCTGCATTTAATGAAATTCGAATGAATTCTTCTAAATCGGTTTCTGCTTCTAACCACTTTGCTAAACTAGAAAACTGAGTCGCGAGGGTTTTATAATTGAATTCCGATTTTCTGGTCGACGATATTGCTTTGTCCATCTCTCCTTGCAATATCGCATTTTGAATTTCATTGTGTTGTCTCCTTTTTAGCAAAGACAAATGGGAGGCTAATTGGTGAAGAGCAAATGAAACGAGAGACTCTGAACACTCAACGGCAGTTGAAATGGTTGCCACCCCTATTATTTCTTCGTCAAATAAATCGAAAACACACGAATAAGTGACACTATCATCCGACAAAACGGTTTTTAATTGAACAGCTCGAGAAGCGAATGAATTCATTGCGATATCTTCAATAGGACAAAAATCAAGATCGTTGATTTCATTCAACTTCAAAATCCATTTTTTCCACTGCTTCACCAAGTCGCTGACGGAATTACACACGTGAAAGTTTTTCAGATGAGCCAAATCCATTTGATTCCAATTTTCAAGTTTGGCTTTGCAAAGAATTAATTGATTCTCGGTAACTTTCAGTTCAGACTGTAAGTTGGCCATCGAAATATTGTTCACTTGAGTAACAGCATGAGAATCCAAAACTTGCTGCAACACCTTGGCAAATATTTCCAAAGTGTATTCTTCCTCGTCGGTTATCAATGGACTATCTGGATCTTCAACTTGTAAGATGATATCTTTTAAAACCAATCCAACCATTCCTCTCCGATTTATAGTTGTTTTTTCCTTTCTGGCTTTATCTACAACAAATGGAACATTTCCGCTTTGTTCCTTTCCATCAAATACCACAACTCGAAAAGGCCTACCCAGAACATAGGAAACCAAACCGTCTAAATCAATCTGCTCAAACGATTGTACCGGCATTAAATCATTGCAAACAGTACGAAACAATCGTTCGAATAATGAACATTTGTTGGAAAAACTCTCGATCCTGAGGGAATTCTTTGAAGCTTCTGCATTTAGATTTAGATTTTCTACAAGCTCCTTTGTAACGAGATCGATTTCTACTGCCAAAGGAACTACATAGTTGACAAGTTTCAAAAAATGAAGATTCACATCTTTTCCTTGTATGGTCATATCTTCAAGCAAGTGCATCCCGTATTTATCCAATAGAAGCTCTATTTGTGCAACGGATCTAGAAACCAAGAGAGATGAAAAAAAGGCCTCAAGCGACTCGGTATTTGAATACTCCAAACTTTGGTTTTGCGATATCGCATCAGTTGTCTCAGTCAATCGTTGCTCGCTGCATTCAAATTCCATTTTCAGTTTATATATACTGCTGAAATTCAAAAGCAAGTGACTGAGATATCGAGCATGGCTAGAAACAATTGATACAACTTGGGACGTGTACAATACCTGAGACGTGTCACATTGAACCTCTGCAAAACCTTTTAATACATTCGTTGTCCAAAATGGAATATATAGCAAACATTCTGACATAAGAAACGGAAAATTCAAAACCTGTTGCGAATAAGAGTCCTTATGCAGGTATAAGGGTACTCTTGCGGTGTCGTTGATTTTTCTTGATGAGTATTCATTATTGATGGAGCAGAAACCATCTTCGTCCGAAAAAAATACCTCGATTTTCAAGTCCGGGGCTCCGCTAATAGCGCTCAGCATGGTACCAATGGTATCAATCACAGTAGTTCTGAACAAAAAGTTGATTTGAGATTTGTCACAAGTCAAAGCACGGTAGGTTTGGAGATGCATTGATTCAAGAACTTTGTACTCCAATGTAGCAAGTCTCGAAGTCTCCTCTCCAGCTTTGAGGTCTTTTGCCATAACATTCAATTGAGATTTCAAAGTTGCGACGTTTTCGATTGCTGAAAGCTTAGAGCTAGCTACTTTTGAAAATACTTTGACCATTGCATAATCTGACTGTTTAAAAATTTCATTTTCGCGAATGATAAATAGGAATGCTGAATGACCTTGTGATAACTGCAACTCTTGGCATATAGTATACTTATCGGGGAAATGAGATGAGGAGCTGCTCGAGTAGGAAATTCGATTCGCTTGGAATAATTCTTTCATCTTTTCTGATTCAAGAAGTTCCAAAATAGCAGCGTCATTATTGCCTATCAAGAATGTTTCCAAAATAGACACAAACATCTCATGCTTGTTTTGTTCCAAATTTGCGATGTTCAATTTTTCAAAATTTGCTGCCAAATCAAAATCTAATCTGGTAACTTTTGAATCCAATTGAGAAACTTGACGTACCAGAATTTTTTTGTCCAGTAATCTTGCTGCGTTCAGAACAATTTGGCCTCCCAGTACTTGCGTCAAAGCAACTCTGAAATCTGAGGGGGGATGTAACCAAGCAATACAAATACAGGACGGGAGTTTATCGGTTTGTTTGTTTTCAATACAGAGGAAAAACTGGTAGTTGGCTGGAGCTGAAGACTCAAATCCTATCCAATCTCCCATATTTGCAAATTGTGACTTCATTTGGTCTTCAATATCGTCCCCAATTAATTCAGCACTACTAAAAGTTTCTAGCGCATGAATTCCATATTGAAGATCATCATATTTGTCTTTTAAACTCAACTCCAGTTTTCCAAGGTCCATTTGGATGCGCTGCAGCGCTGATTCCGATTCATCGGCTCGCGATTCAGATTTTATTCGAGTCATCACATGTCCCAAATGACCACAAATATATTCAAGTACATCCTGGGGAATACCTTGAAAATTATGTACCAACAGAACGGCAATGACCTGAGGCGATTTGGCTATAGGAATAATTGCTTTGAGGGAGTTTGAGCTTTGACGCAGGATACTGTTCTCATCATCTTCTTGCACAAGCCAATTCTCGCAAGTTCGAAAACTATAAATGGACAAATTCAGATCCTGGACGCTGTTGCTAAGCAACGACTCGAACACTGGCATCCAAATCGTATTCTTCCTATCAATGCAATTACAAGTCTCTGCGACCAATTTCGAATTTGAATCTTCAAAGTCTGCGAGTAAAGTAGCTTCAACTCGATTGCGCGAAGGGAACATATCCGGAAACTCGTTTGCAACAAGTCGCTGGACCTCACCGGTTTTCGATTCATGTAGAGCATGAGCTTTAAGTAAAAATAAAACTACATCTTCAAGGATAGAATGCAGTTTAATGGTATCTCCGAGCTCCAAGGCTTCCGCTTCTGTGTTTCGAAGCATAGTGCTGAGACAATTACTACGATCCTATGGGGAAATGTAAACCAATGCATAAATCAGCGGAATAACACGTACCGTCTCACTGGTTAACAGTTCTTGTAGTTCTTTGTTCTGCTGAAGGACTATAGGAAGGATATCCATGCGTTTTTTTAATATGTCTTGAATGCTCTCTGCTTCCGAAGACCACTCCTCGTCGCTGCTCATTTTTGACAGTTGGTTTCTAAAAAAACAAATTTGAAATGTGGATTCCTAAATTAGCTGAATGCTTCTGTGTAAGTGTGGAGGGTTGAAAGTTCTTTATTCTGGAAAATTACCTATTGATGAATTTGCATTCACAGATACAAATTTATGAGGATGGTCAACAGCTATTAAAAGAAAGCAGAAGGAAAATAAATTCAATCAATAACACGTGATAAGTGTATCAATCATGTCTTTCGCATGCGGAGGCCGAACATCGTCTATCATGGGTTTCAGATCATATAAATCTTTCAACTCTCATTGCAGCACTTATTAAATGATTATCACGATATCATCATAATTCATTGGTGTGTATTTGGCAACATAATTCTAGCGCGTGAAGCAATTGTTGAGAGATCATAAGGAAAACATTATGGAACTTTATGATGAAACCGAAATCTAAGCTGGGATGAAAGCCCTAATAGAGGTTGTTTACTGCAGAGAATATTTCCAAAGGAAATGGGCATGGGACATTTTGAACCTGTAAACTCTCATGTGGACAGACTCTGGTGTATCCGTTTTGTGCACAGGAACCGTTTGGTAGGAAATAGACCATCAAGTGCACGTCCACAAACGGTTTATGCGCAGTAGGTGATATGAACTTTATTTGGCTTTAAATTCAACAAGCCTAGAAAAAGAAAACGAGTGTTGAGCATGACGGGCAAGCTGACCTGAATATGTATTGATTCGATGAATGAATGCAATTCATTATGTGTGATTACAACTACACCAGACATACACCAGATTAAAAAGTGGATTCGAATTACCATGATATGCCAAATCAACATCCAATAATATTATTCTTATGAAGCAAGAGGTAGATGCATTATCTGAATTGATAGATACATGGACACCAAAAGAATAACGAATAAAATGTCGCATTTAGATTAGTCGTTTGAATTACATCCGAAACTGTACCAGGTATGATCTCTGTAATTGATAAACCACGTGAGGATATAACAACTATAGTTTTATTTTATTAATACAGATATATCTTGCAGGAGTTTTTATCAAATGTAGTCTTAAAAAGTTAAATCGTGTTCTAATTAAGCGGTTTAGTCTAATTTTTTGGCAAGAGATGTGTCGGACACTAGACGACTGACAAGGTTTCCAGTGGCATATACACCACCCACTATTGCGCATACACTAGTCAGGAATTGCAGTAAACTTCTTCTCGTCTCCTGCTTCTCAATCGTGATGGAAGATAATTCAAATTTCCAAAATACTCCTGGTATTTGAACGGGAGCTAGTAGACCAAACTGTCCAAATTCATCACTCACTGAAGGTTTAAAATAATATGTGCTGGAGTACTGACTGGAGTCGACATGCTTCCCAGCAATATTGACAAATGTTGTTGGCACGATCTTCAACTGGTATTGAAACTGAAATATGCCTTCTGTTTTCACAGCTTCAAATCCATCCAGCGAGTTGTTCTGGCCAGGAAATTGCGGCCCGAACGACAACAAGTGAATCCGATGGCTTGCGTTGAAACTTCGAAGTTCATTCCATTCAGCTGCATTTCTACCACTGTTGAAGGCTTCCGGGTTTATCGGCGATATTTCTAGCAAACCCTCCACCTTAGGAACAGACAGTTCTCCAGTTAATAAACAACCACCGCCACCCGTACTTTCTTTTACTAGGTTTTCAAGGGTCTTCATGTCAGTACTTGTCTGTCCTCTGTAGACAAGCTTAGCATGGTCACAATCCAATGCGAGCAGCTCAATCTTAAGATGGATGTGGAGATCCGACACCCCCAGTTCTTTATCAATAGACAATTTTTCTAGAACTTCAACAGTCCGATAATATGAAAACTCCGCTAGAAGCAGATACAACATGAATACGTAAATACCGGCAGTCACTACGCATTAAATACATTCTTAATTCATATTCGTAATTCAAATTCTTCAACTTACGTATACCACCAGACACGGTGTGTTTATGAGTACCGACAACACCTTTGGGAAAGGCATCCAACGAAGAAATACCTACCATTAGTGGAACTGCGTTGTTAGAGAAGAATATGTACTAAATAAGTATATGGAGGTCAAACGATTCGTAATCGTATGCAAGGATGGGTCAAGTAATTAGACTTGACAAGACACCCGACTAGCTCAGTTGGCAGAGCGTCCGACTCTTAATCGTATGGTCTTGGGTTCGAGCCCCAAGTCGGGTACTTTTTTGTTCGTTTTTTTAGGTAGTTGAATTAGTGATGGAGCAAGAATCAACTTGAATTGGTTGATGCTGAAGATCTCTGTTTTGAATCCAATGAAAAATATCATGTTTTGCTAATTACTGGTGAATGTAGAAGATTGGAAACAGCCTGCTGCAAATGTTCAATTTTGAGAGTTTGTTTCAAGACCAGCATTTGGTTTTTATCATGTGGAATGAAAACTATCGGAGGGCATTGAAGTGGTTTGGATCCCACGCATCGTGATGGCCCGATTCCTTTAATGAATACAAAGCCGTTGTCGCTAAACCGACCTTGAGCTAGAGTAGTCAGTTGCACAAATAGCAACACATCGCAAGCGCTCCGAAGCTGAATGGTAGCCAATTCTGCACCAATAATAATCTTATGGGAGACTTCACAAGTTCTAGGCTCCGTAACAACAACTTTTTTCGCTTGAAGACTAAAGGAATGGACCAAAAGATTGCCTTCTGAATCTGAAACAGAAAGCAGCAGCAATTTAGAAGTTGTGTTCAAAACTGGAGCTGTCCATATCTTGAATCTCTTAATATAAATATTATCTTGGTGAAATATTCGTTTGGTAACCCCGTTGATAGAATTGCATGAATGTATTTGGAAATTCACTAATTGATTTTGAATATCATCGTTCTTGATGAAGCATTTCATTCCAGCACCGCAAGCAGCAAATATACTACTGAAAAGAAAGTCTCGATAGAAGTGATGCAAAATTTTCCATCGCCCCCCCGCCACTTGCCCATCAAAATTGAAAGGACCATATTCCAACGAACCCCATCCTCCAGTCGGCCAAATTTCATTTAATTGCCAAACTAAAGCTCCGAAATGATTCTCAGATCTCTGAACTGTAATTTCTGCTTTCATAGCCAGTGCAGATGCTAGCATGCAAAGGTACAATTGAGATCGGAATACCTTTTCTCCAACTAAGGATAGATTAATATTGGCACCAAAAGTTCCATGAATAATACTATCACATGGATAATTTCTCTCAGCCATGGCGTTTGTGCCATTGCATTCATTGGTAATGGTCATGCCTTTCACAGCACATATATCCGGCTTTTCACCTCCATGCATCGAATAATGTCTTTCAAGCAACATGGCACTCATAGATTCAAATGAGCTTGTTGTCACCGCTCCAAATTCAGATTGAAACGAATTACGAAACTCAGGTCCTGTATTAGATAGTGACAATTCAACTGGGAATTTCGGATAGTAACGTTTTTCACTGGGCCCATCAAGTCCGTTAACAGCTGGAAAACCTGTTCCGTGAACATAGGGTCCGTGTCCCTCAATACCGCCATTTGCTTTCGGTATTAATGACACATTTCTAGCGATTGGAATACAGGTAAGCTTGTGAACTCCAGACTCCCATCCATTCGAGGGAGAGGCTGGCCACACGATTCGACTGATATCATGCTGAACCACTGCTTTCAAAATAAAATCAGTGTATAAATCTCCTTTTGCAACTCCGCATTCATTGCATGCATCCCATATAACAATGCTAGCATAATGTGCCAAGCGCAGTACTTGATATTCAACCTCATCACTCTGCACCGAGCAATTACTTGGATTGTGTCCTAATTGAGCATACATCATATCGTGATAAAGAGTAATTCCAAGTCTATCGCATGCTTGATAGAAAGAAGCCGGCAAGAACATTCCTCCACCCCATACTCTTAGCATATTCATATTCGCTAAACGAGCATTCTCAACCAGTTTTTCGTGTGACTCATCTGATAAACGACCCTCCATCTCATCCATTGGAATCATATTCGCTCCTCGGGCGTAAACGACTTTACCGTTCACTTTCATATACATGCCATGACTATCGGTGCCTTCCTGATGCCGAGATATGTCCACATATTCTGGATCTGTTTCGTTCCCTGTGACCAACGCTATGCTTCGAAATCCTACGGTTTTTTGGGAGCAATGGGATCCCAAGCAATAAAAGATATCATAAAGTGGTTGATCTCCCATTCCATTTGGCCACCACAATTGAACATCAGCACTGGAAACAGAAGGAAGAGCATTTTCAAATCGATAAACTCGTTTCCCCGTTTCAAAAGTAAACGAGATATTATAAAAACGAGATGCGTCCCACGAAACCTTGAAAGAAACTTGCATTTCCACCGATCGGTTATTCAAGTTAATAACCGACAATGATATTGGGATATCAAAGAACCAATTATTGTCACACCCATGAGCAGTAACTTGATTACATAATTCAAAATGAGAGGAATTGGAACTAAGCTGGACGAATGGGGACGCTTCAAGCAGAATGACACCGGAATTCGAATAGACCACCGAGACGGACCGCCAAATACCTTTGGTCATCGTAGCAGCTCCATGTATATCGTATGTCCTGGTATAAGGAGCCCAATCCTATCATCCTATGTTATTCGCACACATTTTTAAATAAAAGGTTTAAACACGTACCCAGCCTCCCGAGCAAGCCATAAATCTTCCCTTCTCATCCATGTTTTGCTCGAAAGAAACAGCGACTATTGAGCTGGACGATGCAATAGGAATCACATAGCGTAAAAATTGATCCGTGGCCTTTTCGACGATCACGCCATCTACTCTAATCACCGCCCCCATTTTAATACCATCAAAAACCAAAGATGCCAACATTTTCTTTTCATCCTGTGATGGCGATAAATGTTTCAAATAAGTCCAATTTCCTTTAGTCCAGAAACGACTCATAGTTTTAAAATTTCTTTCAAAAAGTGGTTCTTCGATAATTCCAGCGGCTTTCAAGTCAGAGAGTAAATCCCCCGGAATTTTTGCTTGAATTTGAACATCTTGGACGGATTGCTCGCATTCTTCACCTGTACAGAACAACAACCAATTGCCGTCCAAGGAGGTCCATGGAGATCCACTGAATAAACATTCCACACTCGAACTCCATGAGACCAATAGAAATAGAACCTTCATCATCACCAAGAGGGACGGTCCCCTCGACTTCCCTGTTCAATCTGACTTTTGAAACATCAGTCAACAATTTGATTTATTAGAACATCTCGGTTTCACCAAATGTTTTAAAACAAATCATTAAATCTGAGGCTAATCAATCGAAATACTTTTCTGGTCTGCGCTTATTTCAAATTTTAAATTGTTTATGGAACAATGAAACAAAATAAATTGCGCCAATAACAAGAAAAGGCAGAGTTGACCGTACACATTTAACTAACTTTTCCCAACAAATGTTTCAAAAATGGTCGATTTGCTCGATATTTTTTTTCAGGAGTTTCCATTTTTACACACCAAATGTAAATGGAACAAGATTTGAAACCCAATTACACACTATTTCAAATAAAACTTACTTTTCTTACAATTCCTAGGTTACGTTTAAACCGTCAAAAAACATATTTTTTTTTGACGGTTTAAAAAGCATATTTGAAATGAAGAAACGAAAGCGGAAGCTGGAGGAGCCAGCCCTCCCACCGGAGCAGAGGGAGGGGGACACTACTGTGGTGGTTTCCCTGGCCTC
>Ga0105055_10006908_pt1 | contig 15353 bp, 14 predicted proteins | sample BON03_FD_78090 | JGI IMG/M metagenome (GOLD analysis project Ga0105055, IMG submission 78090) | Freshwater microbial communities from Lake Bonney liftoff mats and glacier meltwater in Antarctica - BON-03 | ecosystem: Environmental > Aquatic > Freshwater > Ice > Glacier meltwater | place: Lake...
TGTGTGTGGTGCGCGGGGGGGGGGGGGGGGGTATGCATGTTTAACGTTAATTTGAGGGGTATCCACACTCTGTAACGCTCTGCCACACTGTTGCACACTCTTGCAACACTCTGCAACACTCTGCGACACACTAGAAGACACTAGAACGCTTTGCAACACGCTGCACTGCACTGCAACACTCTGCGACGCTCTGTATCACACTGCAACACACCGCAGCATACTGCAACGCACTACAACACACTGCAACACACTGCAACACTACGCAGCACTGTGTATCCCACTACAACACGGCGTGGGCAGCACACGCTACATGCGACCTGCGCCACACACACATGCACAGCACGCACCCAGCAGCACACCATCCTTACTGCGGTTTAGGGTTTAAAGTTTAGGCGTAGGTCCCTCGCATCAGGCATTGCAACATGTCTCCAACATCAAACATGCCCTCTTAGTCCACACACCCGCGCACTGCAAAATCCTGCGATACACTGCAACATGCTTTACAACTTTGCATCACCCTGCAACACAGTGTGATGCCGTATGTAGGTCCCTCGGACAAGGCACTCCATGTTTTCAACTTCAAACAAACCCTCTGAGTCCACGCACCCGCGCACTGCAACACACTGCAACACACTGCGACATTGTGCAACTCTCTGCAACACACTGTGATGCCGTGTGTACGTCGCTCGGATAGGCACTGCAACAGGTATGTTGGCACTGCAACATACCTCAAACATCAAACACGCCCCCTTCGTCCACTCTGCAACACACTGCGACACCCTGCAACAGGCTGTGATGTCGTGTGTAGGTCCCTCGGATAGCCACACACATTAGCCTTACACATTAGCCTGCACACACATTAGCCTTACACATTTGCCTGCAATCACCTCGGTGCCACATGGATTGATCGATGAACACACGTATGTATACGTAGGTATATATTTCAGCATCCAAGTGCCGCCCATCAATACCGCACAATGCATGTGAATGTGGATGCACAATTAGTCCAACCGAACTGGCTAGTAAGGCATGTACACCTGAAATTGACTACCAAATCACCAATGTGAAAACAAAGTATTCATTTTCCACAGTGATGGCAGTGGGCTGTTTGTCTTTTGCGGCCAGTGTTTATTCGTGGAGAAAGAAACGAATCTGCAAAAATGAATTAAAGAATACAAAAAAGCCCTGATGATTCAGGGAGCCTTTTTACTATTACCACCCCGTCCGCTGCCATCGCCGATTCAGCTCGTCAGACCTCGCTGGCTACAAGGCCCGTGTTTACAGAGACACTCGAAAACACCCTTCTTGACCAACGGCTGAGGGGTGCAATCTGATGTGTGATGCATATGTGTGATGCATATGTGCCAATTCGGCTCGTCAGACCTTGCTGGCTACAAGGCCTGTGTTTACAGAGACACTCGAAACCACCCTTAGCGATAAAGCGCCCACGAACAAGATCTGCCGCCGCGTGTCAAGTGAGCAACGTTGCTCACTTGACGCGCGGCGGCAGATCTTGTTCGAGGGCGCTTTATCGCCCCCTTCTTAACCAATGGCTGAGGGGTGCAATCTGATGTGTGATGCATATGTATGTGATGTACACATAAGTATATGTATGTCATATACACATATGTAAATGCGCTTCATGTAAGTAAGGTATAAATGAGGTAGGTGTATGACGGGTGGGGTCTGATGATAGGGGTGGTGTCTGATAGGGTGGTGTCTGATAGGGTGGTGTGAGATACAATGCTATCACGGGTGCTGTATGATACACTGTATCATACACTGCTGTATCATACACTGCTATCATGTCTACATGCTATCATGTCTACATGCTATCATGTCTACATGCGTATATGCTTTTGATGTAAGGGAATGTATATCACACATTGCATGAGGCCTTGATAGACTGTGCACCGCTGTGCACACATACGCAAAGACGCACTACACAAAGTGTGATATACAATACGCAAAGACGCACTACACAAAGACGCACTGCAAAGCGTCTTCTACCAATGTGTCTCTATGTGCATGAATGTGCGTCATGCACCATATACAGATTGTATGTGCATGCATGTGGGGTCATTATCTGTGCCTCCTGCTATGTGTGTCACTGGGCATGATAATGATGGATACTGCTGGACGCCTGCATCCTCCTGTCTCCCTCCCTCTTGCTCTCCCTCTTGCTCTTCCTCTTGCTGTCACAACCCTATCTTCTCAAAACGAGCATAGACAGCCTTGATGGCGCGCCCCCCACCTCGCTTGATGTCACGCTTTGTCAGTAGGACAGCTTGGAAGGATTCGTCCGGTTCTTGAACAATATTGTTGACAAACTCTTGCAGAGTCGGCACTTTTCCAAGGCTTTTTCCACTCTTGCTTTTTTTCTGATTCTTTTTTGGTCTTTGCTTGGTTCCCATCTGCTGGGGATCACCACAGAAGACGATCTTGACCCCGTCATAGTCGGGTTCGCGCTCATGAGGGCCTGTTCCACACAGAAAGAGATAAAAGAAAGGAGCGGCGTGTTGTGAGACTCGGCAACACATGCACGCACGCATTGCTGGTATGCACGACATCTCGTACACACACACACAAGTGTATACAGACCATAGCGAAGGGCCAATTGCTTAACAAGCTCGAGGCAAGCATGTTGTATCTCGTCGGCTATTACAAAGCAATCGAGCAAGGTAATGCCTTGTATCTCGTTTTCCAGCGCCATGGTTTCAATCAATCCCTGCCACGGACAAGTGAGTGTGTGAGAGAGCAAGAGAGAGTGCGAACACGAGTCAGAGAATCGAACAGAAGTGCTTCTCACTGCGGCGCATAAGCATGTAAATCTTGAGATGTTTGACAAGTCACGGAGCACATTGCGCTGATTTAACGGCATGGTGTTTCAATTTCGGTGATAGTCCTTTTGACTGTCGCCGCATTTGCGTGTATGTTTTGTGTTTTGCATGTGTGCGTGGTTGCCTGGCTCTCCATGTAGTCAGCAGTGCCTGGCTTTGTCAGCATGTCTACTGCGTTGAATAGTGGCTGCATGTAAGGCCTGCATCAATGGGGTGTTGAGCAAAAGAAGAAAAAATGTCAGTTCTTTTCTCATTTGCATCCATTTGTCTCTATCTCTTTTTACCCTCCTCCACCTCCTCCACATCAATGAATGAAAAATAATTTCGTTTTCAAAAATTAGTTTCATCAATCATACCCAACCCAAAACACAAAAGTGCCTGGCAAATCAGTTGGACTGGATACAGCAAGAAGAAAAGGAGAGCACCTGATTTTAGACTTCGTATCGCCCGGTAGGAAGCCGAGATCTTTTCCAAACGGCTCTGCTGGTCGCAAGAAGACCAATTTGCGCACCTGTGTGGGGGGGGCGGGCGAATTAAGAAATTGCGCGGCGTAACAATCTTCCTTCTTTTCTGCGTGTCTGTACTCTCACCTTCCCCATTTCCAATCTTCGCAACCCCTCCCGCACAGCCAGCATCGTCTTGCCGGTGCCAGCAGGTCCGATACAAAAGAGGAAAGGCTCCTCTCCTCGCAGCAACTCGTCATATTTGCGCTGCGCACCTGTTGAGGAAAGCAGAAAAGAATCCAGACAAAAGAAAGACGATAGATAAAGAGAAGGCAGCCCGACTGATGAACAGAAACTGAGGGGCAGTGGAAAAGAGAAAGCGCGACCAAGATCTCACATGTACGGGTCAGCGCCGCAGCCATCAAAAGAGTGGGGAGGAGACCTGTGAGATTCAGCTCCTTAAAGCGCAGGTTCATCTGGATGTCGCCCATTGTCCCGCCCCCTTTATTTGGGGACACAGTCGAAAATTGTCCGTTCTGCTGTTTACCTTTTTTCTTTCCACCCCTTGCACCGGAGGTGCGAGGAGGTGATGTGAATCTTCCGGAGCAGTTTCTCTCGTGATAACCTCCTGTCGTGTGCAGGGGATCGGACCAGGCACCACAATGATCGGTAACGGTGAAGGTTGTGTTGTGATTATCCCTGCCCCTCGTATCTCCAAACATCTGAAAGTCTGAAACTCCATCCCTTCCTGACCGCCTCCTCTTTCTAGAGGTTTGCGCTGGGACGATGCTAGAAGCGTCAAGGGGCGGCGCACACGCAAGATCGTAGCTGTCGCGCGAGCGCTTTTTGGAACCCTTAAATGAATTTGCCCTGCCATCGTGGCCCAGCGTGCCTACCGTGTCCACATAATAGAGCGGTGAGCTACTCATTCTTCCCTCGATCGTTGCGAAGTTGTCGGAACGCATTGTGCTAAAACTCGAGTCGTTTACGCCAGAAGCTTGGCAACACACTGAACACTCAACATTAATCCACCTAAATTACTATTTTGTTTGTATTTTTTGCCCTGTTCTTCGTTTTTGTATACCTGCGTTTGCGTGTTTCCTTACATCCAAAGTCCACAGCGGGAGTGCCGTTCGATTCGGTCAGGCGCTTCCGGGCTACCTTATTACTGCGCACCATTTGTATGCGTCTCTGATGTAATGGAGTTGCTAGCTGTGTGGCGGCATAACAAACCAGAAACCAAAAACATGGCAAGAGTCGAGAAACACTGGGCAATGTCTTGCAAGAGTTGACGAGAGAAGGTGTCGGTTTTTGTCACAGCTGTCACAATAACAATGGTGAAAAGGTGAGTGCAGTGGAAGTGGGAGCGCGTCCGGCCGGGGCCGCTATCGGGGTCGTTGGGAGTAGAGCGCTAGCTGGAGGGCGAACGACGAGCATTAGCCCTGATCTTGCATGCGCATTGGCAACACGGAGCGCCATCATGAGACCGCTTGCTCGTGCGTCCCATCCAGACCGCTGGAGCGCGGGCTGTGGACGGGAATCGGGGTGTCAGGTGGGGGTCGGCTTGCATGCTGCTCGCATTGCACGCAGCAACGCGGTGCCTCGCGTTGTGCGCGTGCCTTGTCTTTTTGTCCGGTGTGTTTGTGTTCTCAAGTACAGTGTGTTGCCTCCGGCGTCGCTGCAGCGCCGACAACGCCTGCCGCGACGCCGGGAACGCACGCCCCGGTGCCGCGGCATCTGTTGGAGCATGCAGCCCAGAGCGCACTGCGCCTGCGCGCGTTTCGTTGGCATGTTTGTGCATGCGTGCAGATTTCGTCAGGCCTGCTAACAGGGTGATCGAGCACAAAGAACTTTGCGTGTGCGTTTCTGGTCCTTGCTTTTTTTTGTGTATTGATCTATTTTTGTAGCAAGGGTGACATATTGGTCAGGACAAACAAGCACCACCCCTTCTGTTCGCGGCCACGTCGTGGGTTGTGGCATGCACGCACGCGCACACACTGGGTTAGCAGCGCATGTGACCTTTTTCCATGGTAAAAGGTCGGTAGAGTGCTACAACCTAGACAGTGCGCGCCCATCAGAGACGAGTGCTCCTGGTCGGCCCCGACACACATCGCGGTGGCATCGCTGGTAAGCCAAATTGTGACACCACGCCGCCCGCGCGCGCCCTTGTTTGCCACCTTGTGTTGCCCTGTGCAACAGTCGTAGTGCACACACGCCGTGTGCGCCACAGCCTTTGCCCAGCCATCCTGCTGCCACAGTGTTGTCTGCTGCTGCATTTCCGCCGCCTGCCTCATCTGCCGCTGCCGCTCGCTTTGCCCAAACCAAAAACATCGAGGTGCTCGGAGACATCCTGGAGGACTGGGGACTGAGCAAACGCTCAGCCCTTTGGTCAGGGTGTTGTTTCTTTCGAGCACGAAGCCGGCTTGTTTTACACGAGGCATCAAAATTCCTATACGGTAGCGACCTAGGGTGATTTGGTGGGCAACTGAGCCCATCATTCCTCGCTCTTGCTTTTCTTGCCTTACAACCTATTCCGCCACCCCTCCGGAGCGAGACACACACCCACTCTTGATTCTAACGTCTGCAAGGACCTGTTCCGAACTCCCAGAAGAGTATGATAAACTCGTCAATATCCCAGCCAGAAGAACCCTAGTAGTTCTGCTATGTTGCGGGGTCAACAGGCTCACTACAAGTGTGTCCTTGACTTCTCTGAGGACGGGTCTCTTTCCCTCGGGGTTTTTTTATTTTATTTTAAAAAAACAAGTGTTGCTTTGCTTGAGTTCTTTCAGGTGGAGGATTTCGCAGACCTTGGGACCCCCGTGCCCAAGAAATCTTACCATCACTTAGGACTCTCACCAATGAGGCCGAACAAAATTTGGACCTGCCACACGACGAAGCCGCTAGAGCACAAGCGCCTGCTTGTCAACGTAGTAGTTGTGGGTCCGTTCGAAGAGAAAGAGAAGGGGACCAGTGTAGCCAGCGACGTAGTTAAGGTGGAGGGTGAGGATCCGGCCACCCCAGGTCCCCTGAAGAGGAATCACCCCGGGACCGTAACGATTCCCCAATATAGGTTTAATAAAACAAAGCAACACACACGCAGCAGTACTAAACTATTGTGTTCAAAGTTCCCAAAAAGTTCAATATAGTTTGCAAGTGCATGTCGTGTGTAGTCGTGTGTAGTCGTGTGTTTTCTCGAAATTCGTCGTGTGTTTTCTCGAAATTCTCTCATCTCACATGCTTTCGGAATTCCAGTTTACTGTGTTCATTCCTGGGGCTGTGTAGCGGATTTATAAATCCCCCACTGCAATGTTTAGTCGACCAAAATTTCTCACAAACACTTGAACGGCTCTTTTCGAAAAAGAAACCTGAAAGGAAAAGCCCCCGAGGTTGAGGGTGAAAGGAAAAGCCCCCGAGGTTGAGGGGTAGAAAAATGCCGAAAATTTGAAAGGATGAATCCGCTGAAATGGGTTTTGTCCATTTCACGAGATTCCTGGGTTGACTTTCACATTACTTGACAAAGATCCTCAGAATTCGAATTCTGCGGAGAGTCCGGAGAATCTAGAGACTTTTTCTTCGAGCAAATTTGATCCTGCGACCAGCTTTAGGACGCTTGCAATTCATCTTTCCTGTCGCCCTTCATATCCCCGGTTGTCACAATCAGTCCCTTACCGCTTCTTTACCACGTTCGTACATTCGACATAGCACGCTACACCTCCTCGTCATCACATTCATCTCACCCAACACATGTATTTAATGAACTCCAAAAAAAAGACAAACAGAAAGAAACGATGGAGGACTCAAAATATATATATATTGATTTATCTATATGTATCATGACAATAAGAATAGTAACAATAATCACAATTCCTACCAACATGCACATCATCGTGAAAACACTTGAGAACAACATTCACGTGTCCCAGGTCCATTGCAGGAGTGCCGTTCGATTCGGTCAGGCGCTTCCAGGCTGCCTTATTACTGCACACCACTTGTATGTGTTCCTAATGTAATTTGACTGCTAGCTGTGTGGCGGCATAACAAACCAAACACCAAAAACTAAAACCTGGAAATCAGAAAACGGTGTTTCGAAATCCAAAATTGAATTCCCGGCTGCTGCTTCCATTTAATCATTTGGCCAGACAATTGATGACATCGGGTTTTGATAGAATTACAGGTGTTGTAAAATATCAATCCGAGCAGGTCTCGACTGACGTGAACCGAGCATGTTTCGAACAATGGGTCGCACCAAGGTTGCGGAAGGCACGACAAATTCATTCACCATTTATATATATTCATATATATATATATATGTATGTATATATACATTTATAGATATACAATGATATATGTATATATATACATATATCTATGAAAATATATATGTTGGGGCAGACTTTGAGACATCACCACGAACAAGATTCCAGCCGTGGAGACATTGCGAACACGTAGTGTTCTGACAAAAGTGTGGGAAATGCGGCAATTGCAAGAAAAGACTAGCAGATGTCTCGCGAATAAGTCGCAAGAGACGGGACGAAGTTATTGCGTGTACCAATGGTCACGGGTTAGAAACACTGAAACATAAAAGAAAGGAGGACAGAACAAGACAACGAAATCGACAAAAAGCACCCAAAATAGGCAAATCAAATGTGGCAGTCTTGTTAAGAGCTGCATCGAGAGTTCATAAATGATTGAATGAAATTAAAAAAACTGGTGTAATCGTATTCATACTTATCAGGTAAAAGGAGGGAGGTCCGGGGGTAGGAATGCCTACGGTGCGTGGAAAAATTACCAAATCTGAGACCTTGCTAGAGTCTAAATTGCTGGCAAATTCGAATTGTATTGTCTTTAGGATTCTCCTCTTCGTCCCTCCCCTGCCTTCTCTCTCTCTTCCCCTCTTCTTTCTCTGTCTTCTCTCTCTGTCTCTCTCTCTCTCTCTTTCTCACTTGTTCTGTCAGCTGAAGCCCGCTTACCGGCACAGCATGAAACACCGCCCGAATTTCGCAAATTTCGAGATAATCTGAAGATATCCCTCATGGATATGAAGTGGGATCTCGGAATTATGCCCCATGTGGGACATTTACGGACAACCCCAGAATTTGTCACGAATGTCACATAAGAGGAAAGACAAATAATTGACGTATGACATTCCGTGTATTGTCATAAATGTCACAAGAATGCATACAAAAGTAATTTATCTTTTTTTTTTGGTGCATTTATATATGAACATCTAGTAAGACACAGAAGACAACATGCTGCTGGTCCAAATAAGTATCGTAAGGGTCAGTCCTAGCTACGCGTTTCTAATTCTCGGTAGGGTTAGCGGTGTAGCGGCTATGATAAACAAACCAAGACAAAACAAAACAAGTTTTCCCTATGTTCCACCCCAATCCCAAGCCGGCTAGACATTGTCTACACGCGCCACACAGGTGCGGCGCCCCTACCCATCGCTTGTTTGCACCTGTTGTCTTGTTTTGGTTGTATATGTGTCGTCTAGGACTCTGTCATCAAATAGTTCTCAAATTCTGTCATCTGTTCCCAAGGCGGTTGAGGTTAGTCCTAAAAAAGCATATTACTGGCAGGGCGTCTCTGTCAGTATCTTGACGTGCGCTGTTTGGATGGAATAGTGCCCGCCTACCCTAGTGGGGGGGCACCAGATTGGGCGCTACGTTCCTTTGAAATTAAACAGATTTGCGGCTTCATATGGCTTGTTTTGACTGATTCGCCCGAGGATGCAGGCCAGCCCACAAACATTGTAGACTGTTTATACCCACTAGCGGATCTGCAATTATAAGTAGGCGAGAAAAGGTCCAGGACAGTCTTGTAGGTCCTCATTGATCAAGTTGGGTGTTCACCAACAAAGGAAAAAAAGAAAGAATAGTTTTGCTCCTCTGTGTTGCGATTTTGTGTTGAGTGCGTCTTCAAATTCAATGCGGGAGTGCCAGCGGGCCTGGAGCTTTATGGCCGCCCTCTCTTTCTTTCTTGGGTGTCAAATAACCAACTGAATCACTGGACTAAGCAGATGTTGCGCCTCCGATTAATCCCTGGACCTCAATAATCTCTCTGCTCCTGCATTCCGCAACAACTAAGGGAAACGAATCGTACTCTTGTCAGCCAAATTTTGGCAAAACGAACCCATCGGTTGGGACTCTTGAAAAGAAACGTCGACAACCTGTAAACAAGCCCGTTTGGGCTGTTATCCACGATTATAAGAAGGAAGAAGCAATCATATCAAGAAAGTGCCGTATATGGAAAGATTGCCCTAGCGATTTAACATCATTTAACATTGATAACGTAGACTTCTGCACGCGAAGTTGCCGGTACCAGCGCGAGGCATTTGATTTGATAAGTTTTCAGTGCTTTTTTTGTCAAATTTTTATGCAATATTACCTTGTGGTGTGTCATGTACTGCTCTCTAGACAGGAGGAGTGAATCAAACAACTTCTCAGAATATTTGGCCCCAAATTAATTCGAATTAATAAATTAATTAAAACCACGCGAAGCGCGGTTTTTTTTTGCGGCGTCAGCAGTGAAATTTTGAAAACGTGACATTAGTAGCGCGTCGGAGTGAGCATTTCTGGGGTTTTTGGGCGATATTTTTGGTTGCTCAACTCCCTCCAAAAAGAGGTGTTTTAGTTCACAAGAATTCACTCGCTTCTTGTCAACGGTGTCGTCACAGCGTCGAGCCACGTGCTCTGACGTGTCTCTTCAAACAAAGTAATCTGAGTGCTTGGTCATGTCTAAATCTGTAGGCTTTAGGTGAGGCATTGAACCTGCTGTACGTTGTTTCTTATAAACTGTCTTGGAATTGAAATGGTGTTGTGCGATTTATATCTCAAGGGTTTGATTTGTCAAAGGGTTTGTTATTTGATACTTTCTCAATTACTGTTTGGTACAAAGTATGTCATTATGATCACTCAGTATTGAGAGTTCGAAACGTTTTCACCACCAATGAATTGGTAGACAGAACAAGAAACTTCAAATCAAATGCATCCCAGTTTAAGCAAAAAAATTATGAAAAAAATGCGCTGCAGGCCAAATTTTTTATGAAACAAAATGCGCCGCAGGCAAGACTTATCAAACAAAATACGCCGCAGGCCAGATTTTTTGACCAAGTCCTAATGGGTACTCTGTCCTATTGATCTAGTATGTAATTTAATTTTCACGAATCACAGCTCAGAATCTTCTTCTTTTAAGGAATGAATTAATCAATTTATTAATTCATTAATTAATGAATTAAAAAATCTTTGGCCGGCCTATAGTACGGTTGTTTTACCCACTGGACAGGAGATCTTTCTTTCTTTTACTTATTTCTTCTTTCTCTGTGGGAGAAACCCTGCCTTTGTCACGTAGCCTGGCTTCGTTGTCTGGGCAGGTCCGAAGTTCGCTGGGCCACATAGGTGAGGGTCCTGAGTGGTGGTAGTATTTCTTGGGTTCCGCTGCGAAATGCTCTGCCACCCACAGCAAGACTTGCTTGTTAAACAGCGGTGCCCGCGATAGATGGCAGAGACAGCAAGCGTGCATGTGATGGCAGGCAGCAGAAGGAGGAAGGCAGGTAGTGGGAGAATTTGCATTCATTTCTGGATCCAGCAGTTCGTGACTTGCTGCAAATTGCTGAAGGCGCATCTCACCTATCATATTTACATGGATATACATGATTCATATATTCATATAAATCTATCAAGCAAGGTGCTGGATGCTGCGGTTCGCGATTTGCTGCAAATTGCTCAAGGTGCGTCTCACCTCTGCGGATTCCATCCTGACTTTGAGGCCGATTTTTCGCTAACATTGGCACCGCACGATAGGCACGTCCAATCTTCTTCACGGGGTGGCGGGCCGCCACCGTCACTCCTGCCACCCCCACCTGAATGACCTCCTGGACCTCCTCTACCACCGTACCCACCTCCTGTTCCACATGCGCACGCCACACTTTCGTCAGCTACACACACTCCAAAAGAGCCCCTGTTGTTGTAGATGTCTTTTTTCTCAATGCAACAGGGCTCTGTCAGCATGGATTTGTTTTTTCGTCACCCCTGCAGCATAACTCAAAAGATATGGAGCAAAGTGGTGATGAGATTGAAAAAATGTGATTGTAAAGCCTGGTTGCTGTGAAATTGGGCTTGTCCTGATTCCAAAAAAAGTGAATTTGTATGTCAAATCTCGCAGAAATTGGGCATGTCCGGTAGAAGTGATGTTGAATGCCCGGTTCCGGGGAAATTGGGCATGTTTGTTTTTCGGAACAATTGAATTCGCGTGTCCAATTCCGAGGAAATTGGGCCTATCGGTCAGCGCCCGGGCGCTGGAAGGTTCCACTTGCTGTCTCAACTTCCCTATCCATCACCACATGATGACGGGCCGAATGGTTTGAATAATTTTTGATGATTACTAAAACACAAATATCTAGAGAGCCTAGTGGCGAGCAGCAGCAGCCTCCAGGATCTGCTCGTGCTGACTGTGCAAGAACTTGATGATGCCATCGTGGTTCATGGTGTCAACCCATTGGGAAGTGCCTTTTACATATGCAATCGAATCAATGTGGTGGAAATCCACAAGGCTGTTGCCCTGGTGCATGGCTCTCACGCTGGTTGCCATCGGTGGCATAACATCAATCACGACAAACACCACGTCACTCTCGACCCGTGCGTCAGCCATAAGACCAGTCATGAAGACACCGAGCACACTGTCGAAAAACTTGCCCGGCTCTTCACCCAGTGACGGGAACAAGCCCACGTTAAACAACACTTTCATCGTGGCTCGCTTGAAAACGTCGAGGTTGGGTAGATTCATCACAGGTACATGCCTGTACCCCGCCCAACATGCAATCTTGTAAAGTCAGGCTAGAAGCCGACTACACTTGTATACTTCAGCATAGACCGCTTCCTGGCCATTTCTGTAAGCACTTTACTGAATTATACACATAACTATATATACATATATATACATATATACACATATACATATATATACATATATATATATATACACACATTTACATATATATATAAATATTTATATATAGACACATACTTATATATAAATGTATACATATGTATATATATATACGTATATGTATAATATATATATATATATATTTATATGTACATATGCTGCACGTGTGCGTGGATAGGAAATAGGTCTGGCATGGTCAGGTGTTTCGTTTTTCCCTTCACCAATGTTGTTTCTATCGATTCTTATTACGCAAGGTGCATGTCCTTAAATGAGGGGTTCCCAAGAATAGAATCCGTGGATGGATTCATAATAGACACAGAAACATCATCAGTTTTGCGATTCGAGGATTTGGTGTGGTCAGATGTTCGGTTTTGTCGTCACCCCGGGTTTCCCTTTACCCGCTCGTGATTGTGCGCGGCTTGGGTTCCACGGGGGTTCGCATGTGGATGTGAACCTAATGATATGTGTGTGCCTGTGAGCAAGAATCTCTTTCTCAAGGTCACGGTGTTGCTATGATTCAAATGTGTGTGTGTGTGTACGTGTGTGATTGTGTGTGAAGTAATTTACATAGGCTTAGGAAGGTGGCATGCTAATGCCAGTCGCAAACACATACACAGTGCCCTCACAAAAACCAACCCCACCTTCCTACTTGCCCTATGACAGAACGCGGACAGGTCGCCCGATATAGAAACGTGATCGCGCTCCTCGCATCTGCTGCACATATGAGGGTTTCTTTAGACCTTACTCAGCACCTTCTGGTAAGCCATCGCGCGGCTTTGGGGTGGTTAAGGGTCCGATCGGTTTGGTTAGGGTCTTTTAGACCCTAACCGGCCCTAACTAAACCTTAAACAAGACGTCTTTTTCAAAAATCGGGCGTTCAACGCATAAATAAGCGTTGATCGGAATTGCGTAGTGTCGGATGGGGATTTTCTGGGTATTTTGCATTGTTTGGGGCGCCGAAAAACAATCAGACAAAAACAACAAAATAGCACCCACTTACGCCTCACCCCTATGAGAATTTTGTTTTTGTGTTTTTGAAACTGTGGTACTAATTATTTTTGTGCCGAGGGAAAAAGGAATTGCGGGACGGACTCCGAAACTTGTTGGACAAGATGTTATGGCAAAAGACCAGGGCGTCTTAGTCAGGATAGATGCTCACTTATTTGCTACCTACAGTGTTCAGTGCAGTTGCTAATGAAACCTGATCTCCACGCTACATTGTGTGTTTACGTTGTGACGGCTACACTCTCAGGATCTGAAGTCCTTCATTCCAACATTGGCCGAGAGTACCGGGGATCTCTATTAGCGGGAAAGCCCGGGGAACGCACAACGATGTGCCCTAGCAGCAACAACTTTGCCGCTCGCCTTGCAGCTATTGCTTGATTTCCCTCCTGTGTTTTTCCCTGTAAATTTTTCGTGTGGCTTCGAATTTCATATTTGCTGAGTGGTAGAATGGCCAAGCTCCTGCTCTCTCAACACGCCAGCTGTCTCCCCCTCTCCTGGCGCGCTGCCCGTTTGACTTTGCATGCCACGCAACAGGGGTTGTTTGACAGCAGATTGCCAGCTCGGCAACCACGACCGAGTCAGTGTTAGAACGACGGGTCACGTCCGCAGGACAACACATGAACATATTTCATCAGCATCATGGGTTTTACAAAGTTAATGCTTGGTGTAAAAATTGGCCTGTAACCCTGATCCTGTCAGTCTCGTGTCACTTTGCTTTGGGGAGTGTAGTCCCCTAGTGTAGTGGAATTGTAACAGTCACATTCTACTCACAAAGTTTCAGAGTTGCAGTCCGGGGGAGTCTTTGACTGAGTCAGGGTTTGTACCCCCAAAAAGGAAAAAGAAAATAATCCAAATTTTAAACGTTCCATTCAACCATTGCAGCTTAAAGCACCTCCAGGCTGCTGATTGCCTACCATTCATGGGCAATCCTTGTGAATACGTTGCATAGTGGCGGTTCGTGTTAACAAAATAAAATACAATAAAACTACTCTTGGTACCGACTCATGTAAACAAAACGAAACAAATACCTGATTATATTTCTGTGCCTTGTTTTTTTATCTGTGATTGTTCAATGTTTCCTTTTCTCTCTCCTCAATGTGTTGTGTCGTTTGTTTTTTTAGTGAGTTTCTGTTGTGTAGTTTGTCATGTGCTATGCGACCTGTGTTTGTTTGTTTGTTTGTGAAATTTCATTTCTGTTGTGTTCTCTGTGTGCCACCCTATATTCCTTGCGTGCCAGAGCCTCACAAAGAAATGACAGGCGAAGTGACAGCATCAGCGGAGAGAAGTGTCAAGAAGCACAGTCGGTTGGCAACGACACACGCAGATGCAGCACAGTTGGTGCGCCAAACTGCGACGCCGTGCTACCCGTGCGCTTCGCTGCTTGCCTCTTCCGGCGTGCAATCTAATTCTGGAGCATGCACGCAGAAAATACATGCAAATTCTCCCACTGCCTGCCTTCCTCCTTCTGCTGCCTGCCATCACATGCACGCTTGCTGTCTCTGCCATCTATCGCGGGCACCGCTGTTTAACAAGCAAGACTTGCTTTGCTTTGGTGGTGGGCGGCAGAGCATTTCGCAGCGGAACCCAAGAAATACTACCACCACTCAGGACCCTCACCTATATGGCCCATCGAACTTTGAACCTGCCCAGACAACGAAGCCAGGCTACGTGACAAAGGCAGGGTTTCTCCCACAGAGAAAGAAAGAATAAGTAAAAGAAAGAAAGATCCCCTGTCTAGAGAGCAGTACATTACACACCAAAAGGTAATCTTGCAAAAAAAATTGAGTAAAATTTTGACAAGAAAAATCTCTGAAAACTTATCAAATCAAAAAAAAGTATGCATACAACACATGAGAGATCAGAACAGTTTATTGAAAACCCAGGAAAATGCCAGCCTTGAAAAGAAATCTGAGAATCGTAATTATTACGCCGGTAGCAGGATCAATTTTAGGAACAATTTTGAAGACTCACATTTCTAAACGTGAGTTCAAGAACGAGATTTTGAGATCTGCTTTACTTGATATCCAACTGACATTATTTTGTGTTTGTGGAGTGAATTCATTTCTCCCCGAATTAGAACATTTGTAGAAAAACGTTTTCACTGTCTCTTTTCCAAAAA
>Ga0105055_10006912_pt1 | contig 15345 bp, 9 predicted proteins | sample BON03_FD_78090 | JGI IMG/M metagenome (GOLD analysis project Ga0105055, IMG submission 78090) | Freshwater microbial communities from Lake Bonney liftoff mats and glacier meltwater in Antarctica - BON-03 | ecosystem: Environmental > Aquatic > Freshwater > Ice > Glacier meltwater | place: Lake...
AACTGGCAATTGATGTCATGCAGAAAGAAGAAGAAGAAAACAAAGAATTTAAAACAGCAAGCTAAGATTCTTCAGCATCGAATTCTTAGTGATCGACAGAAATTGGAAAAACTAATGCAGCCATCCAACCTGAAACAACGGTATTTTGTAGCATTCTTATTAGTAGTGCTGATTGTTGTAATTCCTGTTGTTATTATTGAAGCAGGTATTGGCTTTTCAGTGATGCAGCAACTTCAAGATGGATTGGTAGAAACTGGAAAGGTGTTTTCCTCCGCGTCCTCTGCTTCACGAAGTTCCCAACAAACCGTTCAACAATTCGCTACTTGCATTGCTTCTCAAAACGACACTGCGCAAGTCGGATCACTTTTGGATACTGAACTTGGTATTTTGCACAACTATGTGAATCTATTGTTTCCGGGTAATTTTCCTGCTAGTGGATATGGACTCGAATCCACCGCAATGCTTTACATCATATTAGTAGTAACGTTGGTCGTTGCCGTCTTTTGTCTAGCGATTTTTGCACTGAGTGTATCCATGATACTAACCTTCTACACGTGCACTTGGGGACACGAGATAGTGGTATGTATTCGTGTGTCGACAGTCCTAGGTACTAGTTTACCAGTATTACTCAAATGGACTCTCATTGCAGGATGTCTTTCATTAGCTGCGTTATCTTTTGTGCTGTCGCTTTTGTCGGAGATGTGTTATGGTCCGAACTTCATCGTGGCAAATCCCCCAACAGCCAATTGGACTTCCTCCCAACAAGAGCAGGTGGAACAGGATATCTATTACTACAGGTATAACACCAGCTTGACGGGCACTAGGCAATCATTGCCACTCCTAGGAATGTTCAATATTGGCGCCTTTCTTGCCACATGTAAATCCTCGCAAGTTATTTTCAACCCTTATTCTGCGTTGGTGATGAGAGCTTCGACTGTGCATTCCCATGTGCTGCGGAAAGTAACTGGTACCATTGTTGGTTGTCAGGCCGAGATTGAACTCTATGGGGCGAAAGGGTTTTATAACTCAGACTTGGCGGCCTCATCGTGTTCTTCTTTCTCCTCTTTTTCAACTGCGATTCGAGACGTGTGTACTTACGACAGAGAAGTTTTCGGAAATCAGATTTCCATTTTTCTTGTATATGTGTTAGTTATTTTTTGCACGTTGATGTTGGCTGTTACGTTTGCTTTCCATGACATCCTTATACCGTCTCTTTATAGGGTCAAGCGTTCAAAAATACTTTTGAAAGTCATTTCGATGAACCAAGACGAGTTAGAAAAAGTTATTAGAGTTCTGACTGGTTCTGATATCTCATCGCGAAACCTATCTGATCACCATGAAATGGGAATGTAATTCACAATAAAAAATGTTATATTGCTGCCAAGTAATTCTATTTAAAAAAACAATTTACTAATTTTACGTTTGTACGTTACGTAAAAAAATTCAGTTGTGTTGTACTATTTTTTTTGTGTCGAAAGCATCATGGCGTTCCTATTGAAGAGGAAGAAGACTCCAAAGCAGCTGGCGGATGCTTTAGTAGAAGCTATGCGCGGCGTAAACACTCTGATAATCCGTCCTCTGGAACCTAACGAACTACCTCCAAGAGCAGGCGAGAGCGACCTCTCTGCTGCTGACCGAGAGGGGCTTGAAAAAGTTGGTTTGCGATTAAAGGAGGTGCGAACGATGATGTGCGGTGATTCAGACAATCCTCCGAAGAAGGAGGATCCTATCGTACTGGCACAGAGCCTTCGGGAACAGGGTGTTCCGTTGACTCTGATTCAGAACTTAGGCCTGTTGCCTTTCTCGGTCAGAAATGATGCGGCCTTTCTGCTCTCCCATATGATTCAAATGGATCTAGGAGGGTTTGCTACCAAGTACTTGAGGCAGAGATCTCGTAGCGTGATGAGACTGTTGGTTGAATTGTTTTCAGACCCAGGTATTGCGCTCCACTGCGGCTCGTTGCTCCGAGAATGCTTGAGGTACGATTTTATGTGTTGTGAGTTTTTAGAAAACACTTGCTGGATTTATGACAGGTTTTATGATCAGTACTTGTGTGCGGAGAGCTTTGACATTAGTTCAGATGCGTTTTCTACTTTCAGAGATTCCTTGAAAAAGCAGCCTACCCTTGTTCCTGCGTTTCTGATTGAAAACTACGACCATTTTTTTGAAAAATACAACAAGCTGTTGGTTTCTGATGCGTATGTGACTCAAAGACAGAGTCTAAAGCTTTTAGGAGAGTTGTTGCTTGACCGATTGAACTACAAAGTAATGATTCGATACATTGGAGATAAAGATAACTTGAAAATCATAATGAACCTGATGCGAGTGAAAAGTCCTGCAATTCAGATGGAGGCGTTTCATGTCTTTAAGGTGTTTGTGGCCAATCCGAAGAAAACGGATCCCATCGCTACTATACTTGGAAGGAACCGAGAAAAGATAATTAAATACCTCGACACCCTAAGCGCCGACAAAGAAGATGACGAGCAGTTTATTGATGAAAGGAAGTTGTTAATTGATACTTTGAGAGATCTTCAGATACCAGAAGAAATTCCATCTGCAGAAGGCGTCGATCTTGTTGCAGCACCAGAAGCAGCATCTCAAGTTCAATCTCTTGTTCAACCTGAAGCAACATCACAAGTTCAATCAGAAGTTCAATCTGAAATAATATCTGAAGCTATGTCACCACCGCAACCTCCTGCTGCTGAAGATACTTCAGCCAATAAATAAATACAAGCGAATTGGACTGGGGGAATAATGCATTTTAGTTTTTTTGAATATCTTCGTTATCTCCTATCAGAGATAATTGGAAAACGTGATCTTCAAATCACTCATCATTCAGCTGCGAATAAACTTCAAGCACCTAGCGAAGATAGATAAAGTCTTGATAAATAGTATAGAGTGCATCTGTTCCGCGCTCTGTGTCACCTGCACTCAGCAAATATTACGGCCTTCGAATACATGGCGATGCAGCACCTCCAGCAAAATATGTGATTCTTGATCCTAACATCCTTTCTCAGCTGCTCCCATATCTATTGCAGGTCGCCACCGATGTACCTATCTATCTTGCCATTTGGTCTTACACCATCTACAACCACCTTTGTGTTCAGCTCCGGAATTTCTTAGTTATAGAGCAACGAGCAACCGTGTTTAAAAGTTGCTAGAGGATTCTCGTTAATCAGATATTGTAGCAGTATAATTTCGTTTATTTTAGTAGCGATCATTTACGCCAAACTTTGCGTATCTCATGCTCAACCGTATTTTGCATTGTTTCAGCAATTTCTGAAAAATTCACAGGGGAAGCGTCGACAGGATCTACAAATGACTTCCGTCCCCAGGAAAATCTCGGAAGAATCTTTTTAAGATTGGAGTTTGAAAACGAATATCTCTTTTTCTCAACGATCTTGCCTTCGTCCTCTTTTTCGATGGTGGAAATCTCGTCGGCAAATGCATCCATCGTCTCAATTACTTGATTGTAAAACCGAAGAGTCTCGCTACGGTCTCCTTTTTCTAATTTTAGTATTGCATCCTTGACAAACGGATGACTCCTTAAACTGCTGCTCGTTGACCGGTTTACAGGATCTTTTGTCAAGCAGCGAGATATAAAATCATTCATAGAATCAGAAAAGCCAGGTGGAAGTTTCGGTGATGGATCATCGATTATTTTGTAGATTACTTCTAGAGGAGGTGTTGAGGCATTGGGCGGTTCTAAACATACGAGTTCGATCATCGTGATACCTAGAGACCAAACATCTACTTTACAATCATATTCGCCATCTGTAAATATCTCAGGAGCCATCCAATGGGGAGAACCGATTACAGTACATCTGTTGGGTAGTGATTCACTGATACTTTTCGAAATCCCAAAGTCAGCTATTTGAACAAATCCCTTTGAATTTAATAAAATGTTCTTGCCTTTGATATCACGATGAATAACTCCCCGACTGTGAAGATAATCAAGTCCAAGAAGCAAACTTGCAACAATAGTAGCAACAACTAGTTCTTCGATCGGAGCTTGAGTTACCTGTACGATATCAGCAACACTACCAGCGGAAGAATATGACAGAACAATCCACATCTCGTTAGATTTGATGATATATCCACGATAGTCAATAATGTATTGGCATTGGTTGTTGAAATCTTCGAGATAGTTCATCTCGTTTTCGAATTCGAGTTTAGTTTCTTCATCAAGCGTGACTACTTTAACAGCAACAGACTCTCCAGTCGATATTTCAACTCCTTGCCATACAATACCCATTGTTCCATGATCCAACTGATTCACTAGTTTGTAATTCTCAGGTTGGAGCTTCATGATTAGCAATGCGCTGGAATCGTATGTGTGTGCGAATTGTACTAAACAATGTATTAATTAATGTACCTGGTATTCATTTAAAAAACTGGGATAGAATGTTATTCCTTTCCGCGGCTATACTTTGCGGAAGCATCGTTGGTGCTATTGGATACACACCTGCAGCACTAAAAGATCAAATCAAAAACCTACCTGGAATACCTTCCAACTATGAAAGTAACATGTTCAGTGGCTACATCCCTGTGACTGAAGATGGCTCAAAACAGTTGTTCTACTGGTACGTGGAGAGCCAGCGTAATCCTGATATAGATCCTCTCGTCTTGTGGACAAACGGTGGACCTGGATGCTCTGGCTTGTCGGGGTTTCTTACTGAGCAAGGTCCATTTCGACCTACAGCTGGCCTTCTTCTGACCTTGAATACGTACAGCTGGAATAGAATCTCGAATATGGTGTTCATCGAACAACCAGTAGGAGTGGGATTTTCATTTGCGAAGAATTTATCACAAGTGGAATTCTCAGATCGAAGTGCTGCAACTGATAACTATCTTTTTGTGAAAGGATTTCTTGAAAGGTTCCCCAATTTGAAAAAGAACGACTTTTATATATCTTCTGAAAGTTACGGTGGACACTACATTCCAACGCTTGCGAAAGAACTGGTGGTTCGAGGTGATGTGAACAATTTCAAAGGATTGCTGGTCGGAAATCCTTTAACATACATGCCTTACAGGGATTATGGCCAGTTCTCGACACTGGCCAATCACCAGCTAGTTCCCAAGCCACTATGGGATAGGTATGTGGAGTTGCAATGTCATTATAAAAATCATTCGGGTGAATGTGGTGATATTGAAGGAGAGATGATGACAATTACCAAGGGATTAGATCCATACGCATTGGACTTTCCAGTATGTTTGGATAAAGCATTGTCCAGTGGAAGGGATGAAAGAATGGTGTTTGCTAGATCGATATCTGCAGCTTCACATTATTTTCCCGAGTCCTACACTAAATGCGAAGAGAATTTCACTGAAGCATTCTTGAACAATCCTCAAGTGAAACAAGCACTCCATGTTCGTCCAGACCATTCTGGTGTTTGGGGCGTGTGCAACTCAGTAGTTGAGGCGAGATACAATAAGGAGGACGTCAATCGTGAGATGATGTCTATCTACAAGTTCCTCATTGACGGTGGTTACAATTTGAAGATACTTATCTATAGTGGAGACAATGATAGCATCTGTGCAACAGCTGGAACACAGCAATTCATTTGGGACATGGGATACGATGTGTTAGAAAAGTGGTCGAGTTGGAAAACGAAGGATGGTCAAGTAGCAGGTTTTCGGGTTTCTTTTCAAGGTAAGTTTTTCTAGTGATTCGTCTCAGCTGGCTTTTTCTAAATATCCTTTATAAGGTTTTGATTTCAAAACGATTCATGGAGCTGGACATATGACACCCGCTACAAGGCCCATGCAGTCCTTCGAGATGCTGGATACATTTCTCTTTTCTCCCATTGAATCCAAGTCCTAAAATCATAAAAGAATAAATTTGGAGTTATTATTCTATAGATGCAGTTCTATACCAAGTGAGTTTGAGAACCAAGTGAATTTGAGATAGGATGTTGCTCTTGAACTACTTAGGGTCTACCTTGTATTATGAGTAGTGTTGCCTATGGTGACATTGTGGCTGCTGAGTCTCGTGTTGTGGAATCGATGAATGAACTGGAGGACCTTCCCTCAGATGCAGTAATCCATGAACTGGAGATGGCGGTGAGTTCAAACCTACGTAGAATTTGACACGCATATGTTGACATCGTTCTAGCTCAAGCGTTTTAAAAGCAGGTTGGATGCTGGGTATGTGGCTGCAGAAGAAGAAGATTCTCCATCTGTCATGAAGGAGGTCTTGGCGAAATTACCACCCCATTCTAAAACCTACGAAGAGATGAAAAGACAATTTTTACAGCGTAAGCTACGCTTATCGACGATGAAACACGCAAAAGCGAGACAAGAACTTCTCGATTCTAACATGGAAGGGTTTAGTTCCCGCAAAGCCATTATGCAAAAGGCTTCGATGATGGATAAATCCAGAGACCTTTCTGCTTCCTTGCAGCGAACCACTCAATTAGTCAGTCAAGAGCTACAAAGGTTGGCTGAGACCGAGCAGGTATTGCATCAAGACAGTGCCACCCTAGACTCAACAGATAGCGAATATAATACATACAAGAACTCGGCTTCTAATGCGGATATGGTTTTGAAAGATATTCAAAAACGTGAAAAGATGGATTGGTATATTATCATAGTCTGCTTCTGTGTATTTATGGCTGTAGTAATCTACATTATATGGAAACGAACTGCTGGCTGGTTTATTGACTTATCCGTTGTTTATAATTACATTGTTAACCTGGCCTCTAGTGATGAACAAATCGATTAACCATCACAAATCAATGTTTCCATAGTCATCGATTATGTTTTTGATGCCCCGATACAAAGTTTTCTTAGTCCTAACTATATCAGCTTCGTAAGGTTTTATTTCACTCGCCAATTTAGAGAGAGTAGCTCCCAAATTCGCCTTGATTCCAGATTCGTCTTTCAATCTTTGTTTTTCATTTTCATTTTCTTCAGCGAAACTACTCCTCGAGAGTTTCTCTGCCTCTTGCATAAATAGCCGTCTAGCTTGTAGTACACCTGCTAACAGAATGTGTGCGGCGTCACTCTGAATATCCAGCATCTTTCTTTTTCTGTCTTTTTTCAACTGTTTCGCCTGAAGGATGACTGCAAGTAGCACATCAATTGGTGTCACTGTAGAGCGACTTACTTCCCCGTTGTTCTTTATGTGGTGCAGCTTTGAGGATGCGTTACAAACAAGCGTGTTCACAGTAACGTTTCCCCCGATGTCGTCGTGCGGCTGCAGTTTGAATTCAGACGGAGAAATATTCAACTTTGCCTCCCAGGATTTCACTTCATTGCAATAATCTGAATTGTTAAGACCATCAATACCTGAATATATGTTCAACAAACCATTCATTTTCTTCATCGATCGATCGTTTGTTAGAATAATAAATTCGTTATTATGAAAGTAGGAGTTGCCGCGCCTGCCGAGCCCCCCGCATCGTTCGCGACAACTCAGTGTGTTGCGAAGGCCCATCATCGACAGTTTCAGAAACCGGTTCCGCCAATATTTCCCCATATGGAGCAGTGGAACCTGGTCGTGATAGCCCTTGATAATTCAGTGGTGAACATGGATACAGTAATGGTGGCTGTGAGAAAATACAACCAAGTACGACAGGCGCAACTATCCTAGGCAGGGAAATTTTCTACAACCAGTCTTGCAATTGGCTAATTTTAAGCAATGAATTAAGAAAGGGACTATGCAAATTGCTTGCAGATCTACTGATGGTATTGAATCTGATTCTGATGATGGTTTCTCTACCAGGATAAAAGTATTCATTTGTAGTTATCGAAAATTTTGAAAATACTGTACAATGTACAAGCGACATTTCCTATTATAATTCCATCTTCCGACAAAATGAAAATTCTCTAATCAACAAATAAAAGCAGCTGCGGGGAAAGCGACGACATCGTGAGTGATTACAACATATCTCTCAACACAACATCTGTAAGCATGCTTGACAGACACTGGCAGGCACTTGGCTTAAAGTTTCCTTTCAATTTCTAGGTTAAATGAAATAGTTTGCATAAGAAGTCATTCAAACAGTCACTTGGAAATGGCTTGCAGGCTTTCAGCTCCAATCTCGCAATAGATTCGCATTGCACTGGAATCATCGCTTGATTACGTCAACACAACTGCCTATTTTTCTGTTGTATTTACAATCGGGTGAGGTCCCATATTTGCTGGTTTTTAATTGAAGATACCACTTTTCACAATTGCAATTTACTTCGTTCTAAACGTAAGAATGTATCTATGACATAACATTTTTGTTATATAAATTCAATATTTATCATTGACCTATTTTGTTTCTTGTAGTCTCTTGCGAATTTATTTACTGCTTCAATTAGATATTCGATGCATATAAAACAACAACACTGAATTACTGAAACTAAATGCCGAGCCCTTGCACATTTTCCTTCATTCTTGTCTATAAAATCTATTCTACAATAGTAATCTAGTCTTTTTATAATTAATTACATCTCTTTTCGAAATTTCGGTGTGTTCCAAAGAATTCTCGAAACTTCATAATATTTGTATACATCCTTTGAATCTCCTCATCCCTGCGTTAACTTTTGTTTCTTTTGAAGAATAGTTTTTAAAAGTACATTCGTTTGAAGGACCTCTGACATGTCATAAGAAGGCATGTAAGCGTTTCGGCGCTTTAGTTGCCGCTTTGGTTGTGGCAGCGCTTTTGAATCCGAGATAGCAATCTGTTCTTTGAATGATTTCGTTATTTGAATAGTGGCGATACAAGCAGGAGCTATGTCGTCTTCGGTAACGGAATCCATTGTAGTCGTGTAGGGTTTTTGGAGCATGTCGTCAAGTAGGAGACACATTCAATTTTGAAAGAATGAATTTAACTTCCAATCTAAGGACAGAAAAAACTTTGAGGCATGTACTCCTACCACGTGCCTACCAAAAACGACTAAGGTAGTACTATCTTTCTCACCGAAAATATGAACAGCAATCGACAACTACTGGTTGTAAATATTTAAATTTTAAATTTATTCTTGTGACACGAAATCTTGTAAAATCCAAAACTCAGCTACAGGTATCGGAACATATCTAAAAGTTGCCTTATTGGTGAATTTCGAAAGGAAGGTAAATGTCAGCAAATTAGACTCCTTCGCAGCTAGTACAGATTTCGAATCCAAACGATATTCAAAAGACCTGGTGAATTCCTGGCCACCCAAAAAGTCATGAAGCTGGATCCCGTTACACATCAGTTTCACTGGCATGCTCTCCCTGTCTAGCTCCTCCCAATCACCACCATGACAGTTCAAATCTTCGCCCAAGTAGGTGATGCGGATACTCAATTGATTCGTCGTCGCACTCAACTGATCGAATGGAAAGCGCAGTTCCCAGTTGTTGGTTCGCGGCCATATAGGAACTAGATAGGATCTCCAAGCTCGAGGAATCAATCCACCATAAAGGTCCTTCAAAACTCTATCATTACTAATATCCAGAAACTCGGTCAACGGGCGTTGAAAGTATACTGGATCCTCACCAAGTTCTAGGGCTCGATACGGAGGCATTACTTGATTCACCGGGATTGGCTGAGTGGGTGCACAGGTAGACCCAGGTATGGCGTTTGCAGCAGAATCTCCAAATGACGCGTACCAAAGCGTGCGATAGCTACCGGTGCCGCGCATTTCGTCGAGTGACTGATTGAAGCGATTCAGCAGGAGGGTTTCCTTGCCGCTCTTTGGTTGATCGGAAGTAAGAAGTTCAAGCATTTTGTGGAGATATTGGGCATCTCCAAGAGGGGCCCATGCAAGGTCAAAATAACCGCCACGCTGCCTATGCTGTGACCCCAGTCCGATGGAAAGTTGATATCCTATTTGACATTGCAACACTGACGCCATCGCTACCAATTGACCATACATATGCATGATAGATGCATGCACTGATAATTGCATGACATTCAAATGGGATTTCAAGGAGGAGGAATCTACCAGTGAATCACACAACTTTTGTTCCATGTACTGAACTTGGAGATGTTCTACAGCAGTAGCTATTTGACAATCGCTGATTAAACCATCAATAGCCTTGTTTGTGGCTGAGGTCTCTTGTTTCAAACGAGAGTATAGAAAGACATCATGATTGGCTCTGAAACGAAGCATGTTCAAACGCCAGTTGCTAGCGTGTCTCGGAACCATGCTGTTCTCGACGTCTCTCAACAGAGTATGGGTTTCTAAAATGGATTTACTAGCAAGTAAATCTCCTTGCCAGTTCTGCTCCAAACAAAACACCAATCCAACCATCTGATTTACCACTCTAGGTTGATCGCACAGGAAACAGACATACTGCCGTACCATCGTTTCTAGTACTCGATCTGGAGTGGCGTTTTCTAAAGGACCTTTGAAGTCGCTGCCCCAATGCAATGCAGTCCATGTATATTTGTTGATGTCGTCGTTGACTCCTTCAGAATAACAACCACATCCCATCGTGAAAGGCGATTGATCCTCAATGATTCGAGCCATCTCTCTGGGACGTGGGTTGACACTCTCGCGGTTATTCGTCAATGCGAAACTCAAGTCCCAACCATGAACTGGCATCTCACAAGTCTGCACGTGACAAAGATCAGGATAATTTCGAATAGGAAGGCAGGCAGGTACATTGGCCCTGAATTCATCGATAGGAATGGCACTCCAGGGACTGTAAACAACCCCATCAAGGAAAGACTGTACCTTCGGACTCTTCAATTCTTCAAACCACAGTTTCTCCTCTTGTAGCGGCTCCCAAGGTTCTGTGAGTCCCAAATCTACTGAGAATGACAGCCCGTACTGTGAAGACACAAGGGTTTTAGCCTCTGGAAAGAAGTGCTCTCTCATAAACGATGTTTGCTTTTCCAATACCGCAAACAACTCTTTCGCATTCCTACCTCCTGGATCACCACCAGGAACAAACAAATAGTCCAATCGTTGCAGTTCTGAAAATACCAACTTCCAATGCGACTCTGCTGTGGCGATCTCCTCAGTGGTTTCATACCTGGGGAAGAATGCAGGATACCAAATCGAAACATTTATATCCAATTCATCGCAGTATTTGGAAACTTGATGTAACATGGTCAGCCATGGTACTTTGAAATTAGGACTTTGCATTGCATCATCAATACCTGGAGGAATCATTTCAATGCCATTTGTTCCAAATAGTGCCAATGACAGAATCTCATCCTGCATCATTTCCACACTGAAAGCATCGTAGCTGTTGGTCTTTGGACGAAATGCCACTTGATGCATTCTCATCGGAAATTTAGGACTGGATTCAATATTTAGTCTCTTTGCACAAACAAGAGAGGTTAGAGGTTTGGCATACGAAATATGGTAATCCATATTCAACTCCCGTAAGAATCTCCCGACGCCAAAAAGGACAGCTCGGTCTGTCGCACCGATAATCTCATAGCGTACTGTATCGTCGGAACACTTTATCGAATAGCCCTCCGATCCAAGATTGGCTAGTGATGCATCTATCTTCAAAACCACTTGATTCGCATCGGAACTATTGAAGGTCCAATGAACCTGAGAGCGTTTGAGAACCTCTTGTTTCAAGATGTTGGCATATCGGTCGAGTCGTGTGTTGAGCTTGTCGAATACAACAGTAGTATTGGTGAGATCGTGATGGTCTTCAGGCAAGAGGAGTTCAACCGAGTCGAGTTTGCGCCAACTATCAAGCCATCCCATTTAACGTGCTGCATGTTTATCAAGATTCGATCACCCTATAGTTTAATGTATGTGAACCACTACACTTTTAGATTTGTATGAGGTGAGGTAATTTCGAGGATGCAACGAAACTGAAAGAGGGCTCTAACCTTTAATTAACTAATTGGTTTACAGGTGACATTGCTGTCAAATCGAGGGATAAATTCATTAGATGAGGGGAAATGAGTGATCTCATATTGTTAATACCTCACGGATAAGGCTTTTCACTTACAACAATACAATCGATCTGTTTTTAAAGCAATTAGAGATTGATGGGTTCTATCCACTACTCATACTTCTTGAATCTGGTTGTGTTAAAATTAGAATTAAGATTTAGAATAGTTTGTGAAAGGCGCATTTCACAACAAGTGAACCCCTTTCAAGCTCGCCTTTCTTTTTGTGCGATAGTGTGAGTGGAACTTGAATACTCGAAGGATTTATGTCGTTGAGGTCTTCAATAATCAGTTCACCGTTGCCTATTTTATCGTCATGGCTTCCGGAGTCGTAATCATAACAATTGAACTTCACATTAATCACACTTCCAATTTGAATCGGACCTTGTAACAGGAACACAAACTTTTGGTTAAACACTGGATCTTGTGTATTATGTACAATTTTGGACGACCTTATGTGAAAAGCAGTCTGGGCAGAATTTTCTTTGTTGTCAACCGAAAGAAACATGGTGACGTATGGATCTGCTCCTCCTCTCATACCTCCAAATGTGAAATCCATTTTTGGCAACTTGATGCCTCGTTCAAGAATGAACTCAAACGCAAACAATGATGCGTCAAACATTGGCGGTGGCATTGGAGGCTCCACTGGGATAGCAGTGTATCTGACAAATGAACAATCAGCAACAGCCCTGACAGGGAATTCATGAGGAGGAACTATTGCATATCTTGAAGGGTTTGGAACTATTGTGACTGGAAATTCAGTTCGAATATCCCGGCCCCATGGAATGTCCAATTGAAGCTTTAGGAAATGATGTACTTTGCAATGATGGTGTTTATGCTTGAAGCCAGTAGTTGGTGGTTCTACAATAGGAGGCAAGTCTAATGAAAACACTAGAGTGCATTCGCTTTGTGGGGGGATCTCCATAGACCGATAACTGACGTTTAACAAATCTCGCCTCGACGACGATGTCGACCATGATTCATGATCGCTTCGCTCATTGGTTCGAAGCACAGTGAGAGTCTGCTCTTCCTCCAATTCTAGCTTGCCATTCATAATTGGTTTGTCCATCATGTTAGAAATATGTGCTGTAAATTGTACCTGTGTACCTTCCACGAAGACGCTGGAATTCAACGTGATCACCGCTTTCGCTTGGCCGCCCCATAAAGAGCTGTGGCTGTCAACATCCACAGGTACCTTCTTGCACATCTCCTGTGAAGTGGGTCGGCGACGCATGATATCGATCTTTCTCTTGACGCTGAATTTGAAATCAGTGTCGACGAACTTGGTTTTCAATTTCAACTTGTAGTCGCATGAAACGTAACTTCCATGAAAACTATCACACCATGTCCCACTCACAAAAAAAGAGAATGGAAAAGTGAGGGTGTGTTTTCCAGGCGTATCGGAAGTGTACCCGCTGAGTCTTAAAGCGAGTTTATCTTTATTTTTGAGCCACTTTTTCTCCTTGGATTTGGATTCAACGTAAGGATATTCGTTGCCTTCTGAGTCTGTTCTATATTGGGTATGTTCGTGCCTTATCTTGTGCTCACCTTCAATGCTGAACTTAGCTAGGAGGGTTTCACCGACGAATGGCAAGTCGAAAATTACTACGAACCCATGTATCCAGCTTCCGGCTTCGATGTTATGCAATGGTCTTTCTGTTCCTGTACTTGCGTCATCGATACCATTCACGAAGAACTTGACGTGCGCACCTCTGTCATTTTTAGTTTTGTGAGTTTTCTTTGGCATTGTATTGGTTCTGGAATTGCAGCAACAACAAGTTCAACTTGAAACAAGTATTTTTTATCATCCATTTTATGACCAACAAGTCCACCATTACTATAGTTTGCACTATGACAAAATTCCCTTCAGATTAGATACGATTTCTGACGGACAAAACCAGTTTTGTTTCGTCAATGGAGGTTGAGAGACACACTCTCAACAAAAGATAGTCGATGATAATTCGAACTCGGAATTGGTATGGTTTCAATGAATGGATTTATCAGTATTAGTGTTTTAACCTCGTCAAACGAGATACCAATCTACAGAACGTGGGATGCCGACAGCATTTATTGGCTGCTTTGATAATAATCGGGTTCTGCTGAATCAAACATTGTCGTTTATGGGCAATATAGCACGAGGAAATGTTTCTATCATGGATATGTATTCGGTTTTCACAAGACATTTCAATCCAGTGTATTTCTGTTCATCGAGATCAAGGACAAGAAGAATGAAAGGCGAGATGGTTTCCAGAAGTTATTAGATTTACATCATTTCGGATTGGCATCGAAATATGCCACGCCTGATTCAAGTTATTATTGTTTTGTGCCCAGACAGAGGATATAGTAGGATGCTTCATACTCGCATTACTATTTTATTAATTGGATGATCTTTCGTCGTAGAATGTGCGAAGTACAAGGGATCTCAAGTATTTCATTTTTCATTGAACTTTTTGTGGATCAAATATCTTCCTTTTCATCAGATTGGAAAACGTTGTGAATTAACTTCAAAGAACTTGCGCGCGAGTGATAAGTTGTTCATGGTTGCAGAATAACGATCGGACTGAATGGGGATTAAATAAGAAGACCATATTTGGATTGCAGACTCAAAAGCGTGCTCTGACAGCATTTACTGTTCATGAAAGAAATCCCTATTCCTCAATTATTTCAAGAAGTCCCAATTCACTATTTCATCCTCACTTTGAAGCGAAAAGAGTGAACACATTTATGGCGTATGTCACAGCGAATAAACTAAAAAATTCCAAAAAGGATTCGAATAAGTTGAACTTCCTGCTACTCTTTTATTATTAGGGAGATAAGAAGTTGTCCATTGTCCTTTCTCAATTAAATTATCACAACGATATAAGATTTTTGTTGTGTTAAAAAGTGGATTCGAACTCCTAGAAGTTTATACTACAACATGATTAGACGGGGCTATCCGCTGTCCGCCTCCCGTCTGTCAATATTTAGTCGGTAAAGAAATTGAAAGTAAATCTGTGAGCATCAAATCCATTTTCAGAAGGGCGCTATGAGGGAGTATAATGAAGTTGGATGCCACTTCGATGTATTAAATCTCGAGAGGGATAGCTTGTGTGACTTCGTGGTGGAGCTGCTCTGGAGCAAGATTGTTGAGAGAGGATTTTTGATGGTTGAAAGGGAGGATCTTGCTTGCTTCGTTCGATGCACGAGCAAGACGTACAATTCACTGCCGTTCCATAACTTCTTTCATGCTGTTTCTGTGACTCAATGTGTCGTGGATTTGATTGACCTAACGAATGAGCTCACCTATGGTGAAAAGCTACTTGTATCTCTCATTGCATTGTCTCACGATGCAGGTCATCTTGGTTTTACTAATCAGTTTTTAGCAAAGGAATATGCACACTTGCTTCCTATGCAAGCCATCGACCCAGCCTTTACTCTGGTTCAAGAGTATGGCGTTTTGAGCCCGCAAGAAAAGCATCACGTGGTTGAAACACTGAAGCTTTTCAGCAAACATGAGTCTATATTGAAT
>Ga0105055_10006921_pt1 | contig 15332 bp, 12 predicted proteins | sample BON03_FD_78090 | JGI IMG/M metagenome (GOLD analysis project Ga0105055, IMG submission 78090) | Freshwater microbial communities from Lake Bonney liftoff mats and glacier meltwater in Antarctica - BON-03 | ecosystem: Environmental > Aquatic > Freshwater > Ice > Glacier meltwater | place: Lake...
TAATCTGCTCGGTATCGTTCTCGGTCCAGTAAGTCCACTGCAATGAACTTGCCTTTGAAAGTACTTATTTGAAGCAGGTCACCAACATAGCCATCAACTGGACATGGCCTGAAGAGGGAGGCAAAGGCATCATAAGTTTCAATCCATTAACTAATCCAGGATGGGTTATGTTCTTTCTGCTCGTACTCATTTCAATTCTCATGATATTCACGTTCCAGGAGCCTCCTCGCTACATCCACGAAGACGACGAGTTGGATGTGCTTCTGAATAGTGAGGATCCGACAGAATCATTGCTTATGGATGATAATGCCAGTTACATTGCAGGTGGAAATTGGAAAACAGTTTATTGGAGTTTATTTTGGGGAGAAAGTCTTTGGGTGCATTTCGTGATTTCATTCGTGAGCAACTTCATTGTGGCGGAACTAGAATCCGCTTTACCGGTATTAACTCACACTGCCTATGGATGGGATACTATAGCAAATGCGTGCATGTACTCTGTCATCGGCATTGTCACGGCCATTGCACTAATACTCACTGGTATTTATAGTAAGTACATCAGCGATCGACGTTTCATCACCTGGGGTACTGTATTATACGGAGTAGCTCTTATTATGGGTTGCTTGGTTCTAAAAGGGGAAACTCCGCCGCAGTTCCCATTTTTTTCCTGCTGTTTGCTTTTGATTATTGCTGCGCCTTTAACTGACTCACCGAATGTTGCTTTTTATTCAAAACGGCTCTCTGAAAAGAAGCAAGCTTTGCCCTACCTCAGTCTCTTCCTTGGGTTCTTAGACGCATCTAATGGAATCAGTAGAACCATCGCTCCGTTGTATTCAGGCTGGGTATTGCAAGATCAGTCCGACCATTTCAAAGTGTACATTGGGCCTACGGTCATATGGGGCTTGTCGGCAGTTGTGTTAGCAGCCAAGTACAAACGATTTGAGAGTGATACGAATGATCCGCGAACGAGATTCGCATCTGTGGTGTCCATGGATCACTCCTCTGGACCGTTTGCTCAGAGTCCAATCACAGTGGCGATGCCCAATGTGATCATGCACACACCGATGTCTCCTATTGAGATACCTTCCTAGTAATCCATTTCAAAATCCAATCATTTCAAAATCCAATCATTTTAAAATCCAATCATTTCAAAATCCAATCATTTCAAAACCCAATCTTCAAATTGGCAATAAGGGCCTTTTGAACGAATTGCCATGGTAGTTCAAAATCAATTTTTACTGTTATTACTCTCCAGATGGGTTGCTAAAAATGAATCATATAAGCCAATACATCTTTTTAAGGGGATGATTTAATTATTATCGATTTTTTACATGTCACACAAGTATCATGATCCTTCAACCAAGGATCGATGCATTCGTTATGAAACAAATGCCCACACGGCAATTTCTTCAATTGATCTCCGCATTCAAATTCATACTGACACACCACGCAAGTAGCATCAGACACTATCGTATCAGCGCTGTAGATGGTTGTCTCCAACGTAGATATATGTTGAACACAATCCATTCTCCACCTCTCTTGCTTCACGTCCCCGATTCGTTCTCCTAGTTCTAACAGTTGGTCATAAGACAAGCCATCAGGGTCTACCGCCTCTTCATCATCGGCGTGTCCTCCTTCTGCTGCCATTCGAATTGCCATAGCCAGATCATCATCGCCATCCCCACCTGCTTGCATTCGTGCAATCATCATCATTTGTTCCTCTTCGATCCGTTGAAGAAACATTGCTTGCTCCTCTTCCATCAATTGCATGGCCAGAGCTTCAGAGTCTAAAAAGCCTTGATCACTTCCTGCCGCGGAATCACCTGTACTGAATTCTGCTACCTCTTCCACTGCCATCTCCTGTTGGTGGTCGTTTCCTACAGCTTCTCGCTGGTTGTTTAACGGGAGACAAATGGACGGAGGAGTACTCACGAGTCCTAATGGAGTATCAGGTGACGAGAACAGCATTCTACGTTCATTACGATGATCCGGTTCTCTCGTTTTTCTCATTCTAGGTGCTGAATCGACATCTTCAACTCGACTAATGATGAAGTCTCGTGGTGTTGACATGTTAAAATCCATTCGAGAGGAAGAAGATAATGCAGGCATTTTCAAAGATGAACTGAAGCTATCTTGGTCTCTCTCTGCTTCCTCGAGGTCTTCGAACAGTTCTCTTGAATCAGGAGACAACTCGCCCAAGTTGTCTTTCCATACATCATCACGCTGCTCTGAGCGCAGTGATCTTCCCTTAGTAGTCGTGTTTACAGTAGGAGTTTTCCACATGACAACTAACTGACTATTTTGAAAACAGTCGCAACTAAATAGAACGAAGGGTGGCCAATCTCCTAACGACTAGTTTTTATTTCAAATTAATATCGGGGGGGGCTATTCGTGTTTGAAGTTCGGACATATCATTGCGTGCCTATGGAGTTCTCGGGTGGATTGGAGAATGCCTATGCTATTGCTCGCGAGGCCAATATCAGGAAAAACATGGAGGAGATGAAGTCATTGGGACTATTTGAAGAGACTCCAACAGCAGAAGGCGCTGATTTAAAACCGAAAAAGAAGATGAAACGCGAAAGTGCACAAGCAGTCCCCAGTAGAAAATCGAGACGATTGCAGAGCATTGAACCAGAGATACAATTGAAATTTCCTCGGTTTTACATTCCTGAAATTGTCCACTACGACGAATCAGAAACAAAAGATTGGAGTTTGATGGAGTTCAAGTTGGAACGTTTACGCGCATTGCACGAAGCCACAGGTCAAACATACAAGAATCCCACTGCCACCTATGAACACACTTGGATGCGAGTGAAGACAATGTCGGAGGCCGCTCTGAAGAATCGAATCAAGGCCATCGAGCGTGCTTTAGGTCAACATTGCATTGTGAAAATGAGAATGTTTGGTGAGGTCTTAATTCTAGCTGACATGCTTGAACTCGCCCAACTCGCAAATGAATCACTAGCAAGACTCGAAGCGTTAGTAGATCCTAAAATTTAAAATATTGAGCGGGGACCGTACCGCGTACCTTGAAGATAGATGAGACAGGGGATGACAAGCCAACGACCTGGAGCTCTTCATACGGAGTACACACCTGGTAGCTATGAGGAGCGATTAATCATACGCGTAGATCAGCCAGTGGAGAACGTAGAGTTTAGAGCACACACTTTACTCCGGAGCGGCGATGGCGGGATATTAACCCCGTCGTCGCGTAAGTTGCAATACAAATGGTTTCGATCCAAAGCGAAGATGACCTGCTGTAACTCGAAGTGTGTCAACATCAGGAACATAGGCGTGCTGGAGAGCTTAATGAACAACCAAAAGTACTGCAGCTATGAGTGTTTGAAGCAGGACTGGCGTAAAGTGGCATCAAAACACATCTTGGCAGGAGTCGTCGAAGAAGGTGAATCGATTCCATTTGGAGTAAAAGTTCCTCCGGTGAGTCTGGATTGGGAAGTTATTTTCAATGATAAAACGTTTTTACCGTCTCAAAAAGATGTTGGGCACATACTTAAAGTTGAGTGCGCAGCTGTAGCTCCAGACGGACGTATTTCTGTTGTTGCGGAGTCTTCCGAAACTAGTGCAGTGATTGGAGTGTCCAAGTTCAACTCTCGGTTAATGACTCGAAAGACAATTCTTGCTCCTGCAGTTATGAAGAAACAATCCATTCCCCAATACATCGCTTCGGAAGGTGGAGGAGCTGTGATTCGAGTCATGTCCTATAATCTACTTGCTGAAGTATACGCTACTAGACAACTATATCCTTATTGTCCTATATGGGCCATAAGTTGGGGGTATCGACGACAGATTATACTTCGTGAATTGGATCATCATTCTGCTGATGTACTGTGTTTGCAGGAGATGCAGCAGGATCATTATGACGACTATATGGCTCCTCAGTTGAAAGCACGTGGATACGAAGGACTGTTCAAAGCTAAAACTCGAGAATCGATGGGTCGAAAAGGTAAAATTGACGGTTGTGCTATTTTTTATAAGACTTCAAAATTCAGACTGTTGGAATCAAATGGGATCGAGCTAAATGCACTTGCTTACAATGCAGCAGAGGCAGGCAACTTCCAAAGCTCAGAATTCAGTCCTCGAGAAAACCAAATACATACCGAGAAAGTTTTGAAACGATTGAGTCGAGACAATGTAGCTCAAGTGGCGATATTTGAAACCATTCCGACTGCCAATGAGGAACCACAGCGGATTTGCGTGGTGTGTACTCATATATTCTGGGATCCAGAATATTCGGATGTCAAGTTCTGGCAAACTCAAGCCTTGCTGCACGAGTTGAATCCCATTATTGGTGGGGGAGACATCCCGTTGGTTTTGTGTGGTGATTTCAATAGTACTCCTGAAAGTACGGTAGTACATTATCTAGCTAGAGACGCTGTAGATGTGAACCATGATGATTTTAATGTAGACCCTCTAAATATCCTGTCGTCTTGCTCCATGGTGAATCATGGATTTGGTTTAGCTAGTGGATACTCTCTAGTGACTGGCAGTGAGCCAAAATACACCAACTATACGGCTCACTATTCTGGTGTGCTGGATTACATTTGGGTCACTCAAAACAACATCAACGCGATCTCGGTGCTGGACATACCCGAGGAGAAAACATTGCGAGGCGAAGACGATACATTCATGCCGAACAGTTGCTTTCCTTCAGACCATGTCTCCCTATGTTTGGATTTGCATATATTGCGAAAGCAGAATATTCGGAGCAGACCTGCGACTCCAAATCCACCGATGTCGCCACCAATGTCTCCGTCTGCATATCCAATGAACGGCAGGAATTACGGCGACCACATGTACCACGGCGGTCGAACTTCGTATTCGTCGCCTAATCCTGGAATGGTGAACCAATATCACATGCAGCAACATATGGAAGACTATGCTAACTCTCCTAGTATGTCGCCTAGTGCGCCTTCATCGCATCATCATCAGCAATATGGTCAAGAACAGCAAAATCCGCCTTACTATTACTACCAATAAATTTAAACTATAGAATCAATACGGAAAATATGAATATTTATTATTTAAACATAGTAATGAATAATTCAAAATATAGTAATGAATAATTCAAAACAAAGCTAATTAATTGGTTGATTATGCGCAAATAAACAATCGTCCCCACGGCTACAACTGCCCTTCAAAAACCATCGGCACAATTTAGGTGCATTAGGATCCAACACTTTCTTTTCTGGTTTCTCTTCGTATTTTGGAATTCTTTTCTCATCAGATACATGCATGAATATACATGCATCGCCTTTCGTGCAATTTCCATTCTGAAAGCCATAACATACTTTATCAGCTCGTTTTGGTTTAGATGAAGCAGCACCTTTAAAGTCTCCTTTTTTCTGTTTGGCGAAGAATATTTTCCTAGTTTTTTCCCTGACACTTTCTGGGAGCAGCATTATTTGTTTCAATATCTCTTCAGGAGTGTCGGCTACCAATGCTTTCGCGATGGCAACCTCCTCAGCAACTTCCTCAGCTGTTTGTTCCGCATGTCGGTATTTACATTCGTCACCAAAAGTGCACTTGCCTCCCACAAACAGCAAGCAAACTCCTCTCTTTTTAGTCTTTTTATTCGGTCGAGTGGTTGAAGAACCTGCATCCGATTCTCCCAAATGAGAAAAATTACAAGCTTCTCCGAATTTGCATGACCCTGTTTTATCAAATTCAAAACAAGGATATCGGCCGTCACTTCGCTTAAGACGTTCTTCAGATCCTCCTCGTTTCATTGTTTTAGAATGAATCGATGAAGAGTTCAAATAACAATTGGTTTTGCCAGCTACGAAATTATTAATACATTGTACTAAGGAGTTGTTTTTTTAGTTGTTGCCACTGTCATCACCCTTGGTGCATTTGAATCAATCCGAATCATCCTGTTTGAATCATCCGTACTTAAAGCATCGTATTCGAATCATCATCATTAGAATCACCGTATTCGAATCAGCATTATTTGAATCAACAGGACCTGATTGTCATTTGTTGACTCCCAGTACTTGATTCGTCCTGCTTGAATTTGTCGTTCTAGTTCAAAGAACTCATGGGAAATGAGGCTAGCAGTGTTTTTGAGGCAGCCAAGCAAGGAAGAGAACAGGAGCGCAAAACAAAACAAGTACTATCATCAGTAAAAGTGTCTCGATCTCTCTCCTCAGACCAAAACGCCTCACTCACCAACGACCTAGCTAAGAAGAACCTCGTGGTCAAAGAACTCCAACGGGTCAGACGAGAGAGCGTGAGTGAAACCCCCGAACTAGCTCCCGATATAAACTTATCAGCCAAGTCCATCGTGGCTAAGCGAGGACGTCAGATATTCTCCGACTTCCAAAATGCCCAAACGAATTACGCCAGACAATGGGGAGAGTCCAAGGGAGTGGAGGGGGTCGCTACCTTGTTCGAGACAGAATCCCCGGAGCTCGCGAAGCGGTATGGGATCATCAGTCCTGAGTCATGTGGAGTTACAGCTGTGGTTTGTAAGGGGTTTTGTAGAGACACTCGACTGGTGGTGGCCATTAAGTTTGTTCGGATCAGAGTGCAAGGTCTCAATGATCGAGTGCGCAGAAGAGATTGTATGGAAGAAGCTCGCCTCCAGAGCCTATGCCAACATGATAACGTAGTAAGGTTGCTTGATTTCCATTTAGGTCCGAATTTTGCGATTTATGTAATGGAGTATGTTACCGAATCACTGCTGCAAAATATCGTAGAGCTCAACAGTCAATTCACATATTCGGAAACCAATGCAGCTGGATTCATTAAAGACATAGCTCACGCTTTAGATGCCTGTCACACCCATAATGTTGTTCATATGGACGTGAAACTGGACAATATCCTTTGTACCAATGGAAACGTAGCCAAGTTATGCGATTTTGGAATTGCAGAATGCATGGTGGGAGATCGTCCTATTAGACGAAACGTTGCGGCCCCCTTGTTTGCTCCTCCTGAAATATACACTACCGGATTGTGTGATACCAAAGCTGATATGTGGAGTTTAGGCGTGGTCTTGTATATCCTTCTTTGTGGATACGCTCCATTCAAAGACACCGAATTAAAATCTAGAATCATGTCTGCGAGATATACTTTTCCAGAGCGAGATTGGTCAGATGTTTCGATCATGGCGAGAGATTTAATATCGAGGCTTTTAATTATCGACACAACTCGACGATTTTCTGCAAGACAAGTTTTGGATCATCCATGGGTTCAAGCGCTGTCTGAGTTGCCAGATGCAGGGAGGGATGGGTCCCCGGAATATCATTCTCTCGCAGAGGATTTGCAACCAGATAGCAAAGTGCCACCTGCTGTGGAGCCTGAAGTTGTGCACGATCCAAATCACCAAGTTTCGGAGTTGTCCAGTTCGGAGATGGAAGATGACTTTGAAGTGTTGGAGGTGAGCAACCAGAAGAATGTTCCGTTGCCTCTCAGAGTGACGCAGTTCCTTCGAGGCATGCATCATTACCGTGAGCTTGAAAAACGAGGGTTCGAAAACGTCCCTGGTGCTCAATTATATCGGGCTGTGCTAAACGGTGTTGATGAAATCACGGTGAGTCTCGGAGATGTTGAAAGCTCTCCTTCGTGGATCTCTCGTAAAATTAACCACACCCTCCACGTTTCAGCCAAGAATGATAAGCTCAGACATTCAACAGATGCTTCTGGAGAAATCATTGTGTCACCGTTAACAGCCCAAGCGGCTAAGAGGCAAACTGAACTTTGGTCGGGACTCCTTGAAAAATTCGAGCCATATTACTATCCCGATGAAGACGACGAATACAGCAGTTCTGTAACGATCTCCGCCAATAAACCCCCAGAATCCATCTCAAATGAAGTCAAGGAAACGTTTAGTCTTCTAGATATTGACCAACCACCCAACTCTATATCTGACGATGTATTAGAGGCGTCCCCTATTGTAACAAAACCACCTAGAATGACTAGAGTGAAATCGTATGATGTTCACCCTGTAGTGCCTGGGGACTGGATCGATGACTGCGAGGCCATTTCCTGTAGAATATGTGACAACGAATTCACCGTATTAAACAGGCGTCATCATTGCCGCGCATGCGGGCAAATCATTTGCGAATCTTGTTCTTTAAAACGAAAATTGGATATTGTTAGAGGAACAAGTCTTGTGAGAGTATGTAAATTATGCGGCAAACACAAAATCGCGGCCCGTCGGAAATCTAGTAAAGTGCCTTTTCAAAATAAAAGCGTCTTTAAATAAAGTTCTTCTATTTTCAATTATAAGTATCTATAGGTCCGCTTTTTGAATCAATCATACTACAGCACTTGATTTCAAATATTAAATTCCAACAAAGAAGTTGGACCACCTCAGGACGGATTACCAAAAACAAGTTCCGCATCCACTTCAACTACGATAAACACTAGGACTTCGAAACGTCTCCACTTCATGAATTAAAAACGTTGAAACTTTCCTCCACAAACATCTAAAGATAATTTAAACTTGCAACTGAAAGCTTAGATTCGATGATACACATTTCCATCCTCTTGCTTGCATCCACTGTGGTCGGCTATTCCCATGCATTGAATATCACTTGGGCCAATGGCACCCAGGTAACATTGCCGTCTTGGAATTTTGGTCGGTATTTCGGCAAGCAAGAATGTCGAGGCTCGTTGGACAATATCCACGGAATTCTAACTGCACTCTCACCGGAAGAATGTTTATGCGACGATTATCCCCTCATTGAAACCTACTACAACAACACTATTGTACTCGTGCCAGACTTTGTATATCCCGTGGAGGCTCTTGGGACTTCTGGCTGCACTCGAGAGAAGATGTTTGAGAAATTAGTTACTTCTGGGGCTATTGGAATTTTAGCTCTCTCTTTCGATTCAACTCCGAGTTCAGGCGAGTTCCTCAGAGGATATGGGTCTCATCCTTCTGATATATATGACACTATATTATTCAAGGTGATAACTTATGTTGACGCCGAAGCGAACATATTAGATTCGTTTTTAAATAATCCTACGAATTTCATGATGGTTTCGATGGAATGCGAGTCTGATAAGCTTCCTTTTACTAGTGGGCTACTGGTGATTTCCTGGTTTGGATTTATTACAGGAATTGGCAATTTAATTCTAGCTGGAATCGCGCTTCTAAATGTATATGAGAGGAGGAAACGAAGATCACTTGGTGGGCAACGTGAAATCCTTTGTTTCATGGGTTTGTTAGAACTTGTTTTAGGGCTCACAAGAGTGTTTGGATGCACCAATTCCTTTTCCCACGCATTTGTTCTCGGTGATAGCGTCGTCTCCTATTCCGCAAAAGCGTTTTTTAGCTCAGGATTAGCAGGGCTAGATTTTTTCACCACTCTTATGCTGGCGTTATTCTGGTTAGAAATGGCCCAGGCTTCCAAACAAAGCAGAAAAATGACCACTATTTTCAAAAAGCACAGGATTCCTCTGGTGCTTGGTTTTCTCATTGCTTTCACTCCTGATCTTGGAATGAGCATTTCAGCTGCAATGTATAATGAAGGTATTGGGGTTGATAAACGGATGTGGATTTATGCTGGACTTTCCTTAACAGTTTCTTTGTTATTTCTATTCTCATTCCGCTTTCTTGTCGGTTTTTTGAATACGCATCACAAGGCTATGACCACTTTACGAGAAGGAGATGGATCTTCAGGTTCAAGTACATCACTGAAGAAACTAATATTTCACATGAAGAAATGGCTTGCTGTCTTCTGTGCCGCCTCAATCCTTCAGTTCTTGATACTAGTGGTTCTTTTTGCACCTCCTGCTTATTTAATTTCCAAATCCCAAGGGAGAATGGTGGTAGTTTTTTGGGGAGGAATCTATTTGTCAGGTTTTGTCCAAATGCTTAGTAAAATCATCGCTATGAGAGGTCCGCCACGGTCCATCAGAAAGTCCAAGGTCCCTTCGAAACTATACGCAGAATCAGAAGCTACGGTAAGAGCAATACCGTTTGATGCAGTAAGCATGGTAGAACATACCCACATAACAGTAGTGTAACATAACAAAACAAATATTCAATTTTGCAACAGTCCACAAGATGAATCGCGGCTCAATCATTTTGAAAGACAATAATCGTGATGGATTCTCTGGAGAATATGCGACAATAGGCAAAGGCGTTATATGAATAATCAGCGGCACTTATGAGACTTATTAACACAGAGAAACTCAAGCATTTCAAAAACGAAACGAAATTCAAAACTTTCTTGACGATATCACTTGCCGATAGAACAATTAACTTTGAAAACTTAAGTACGCATCCTTCACTTCTTCGAAACATATATACCAGACTCGGTGCCTACTATCATCATGTATCTCAATAATAAGTACTTATTTAATTAAATTTAAAAACAATTAGAAGACGGGACCTCCGCCATTGTGACCAGAAAAATCATCCTTACGACAACCACCCCCTTGCTGCATCTGCACACAAAAAGAATAAACAGATTGCTCAAGTTGTCTGATTTTCTCCTGCTGTTGATTAATAATATATGCCGCATTCTTTGTTTCTGTAACTAGTTCCTCGCGTTTCGAATTCAAAGTTAGAAGAGATCGTTTCAGCATCTTGTTCTCATTGTTCTTATGTACTAATTCCTTTTGCTGTTCCTCACAGGCCAACTTGAGGTTCTGATTGATAAGCTCCACTTCCCTGATCTTTGCCAACGCTTGTTCCTTCATTATTTCAATATCGTGTCTCAGCTGATCATTTTGAAAGCGACTCTCCCCGTCGTCACCCTCTCTTCTCCTCTTGTTCAAAGACATGGGACTCTCGGAGATAGTATCCGGAGTGAAGCACCTTCTACGCTTGAACGTGCTCATGTCCGGTGATTCTACTTCCACGGCTGATCTCTTATTGCTGTACATCTTTTCTTTAAACAATCACTTCAAGTGTATGAGCCTGATGTGCAGTGTGTCTACTTCGTATTCTCGCTGCTGATTCAATTCCTCACAACTTATGTGGTGAGACCAAGCCAATTAGCGTTCTGCATGTTCCACGTTTTAATCGTTATTCTTGCAACCGTAACCATTATTTATACCATTATTTTAACGATCACAGAAAAGAAGTGCGGAGGGGGGGCTATCTACCAGTCAAAAGGATGGGGACCGTACCTCGTTTCTGCGTTTCAAAATGTGAGTATTCATTCTGCGTTCTATTTAGTGCAAGAGGAAGCTAAAAAGTTCGTTTAAGATGAAAAACGAATCAACGCATGGTGATAAGCGATAGCATCGAAGTATTAAAGTTCTGTGTAAAAAGCCTGGATGGGTGGCTCTTTTAAATTTCAAATTTTTGATTCCTGCGCGCGCGAACGTTGTCGGTCACTGAGGAGGCTCTAGAGCTAAAGTTTGAAACGAAGGAGGGTATTCCTTACGATCCGACTATCGAATACCCTATTCAATTATTTTGCGGGTCTTTCGCCCAACTGTGAAGATCGGCCTTAGGAGTGCCTATGTTTTACCATAAGACAAATAGTGCCGAAAGTCCATGAACATGCCAAAAATGAAAAATCGGTCGAAAAATTACGATACAACCGAAATTGAAGATTGATTGCAGATCATCGGAATCTTCTAGCATTGGATGATGCGACACCATGTCTCATCCGACGAAGAGCAAGAATTCCTATTCGAAACATCCAGTGAGAGAGGTATAGACCCTGAGAGTGAAGACTTGTTCATGAGTGAAGAGTCCATAACTCCACGCAGTGAAAAACGATTTTTTCCTAGCAGACCATTGAAATACTTTTTAGAGGCCGGAGATACGGAATCGGAAGGTACCAATTCCATGCAAAGTCGCTACAATGATGTACAAGATATGCTTTCATTTGAAAAAGAAAACACGAGATGGAAGTTCACTAATCCGAAGACTGAGATAAAACAGAGCTTGGTGCCAACTCCACCCAAAGATTACTATCTCAACTCACGAAGCAAATGGGCAGCCGAGCATCATCGTCTGCCAGAACGGAGAAATACGGATTCTGGTTTGTCGACATCTCCGAGAACTTCGTCGTATTTAGTTTCTGGGTCATTGGACAGTCATTTTAGTATTTATGATGTGGTTCCAACTCCTCCACAACGTGCTCGAGTCTCTCCTCACGAGGAAGAAAAAAAATCCAACCAAGACGAAGAATACTTGACTGAATCTCTCATTGATGATATCCGTTTAGGCGGGTTAATAGGTAATGGGGCATATGCTCAGGTGTTTTTAGGGATGAATATGAGTACAGGAGTTAGATATGCAGTGAAGCAGCTCAAAAGCGATACTGTCGATGAATTCAAATCTCATCAAACTGAACTATCATTGCTCAAGGGTCTCACGCATCCGAATATCATCAAGTATTACGGATTTCGAATCATCGGCACGTCTTGCATTGAAATAGTGATGGAATTCGCCAGCGGTGGAACTTTATCCCAATCGCTAAAACAATTTGGTCCGTTTTCTTTACAGCTGATTTCCAAGTTCACTTACGATATGTTACAAGGTCTCCATTACTTACATTCTAAACAAATCATCCATCGTGATATCAAAGGAGCCAACGTGCTTCTCTCGTCGAAAGGTGTCGCAATGCTTGCTGACTTCGGCACTTCAAGGTATCTTCCTTCCATGTCGGATGGCACCATGTGCAGCATGCGGGGGTCTGTTCCGTGGATGTCCCCTGAGGTTGTGTGTCAATGTAGATATGGTTTGCCTGCTGATATTTGGTCTTTGGGTGCCACTGTTCTTGAAATGAGTTCAGGGATGCGTCCATGGTCTGAGATTTCAGAGCAATGTGCTCTTATTTTCAAAATTGGAACTGCTATGAAACCGCCTTCAATGCCGAAAGAAACAGATCCCCAAGTGCGCTCTTTCCTCGCTAAATGTTTGTGTACAGAACCGTGTGATAGATGGACCACCGAAGAACTTTTATCTCATCGACTCATCTCCAGATATCGAATGTCGAACCATATAGATCAAATTATTTGAACCAGTGTTATTTTAACTAAATGTATTTTAGATGTCCTCACGAGTGTGATCTTTCTATAAATCCTTGCAAGTAGTTTTGAAAATCAATTTAGAAAATAGTTTCGGGGACCGTACCGCCTCAATCAAACGCATCCTGGCGGGTGTCCGAGGTCGGCCACAAGACGGTTGTTGATGGTGTATCCTCCGATACGAGAATGGATATTTCTGTATGATGTTTCAGAAGATTTAGTTTATGACACTATTGCAGGCGTTACGGTAGGTATAATGGCAGTGCCTCAGTCGTTGTCTTACGCGTTGATTGCTGGGCTTCCGCCTCAATACGGACTTTACAGTGACTTGCAAATTTGCTACCCGGTTTTCGGGACTTCCAAATACCTAGTTGTAGGCCCTGTTGCTGTGATGTCTCTGATGTCCAGATTTGCCATCGAACGCCTTGAAGGAAACCAAGTCGAGGAGTTCTCGAGAGAATGGGTTGGATTGATGTGTGTCATTTCCATCCTAGTTTCCATGTTTCAATTGACTGCCGGGTATTTTAGCATGGGGACGCATGTTGCCAAGATTTTTCCAGAATGCATTGTGTCTTCGTTTTCTTGTGCAGCAGCGCTTATTATTGCCAGTACTCAGTTGTCTGGGTTACTTGGCATCTCCAAGTGTAATAGTAGCGAAGGGAAATCTTGCGGTTTCGTCTCTACTGTGAGCCACACGCTGCTTCAATTGTCTGCCGCTGACTTCACTAGTTGCCTTGTGGGCGTGTGCAGTATTGCGTTGCTTCTTTGTTTTAAGCACGTGGCAAGTTATAAGACGGGAAGCCTGGTTCCTAAACTAGGTTCATTGAGTGTTGTGGTAGGAAGTGTATTCATGGTACTAACACTAGGTCCGGATTACATATCAACCATGGCACTGGTAGGAGACATTCCTAGCGGACTTCCCTCCCCTCGCTGGTTTATGTTTAATATTTCGTTTCCACAGCTGTGCCAGTTATTTGTCTCGAGTGCCCCGATCGCACTGGTGGGATACGCCGAAGCAATTGCCATTGCGAAAACCACTGACAATGATTCGGTGAATGAAAATCGAGAACTGATAGCATTGGGGTTTTGTAACGCATTTACCGCTTGGGTGGGCGGCTATCCGGTGACTGGGTCGTTTTCGAGGACTGCTATTAATGCAGAGTGTGGTGCTAGATCGCCTCTATCCACGGCAATCGCCGCATTTGTAGTTGTACTAGTGCTCCTTTTTTCAACTTCATTTCTGGCGCTGCTACCAAAGCCCGCTGTGAGTGCAATTGTATTAGTAGCAGTATTTAGGCTCATCAATGTTGGTGAGTTTCGCAAATTGTTGCTGCTTTGGAATACGCATCGAAATCCAATTGTATTCGTGTATCTTACTACCTTCTTCGTCTGTATCATTGTGGGAGTTGAAGCAGGGTTGCTATTAGGGACGGTATCATTTGGCGTCCTGTCACGTTATAAGCCGATGATCCTACCAAACCAAAAATAAAATTAAAATTTGAATTAGTCAGCTTTCAACTGGAAGATCTCGTGTTGAGTTCCATCCTTCGTGATAGCATATATATCTACTGCATCACCACACATAATATCCCGTTCTCCCACAGTGATATACACATCCTTGATAATCTCCACGACTTGATCCACTGTGTATTCAGGTTTGTTTTGCATACCTGATGTCACACCGATGGTACCAAAAGTGTTATCCAATATAGGCATAACAATATTGGCACTGCTGCCATTAGCAGAATATCCATCTCTCGATCTGAGATACGATCCAATGGCATCATAGTTAGCTACATACCCAACCCCATCGTCGTCAAGTCCGGCGCAGATAGCTAGGGCATAGTAAGGAAAGAAACGTTTGTAGTATAGAGTGTTAGACAGCATCTGGGCTGTAGCAACAGTAGACATATCCGTACCATGGTCGAACTTGTACATGACGGCACGGTACTTGAGGTGATTGTACAGAGCCTGCACATCCGCATGGCAACCTCCACAGGCGATGACCGTTTTGTCGGAGAGATTGAAGACTCTGTCAATGTTTCTGCTCTTGATGCTATATCCAGTTGCAAGGCGTTTGTCTGCCGCCACCACTACAAAGTCCTTGCCGCAGATTCCTGTTACAGTTCTGTCTCATGTTAGGATGGATTCGACCCGACTCATCTATTCACTTACCCTCCGTTCCAATCATATGGACTGAAGCCATGCTGCGTGCCTTCTCCTGCGGCATTCGTAGCCCCAAGTGAAGGATCAATGGTTCTCACACCTTCGCTAGAATATATGGTAGCCATCACTCTCAGTATGTATCTTTCAGAGTTCTCTTTGCTTCACAATGAGGGGGACCATCTTTTAATTGTTTTTTAAAACACAAAAAA
>Ga0105055_10006923_pt1 | contig 15330 bp, 15 predicted proteins | sample BON03_FD_78090 | JGI IMG/M metagenome (GOLD analysis project Ga0105055, IMG submission 78090) | Freshwater microbial communities from Lake Bonney liftoff mats and glacier meltwater in Antarctica - BON-03 | ecosystem: Environmental > Aquatic > Freshwater > Ice > Glacier meltwater | place: Lake...
ATGATGCTCCTCGTGCTGTCTTCCGTGCTATTGTTGGACGTCCAAAGCACCCAGGTTTCTTCTCAGGAATGGACCAAAAAGACGCCTTTGTTGGAAGCTCTAGCCAGAAGTCATGAACTTATTCTACGGTACCCTATTGAGCGTGGTATTATTACAAACTGGAACGATATGGAGAAGATCTGGCGTCATACATTCTACAACGAGCTTCGCGTTGCTCCAGAAGAACATCTAGTTCTTTTGACTGAAGTGCCTCTTAACCCAAAGGCTATTAGAGAAAGAATGACCCAAATCATGTTTGAAACCTTTAACGTACCAGCAATGTACGTGAATATACACGCTGTTTTAGCTCTCTATGCTTCAGGACGTACTACTGGTGTGGTCCTTGACTCTGGTGACAGGGTAACGCACAATGTTCCGGTGTATGAAGGATATGCTATTCCTCATGCTATTCTTCGAATAAATGTTGCTGAATGCGATCTTACCAGTTACACGATGAGGCTCTTGCTTGAACGTGGTTACTCTTTCAATTCCACAAGTTCTTCAGACCGTACAATCGCTCGTGATATAAAGGAAAAGCTCGGATACGTTGCTCTTGACTTTGATCAAGAAATGAAGATTGCTGCTGAATCTTTGTCTCTTGAGAAATCATATGTGCTTCCTGATGGAAATATCATCACTATTGGAAATGAGCGATTCAGATGCCCAGAAGTTTTGTTTCAACTAGCATTGATTAGAAAGGACGCATTTGGTATCCATGATACCATCTTCCAGTTCATCATGAAGTGAGATGTTGAAACCAGAAAGGATTTGTACGCAAACATTGTTTTGTCTGGAGGATCCACATGTTTGACGGACTTGCTGAGCGTTTGACCAAAGAGGTCACTGCTCTTGCACCTTCCACCACGAAGATCAAGATTGTTGCTCCTCCTGAGCACAAGTACTCTGTGTGGATTGGAGGTTCCATTCTTACTTCCCTATCCACCTTCTAACAGATGTGGATCTCAAAGCATGAATACGATGAATCGGGACCTTCTATTGTTCATCGCAAATGCATTTCTTGATACTGAATTAAGCAACTGCCGCACCCAAAACAAATATAAAAACAATTTCTAATTATTTAAACTTTTGGCATTCAAATACTGATTCTTCGCTGAGGCGAGCTTCTAATTTTGGTAATGAACGATCTGAACTCACGTTGATCAGCAAGCGTCTTTCTACTCGTTCGTTCCCGTAACCAATGACTATATTTAATAAATCTCTCATATTGACTCACGCACCGGATGTAATTAAAAATAGGATACCACCAACGTTGAATTTTAAATATTCAATGTGGTAAGAATGGCGCAAGTAGCTAATACAATTGTATGTGTATTATATTTTATAATACCAGGTCTCGTAAAACCTTCTTCACACATGGCTCGAGCAAACTTGGTTGTTGATGATGAACTTTTAAACGCTTTCATGTCAGCCGGTGAATCAGAGATTCGATGGCTCAAAGCTGAACTCGAGGACGTCCACATCAAACTAACTGATAAAGGTACTGGCAGTTCTTCAGCTTCCAATGACTTGTCTTCCATGAAACAGTCGGCCTTACAGGAATCCCCTTGCTTTGTGTTGTTCAAAGTATCAAGTGGGGGGGCTCGATCATGGGTATTGATAGCTTACGTTCCTGAGGGGTCTAGAGTGAGATCCAGGATGCTTTATGCCTCTGGACAAGAAGATGTCAAGCAAGCTTTGGGCCATACGAATTTCCTAGGGTCTGTTCATGTGTCGGAGGTTGATGATTTGGACCTTGAATCGTTGATGAGCTCCCGTAAACGAGATCTTACTGACGCACCATTGACTGAGGAGGAAATATACGCTAAAGAAGAGGTCGCCTACATGGCCTCGCCATCGGATGCGAAAGCAAATGCTATGGGTCTTGTGCCGTTTTCATTTACAAATGCACTAGATTCTAAGCTTAGAGAATTTGCATTGGAGTCTATCGATCTTGTTGAGATGTACTTGGGAAGTGGTGAATCCGTTGAATTGGGATCCACCACAAAAGAGAGCACATTGAGCTGTGCTACTATCTTCACCGCCGGCCCTCGATTCTATGTTCTTCGACATCCTACTTCTGGTAGAATATACTTTATTTTTTCCTGTCCAACTCAGTCTAAAATCAAAGACCGCATGGTGTATTCGACTGCGAAAGCCACAATCCATCATCGCTTGACTGAAGTTGGAATTGATATAAACAAGGTGCTGGAAATTGGAGATACCAATGACTTTGATGACCTTCTTAAGCTCCATGAAACGCCCGATGAGAATGCAGGGAAAATTGTTTTCAAAGAAATTTCAAAACCAGCGCGTCCTGGAAGAGGCAAAGCACGTCTTCCCAATAAATAACCATTTTAAAACTATCATGTGGTATTTCGAACATTTACTTTTCACACTAATAGAATCATATATATTTTAGCCGAGTTCCGGTAACCTGGTGTAATTGCGTGGGTTTAACATTGCAATTGCATGAGCGCCATTTGCAAGTTTCCAATTCAACTCAACTACAACCTTCTCATTCGTCCCTATTGCCAATATTTCACCATACCCGAGCTGGCAAACGATATCATGTTTCAATTTAGTTTTATGAGGCTTTTGAGGTGGATAAACGACGGAACTGCGTTTGATAATATCGGGAGAAATGAATCTAAATGTTGCAGTGGAAGTGTCTCTAGCAATAGAATGCGCCGACGACCCCATGCCAATGTCACAACCGATCATGCCACGACAATTGTGCCATCGTTTACTAGGAATAATCTTCACCATTCTCACAGTATCCGCTACATTCGAATAAACCATCAGAATAAGAGGATTGTCTTCATACTCTGATAGAGTCTTCGTCACGGAATCCAAAGTGGTCTATAGATCGAAGTAAGTAAACAAATCTTATCAAAATATCAACCTCTACTCACAAATATGTCTCCTTGACCTGTGCCAAGAATGTAATCAGTGAAAATTTCTAGTCCAGAATCTTCAGCAGGGCTCCCTTGTTGGACTCCCATAACATGTCCCACCTTATCAAGCGTATGTCGAAAGGCACTCTGTCTCACTTTGATCCCACTGAGACCCATTTTAAACGATTGCTTGGCCGGAACAAAGTTAAGGTCCCGCAAAGTCCAATTCTTCACATTGAGCACCGTGAACTTCAACGGTTTGTTCTCGTGCATCTCCACTATCTGTTGCAGTCTAGGTTTGTCACCAAATTGGATTTCCTTAGATAACAACCTTTCGGAAGCAGCATAGATGATGAAGTCAAAGAATGGCACGAGTCCACATTGCGATGCAGGGCAGTCTTTATCCACTGTGATCACTTTGAAACCATAGACGTCGTCTTTCAACACTTCGTCCACGTCCGAGAATTCTCGCAACAACAAACTCATTCAAGTACGAGGGGGGCGCCCCTTTTAGAACACCCAGAAGCTCCGAAAGCGATGCAATCTGAGATCACAACATGTATGGGTGTATTGAACTACACTTCTAGTAATATTGCTTCTTTAATACATTTTAAATCCACTTCATTTATAGACCCAAAAAAATCCGCTTCTGTTTTAATTTTAAAAATGGCTCATTTACAGTCATTGATGAATATGACGTGTTTTCTTTTCGGAAGTACTTTAGGAGTATTTGAATTCTAGTCAATTGGGCAATCAATAAAACTAGATTTGAATTTTAAACACAACAAAAATCGATTTGTTTAAAGCACTACAAGTAGTGGATAAAAGCCATCAAATGCTATTTTCTTAATAAACAAGAGTATCTTTTTGAAAGAAAAGAGCCTGATGGCAATCCGTGAGGCAATCAGAAGCAAAAACATTTTGTGGAATCACTGAATTCACATTTTATTTCTCCTGATGCAATTTAATTGTATCCCTCGACTTCACAACTATGTCGCCTGCAAACGCATTCCATGAAGAAACCACGAAAGCATTTAAAACTACTTTATACATTGATGTCCCTCTCTCGGCATCCCCAAAATGATCTCGTATACCTACCAAAAATCTCTGCAATAGTATCTTAGTATCCATACTAATTTTTGATTTTCAAGTTCGATTTTCAAAAAAAAAGCTTGCTCTGATTCTGGAAGGACAATGCATGGGAGTGGCAAGGCGTTGCAACGAAGATGCTTGGATGCGATAAACTCAAGTCCCTATGCTTTGCTAGGATATATACTAATTCTTGTTGGCTCATTGGGATTCTTGCTTTTTATCCACGACTATCGCAGCGTTCACAACTATTCGAATTGCCTCGATTCAGACAACATCGCCGGTCGACCATTCTCGCATCTGTATTGCAAACAGCCCATTGACATTGTGTACACTTGGGTCAATGGCTCCGATCCTGTGTGGAAGGCCAAGCTTCTGAAGTATAAAACGGATGATAGAAAAGCAGAACAAGCCCGTACCTTCCCTTCGTTCAATGAAACTACGTTGATGAAACTTATCCAGTTGAGAAATGAACTTCGCAATTTATCGAAATCCATTGAAGGACTTCATCGGGACTCTGGTAGACAGTACGTTGGAAATGTGTCTTATGAAGAATCGCTGGCTGAACAACTTGTTCAATTTGCGGAAACATCTATTTCGGCTAAGAATGATTCTTCTATAATTGATCCGGATTTGGATTTGATTGGAACTTCGGACGTAGTTCATTTTTTCGACCAATTTATTTCTCATCCTGTAAGTGAACTGCCTGAAGATTTTTTTGAAACCTATGATTCGTATGCGGAAGAACAAAGTGCAGGAGATGATACACAAGGAGAATATGACGATGCAGAAGAGGATTCTGACGATACACAATCTGCTTCGGATAATCGTTATCGAGATAACGAAGAATTGCGATACTCACTTAGGTCCATTGAAAAATATGCTCCTTGGATTCGTCATATATACATTGTCACGGATAATCAAATCCCTTCATGGTTAGACTTATCAAATAGCCGCATCTCCATTGTACCACATACTGATATTTTCAAAAATGCATCGCATTTGCCTAGTTTTAGTTCTCCTTCAATCGAAGCCAATATTCATCATATTCGTGGATTGGCCTCAAAATTCGTCTATTTCAACGATGACGTCATGCTCGGGAGTGACATTTGGCCCGAGGATTTTTATACTACTCGGGGAGGCCAAAAGATATATTTGACTTGGGAATTGCCGCAGTGCTCATCAGGTTGCATGGCTTCGTGGCTGGGGGATGGTGTGTGTGATCCGTCTTGTAACAACGACGAGTGTAACTTCGACTACACCGACTGTAACAAGGAACAGGAAATTGAGCTACAAGGAGATGAAGGACATCTGAGTAGCAAAGAAGAGATTCATGTGGAAGTGAAGCATAAATTCTGCTCAGAAAGATGCGAGAATAGTTTTTTAGGTGACGAGTACTGCGATACGCATTGTGACAGTCTCGAGTGTGCTTTTGATGCTGGTGATTGTATAGGACATGCACCAGTGCGTAAATCTGAACCCCCGCTTGTGTCATTAAGTAGCAATGACACTTTCCACGCATTCACCAAAGGACATTTGAATTTACCCATCGGTACTCGGTCGGTGATATTGAATATGACGGATCATTTCGCCCTGTTGGGTGATTTGAAAACCGTGTACTATAGTCGCAACGATATCATTGCACATGCTTCTTTCAATGCTGAATCTCGTTTATTACATGTGGTGTTTTACAGACCTGATTCTATTTTACATGAAAGTACCCTCTGGCATGGACGGAATATTTCTATGTTATTGGAGATGCAAAATGCTTCTTTTGTAACCCACGTAGAAAGTTTTTTAGCTGGATGTTCTTTAGAATTTGGATGCGAGCAATTCACTGATATGGAACAAGCTCAACGGATGTGCAGTCTTCGAGGCGATCAGTGTGGCGGCGTGACTAGCAGTAATGTGTACGAGCCTCCTATTAGACACGAGCTTCGATTGGGCAAACTCCCTCAAAAGTCTGAAACACATGAAATATCCTATTTAAAGCACTCCAATAATGTCGTGTCCTCCTGTGGTCCTGATGATTTACCTCCTATCAATGTTTCGGTAAGATTTCATTTCCACGATAATTCTTGGGTTAATTTGACGATGACTGCTGGCGCGCCAGTGCCTGAACAATGCCTTCGTCGAATGTTGTCCACTACAGACGAATTCTCTGCAAGAGATCAGCAATTGAAAGCGAAATTCTTACAGGTGTATGAAGAGTATCAATCTTTGATTCCTCTAGAAAGTTCGGCGTATTCTGGTGGAAGACGCTCCTTGTTGGACTACTTTGGTCAATCGCTTTTGCATGTTGACTGGCTCTACCATCAAGCATTCAACGAAATTCCAGAGAAGAATCCCGCTAAAAAGGGATATTCGAACGGGGGTCGAAAGAAATCAATCCGACGTAGAGTTCCAGCGCACATGCCTCATTTTATTGATCGTGACCAAATGGTTTCTCTGCAATCGCGATTTCCTGCAGAGTTTGCGGCAACGAGCAGCCATCGATTCAGGGACCCGAAAGACATGCAGTATTCGTTTTCGTACATGTATTGGATGGTTGAACAAAGTAAATACTTGCTACTATCAAGAGCTGAATTTTTTAAAAAGGAGGTAGATACCGATGGTGATGGTGTTCTATCCTCTAATGAATTAAGGACACTGGCTGCTGGCGACAATGATTCGCCGGACGTGGTGGATGAAAAAATGCAGCTGATGTTATCATGCATGAATGTGACTGAAGTGACGCTTAAGGACGTATTGGAATGCGATATTTCCAGAGAGATTTTTGAGAATAAAATTCCAAGACAGAAAACGTATCAGTTCATTGAAGAAAAAGACTCACCAGTGGCATTCGAAATGATTGATGATGATTATCGGTCCACTCTTTCGAAACTGGATTCAATTCGATCAAGAAAACCTAAATTTATTTGTGTCAATGATAACATGAAACATCCATCTCCAAGCTTGATCCATGTTTTGCACCAATTTCAGAATTCATTATTCCCACTACCCTCGCAGTTTGAGCTCCCATCCATGCTAAGAAATAGGTTTCTGTACTACGATGAATACATTTCATACTTGAGATGGCGAAAGCTTGGTTTATTCTCTGCAATATTTCTTGTGATATGTTTGGTGTCTTATTATTATATTAATCTCCAAAAGGAGAATCAACAATATTAAATATGAAATTATAGGGCCGCTTTTTTAAGCAACATTCTTGAAACGTCATATTCAAGAACAACAATCCCATTTTGGTTGATCACCTTTTGATGTGTGACTACCACACCGCGATCCGGTTTCGATTGGCTCTCCTTCTTATGAGTCACAACAATTTCTACATGAATTGAATCACCAGCATACACAGGATGTTTGGCAACCATATTGTTCATTCCAACAAGAGCTACGGCATGACCTTCAATAACACCTGAACCAACAATAAGAGCATCTGCAATTGAAGCCGTGAGAAGCCCTGGAGCAAGACGACGAGGATGTTTCATAGTTTCCATAAAATAAACCATATCTCCAAATAAATTCTCATTTGCATATCCAGTCATTTGAGTATAAGCAATAATGTCGTTTTCTGAAATGGTTCTTCTTTTAGTTACAAGTTCCATTCCAATGATCCATTCTCCGAAACCGAGTGAAGGTACCCGATTCATCAGTCCGACTTTCTTGGTAGACCATAATTTGGAATAAAGTTCTTGCACGCGAGAACGGCAGGATGAGTGGTGACAAGTATGACCATCTATTCAAATTGCTCCTAATAGGTGACGAAGCTGTTGGTAAGTCGAGTATATTGCTAAGGTTCACGGACAACAGCTTCGATGAGGCGCAGGCCAGTACCATTGGAGTTGATTTCAAGGTGAAGATGGTGCACCAAGGGGGCAAGACTATTAAAGCCACCATTTGGGATACAGCGGGACAGGAACGTTTCCGAACATTAACTGCTTCTTATTACCGTGGTGCCCAGGGAATTATATTGGTGTATGACGTCACTGTAAGTAGGCTGTCGTATTGTTATTTCAATCAGATACTCAGCGACGTTGCAGCGACGAAATTCTTTCGAGCATGTAAATCAATGGCTCGATGAGGTGAATCAGTACACTCCAGGAGGAAGTAAAGATGTATTATTAGTCCTTGTTGGAAACAAAGTGGATAGAGAGGAAGAGCGACAAGTGTCGAAACGGGAAGGCGAAGCTTGGGCCCGACAGCGAGGAATGTTGTTTATTGAAACTAGTGCCAAGACAAGATTGGGAATACAACAAGTATTCCAAGAACTGATTCAAAAGATAGTTGATAGCCCTATGCTTCTTGATGATACTCGTACTGGGAGAAATGCTGCAGCTGATCTGACACAAGACCACAGTCAAAACGAAACGGATTCGTGCTGCTAGCGAATTTTAACTTGGATTTTTTGATCTAGTACAGTTTTTTAAATAAAAAGAACCTACGAAAGAAAGACAGCAAATGAAGAATTGAACTTTTTGTCGAATTCTCTTGTTACGTTTTAAAGCTTTCTTCTCATCTGCTTATTTTTGAGACTATTAAATAAAGACAGAGATTCTTAGGTATCCATCTTTGAAAGACGATTAGAAAAGTAATATTGATTCAAATCTCTCCTCGGATTCTTGCACGAGCACATTCAGCGAAAGGCTTATGCTAGAGTATCCAGTACGTAGGATTATTCATGAATTCAAAATTCAAAACGCAGAAAACTTCAATTCCTTTTTAAAATTTTCCTTGTGGATATCTCGAGATCAAAACTCGAACTCCCTCATATTTGAAACAAAATGACAAATAATGAACCATCGGATTCAGCTAGCAAGGTGCGGAACGAAGATCCTGCCTCTGAAAACCCAGAGATGCTAATACCTGAAGAGTACCAGTCGGGCGATCCAAGTAGACCTCTCAAGTACACGGATGACAAAGGCTTCGAGTACACCTACTACCTTGACCCCATGTGGAAGGCCACCATCTTCATTCTCCTCCTTGAAGGTATGGAAAGGTTTGCATACTACGTGCTTCAACCTGAATTTTACACTTTCCTCACCAACCCCGCGTTCGCTGGTATGACTCAAGCGGATGCAGCTGCACTGGTCTCCGTCTTTGGTGGTATCAGTTACGTGTGGCCTTTGATCGGAGGTGCAGTTGGTGATGCATTGACTGGTCAGTATAAAGGCATTCTGATATTCTCATCCGTGTATTTGATTGCACTCGTTCTTGTCGCTTTGATGGGATCAGTCAACATATATGAAGATTGGATGCTGCCAGTGTTTTTCTACTTTTTAATGCCTATGGGAATGGGGGGAGTGAAAAGTTTAATTTCTGTCATGGGTGCAAATCAATTTCATCCGGAGTTACACAAAAGTGAAGTTACCAGCTACTACATGAAATTCTACATGACGATCAACGTATGTGCGGCACTTTCTACAGCGGTTAACGTGTATGTAAACACTGTGGGTGATGACCTTTGGAAAGCTTTCATGATTCCCGCAATTGTTTTTGGATTCGGAATCGTCGTTTACATAGCTTTTCAAAAGAGGTACGTGAAGAGAAGACCGCTGGGCAGTGTTGTAGTGCAGGTGCTTAAAGTGGGGGGACGAGCAATGAAATCTTGTCCACCATCGATGAATAATCAGAGAGAGTCTCGAGGAGGAAAAGTGCAAGATTCATTTGTGGATGATACATGGAAAATGCTCTCTCTAATTCCATTCCTATTTATGGCTCATTTCTTCTTCATGATGACATACTATCAACAAGCAAACTATTTGATATACCAAGGATTTGAAATGAATCCAACAGGGGGTATTGAATCCAACGTCCTGAACTCTGCTATTAATCCGGTTTGTATCGTTGGTTTTGGCTTTTTGTTGGATACATGGATTTTACCTGCGTTGCGGAAGAGAAACATGGAGCCTAACCATATCAATAAAATCATCATCGGGTGTTTTTGCGGAACACTAGCAATGCTTTGGCAAGTTCTTCTTGAATCTCTTCTTAAGAATGGATGGAATGAAGACAGATCTCAAGTGATAAGTATATTAGCACAGGTACCGTGTTACGCTTTGATTGGTCTGGGAGAAATCCTGGTAAATCCAACGGGATATGATCTCGCATACAAAATAGCCCCTCAGAGTTTCAAAGGATTGGCAATGGGTCTATCCGCCTTTATGGTTGGCTCGATCCCCAGCTTTGTGGCTGGAGCATTGGCGAAATCCACTCATGCTTGGCAATCCGACATTAACGGATGCTCGAGCAGAAATGACGACACGTGCAACACCACTTTAGTAGACCCTATCACAGGAGATCCAGTATGGGATTACACTACTACCAACATTCAAAACCTGTATTGGATTGGAGTAGGGTTTTCTGTCACCGGCATGATCGTACTCCATTTTCTTGGGAAACCGCTCTACCGAAAGTTCTTCATTGAAAGTGATTCTTACATATAATTTTTTCATAACTATTTAATTAATGGTTGCTTTTAGACATGCCAGGATTATTCCTCCTATATATCTCTTCTTTGTCGTTCATAATTTTGCCGTTATAGTTGTAGGCAAACATAGCAAAGGATGATAGGATAGCAAAACTAGTGCCTTGGTAAATAGATCCTCTTGCGAGAGCTATAACCGCCCCCATTGACCCAGACCCTGCAGCTGTTCCTTGCCAACTGCAATCTCGTTCAACCAAAGTATCCACAAAGCATTGAGTAGCAACGTAACTGGTTCCAACCGCAGATAGAAGTCCCTATAGAGTGCATTAGACAGTATTCATAATCACTTGTATTCACTTACAGCTCTATTGCGTATCACAGACATCATAGCTCCTACACCCTCGACATGTCCATGTTTCTTCATCGGGGTATTCTTCCAACCGAGTTCGATAGCCCCCGCAATAGCTCCCATACCAAATCCCCCCACCTGTTTGAATCAGCTTTATATTCATCTAATAAATAACATCTCACGTACCAACACACTAGCCACTCTCGTTACGCAAGAATCATCGCCACCCATGCCGACAAACACAATTAATTACTTGGGGTCTTAAAATGTAATTCGTGAATTTTGCTTCGATGGAGTTGGTGCGAGTGGACTTCAGAGCGAGTGGTGGTGAGTTTAAATGGGTGGTTTTCACACCAAACAAGAGAGCTAGTGTTGGCAAGCTAGTAGCGCTGCTGAAAGGCCAGCAAGGTTTCATTAAAAGCTTGTCATTGATCGAAAGCTTGCGTGGAGCCGGTATAAGTCTTTTTCTTTTAGAAGCTTGTAAGAAGTATCTCAAGGAAGAATGTGGTTGCGGTTATGTGGAACTAGATGCTGAGGAAGACATGACAAGGTTCAAGAAACTAGTGGATTATTATCGAAGGGCTGGGTTTCAAGAAACTGTTCGACCTGTAAGGATGTTGTATAACGGTGACGATACGTATAGAGTGGTTTCCATGAGGTGCTACTTGAGCCTCACAGCTTTGATGCAAGAAAAATCTATCGGTTTTTGGGAAGCTCTTCTTGAATGCGAACATTTTGACTCTCTTGTTACTCGTGTGGTGGTTGCTAAAGTAGAAAGCCATCCGGAGTGGTTGCAGTTTATGGTTTTGATTCATGGTATGGGGATACCGAATTCAGTATTGAGACAGACTTCCTTGCCCCCTATCGCATTGGATATTATGGAAGGGACTGGAAAGACGGCACTTAGATTACTGGAAACGATCAAACGATTAGTCGCTGAAGAGGAGCGGAAGATAGAACCCGAAGATATATCTTATGCTCGTATTTTAGTTGACAAATACTCCAATTCAGAAGAATGGAAATTATGAGTAGTGTTGTTTTTATTATTTATTTTATGTATTTTATCATTCTTTGGACTTCACTGTTTCCGCCGTCATAGTTTTGTCCGGCAGACAGTAGGAATGAAATCAATGCTACCTTTTTGGACTTTGGGTACATTTGGGAGCAGTTTCAGCAATCGTTAGACTGTGAAATTGATTTCTCTTCATCATTCTCGCATCTGATCTGAGAACGGGCTTTATCCTTAACATATCTCAGATTATCAAAGCTTTGAATATTAGATTCATCATCGTCTTGGCTTCGAAAAATAGTTTCGTCATCGTCAATAGGAAGAAGTGGAAGTCGTCCTTATGTTTGCTTCCTTTCATGCCTGACCTTTTTGAAAACACATGATGATTGAAACCCAAACCATTCAATACGAAATCAAGGAGAATTGATTCTCTGCAAGCTTTAAGCTGTTATTTGAGTGCGAAATAATTGTTGTGTGATAGACACTTTGGTGGTTTATAAGCAAATAGAATATTTCTGGAACCACCGCCGAATTATCCGAGTTCCAATTTCCAATTTTTCATATGTAGACTAGACAGTTTCGAGGTTGTTTCTTGGTTGAGAAACCTAAATGCGGTTTTTCAAGCAGGAAATAGAAGGGAATGATTTCCGTGAAAAATGTGACTTCGATATAGACCCGATTTGTTTTTGATGAAGAACCGTTTGATCAATTTCAATGCCTATCTTAAAATTTTAATATTCAAATATTATAAATTTTAATAGTATTTTCGTTTATCGAATTCCCCGCCCACCGAAACAATTATTATATGGAGTTGAGTTAGAAAAGCATTTCAATTGTTTCGCACCTGTGATCTTTGGTCTGACTATCAAATATAGTTTCCGTTAGGGATTTGTACTAGTCCTTTTGAATCGACTGTGAAGTAGTACCTGCATAGCATAGTAGGTGTTATTCATGCCATCGGAAGTACTCAACAGTACGAGCATGGACGACAGTATCATCCTAGACCAAATAAGATGCACTTGTCTCCCGTGGAGATCTAATCGAAACAAGGTGAGACGACGTGCCAATGAAGTCCAAGCCGAAGTCTCGTCATTGTCTACCGAGTCGCTCTCGGAAGATGCACTTGCAATCCGAAACGTATATCTAGATAGCATAGACGATAGTGCATTGTGTAATTCTGACCTGGTCGTTCTGGAGAGCATTTTTTTAGCGGATAAATCCCGAGGAAGAAATGAAGGGTTGAAATTAATATTTCAAGGTGACGTTATTAACAGCGATTCCGCCATCGCCTTATCCCATGTGGTCGAAAGCCACCAAAACATATCTTCTCTTTCTCTTTTGAATTGCAATCTTTCCACACAAGTATTTGAACAGTTAGGACGTGGACTGAGAAAGAATACCCTATTATCATCGCTGGACCTTTCATATTGTTTCATGGCGAACAATCAAGTTTCTCGTCTTCTTAAATTTGTTGATGGGAATCACACACTTCGTAATCTTTCTCTTCGTTCGACAGGTCTGGATGAAGCGTGTGCATCCACCATTGTAAATAAACTGATTCTGACGACCAACCATGCACTTTCTTCGATTGACTTGTCCAACAACAACTTGAATCATCGAAGTTTGGAATTTATAACGCGAGCTTGTCAGTGTCGTACTAGTTTAATAGAGGTTAAAATAGAGGGTAACGATGTAACCCCTCCTCGGTTGAGAATGTCCCAACGCACCTCGCTAGGTTTGCATCGGGAATTCAGTGATTCAAGTGGCGATTCAGAACAAAAAGAGGAGCTGCATTTACCAGATATCACATTTTGGAACCTGGAGCAGTGCGAAGAAAAGTTAGAAATTGTCACTCGACGGAATTCCCTGATTCTCGACATCGTAGATTCCATTTTGGATAGTGTAACCTCGTATAGTCCTCAATTTTCTCCTCCTATTATTTCAGAGCCCACTGGATGGTTTGGATTCACAGAAACGAAGGGTCGACGTCCGACTATGGAAGACTTGGTGCTGCTTAAACAGAACTTTAAAATACCCCCCGATTTTACATCTCACGTGTTCGGCATTTTCGATGGTCATGGAGGCACCCAATGTGCACGTTTTGTCCGAAGTTTACTTTTAGAACATCTGGAATTTGAACTAGAAAGAGACGTGGACGATTCTCCCGTTGTGGATCGTCTCGGTGTATGTGTGTTTGACGCTCTGACTGCCATCCAACTACGCTGTCGTCACTTTAACATCGATCACGGAACATGCGCTCTTGTAACAATGTTAGTGGGTCGTGATCTCATCGTAGCCACCCTTGGTGATTCACAGGCGCTTGTTGTTGGTGACAACCCTCCCATATTCCTGTCAGATGTAGTCACTCCCAAAGACGAGGAGGAAAGAGCCCGTATTGAAAGTACAGGCTATTTCGTGTCTGGCAATGGGCGTTTGTGTGGCTGTCTAGCGGTGTCTAGAGCACTAGGGGATATCCAATTTGTTCCTGGGGTAAGTTCTGAGGCTCTGGTAAAACACCATGCCATCTCCGACGCTGATCGAATGTTGGTGTTGGCATGCGATGGAGTGTGGAACAAACTGCATGCCGAGCAGGTTCATAATTTATTGAAGTTTGTCACTTGCCCTGTGAGGGCTTCCCAATTAGTGTTGAAATTGGCCTATGATCTTGGGAGCAAAGATAACATCACAGTAATATGCATAAATCTACGAGATTACATCGAAGAAAACAATCTGGTTCGAAACTTCAAAAGAATATCAATTTGAAATGTTCTTTTGAAATAAAGTTTGGAATGATCCCAGCAGAAAATATAGTTTACGACCTATGCATAAATCACAACTATTAATCTGAACGATATCAGAAGGTCCTTGAATGGCGCCTTGTTCTAGAATTGTTGGCATTAAAGAGAAATATGCTATCAAGCACACGGAAACATCAGATCAAAGCATTTTGCGAACTGGTCATTACTCATCGTTTCAGTCAGTACCAGCAGATGATAGCTTTCTAAGTGGGTAACCTCTGCAAGAACGATGGCCAAGATTTTGGCCTCGTTCAGAGTATCATAGATACCAATTTGTTTGGTGCCAGATTACAAATGGTTTGCATTTCGAAGCATCACTCTCTAGATATCACGCGAGGGAGTTAAATAAATCCTCACCGCAGTTGATCGACGGTGATTTGGTATGCGAAATGCGTTTGAACATTATTACTCGTGGTTGTGTACTCCATTGATGCGTAAAATAAGGTAACACTGTAGTAGAGACGCCAATCGCCTGACCTCGTCACGAAGATCAAGGGAATAATGAGAACTTCTCTATTAGGATGGTGCGATTTTAAATTGCGAAATAATTATCACGAAGTTCTAGATATTGTTTTGATCGACCAACCACCTACCATGGTACTGTACATGCAATCACGTGATATGTGATGCAATGCCAGATTCAAATGTCAACATTATGTAAAAAAATGGAACGCGTTTGCAGGCGACATAGTTGTCAAGTCGAGGGATGCAATTAAATTACATCAGGA
>Ga0105055_10006924_pt1 | contig 15330 bp, 16 predicted proteins | sample BON03_FD_78090 | JGI IMG/M metagenome (GOLD analysis project Ga0105055, IMG submission 78090) | Freshwater microbial communities from Lake Bonney liftoff mats and glacier meltwater in Antarctica - BON-03 | ecosystem: Environmental > Aquatic > Freshwater > Ice > Glacier meltwater | place: Lake...
ATAAATATATATATATGTATATATATACGTCTCGTTGAGCGCATTGGCCTATGCTCTTCGTTTTGACGCAAGTATTGAGCAAATCCCGGTCGTGGCTGCGTTCCGGTTTTTTCGTCAGGCCACCATCGTTTTACCCCTCGGGGCCAACGCCGCCTGTACCGCACTGCGACAGCTCATGCTGGTTTTGGACATAGAGCGGATTCTGCTCCAGTTCTGGTCAAGGCCTGCAATCGTGCGGACGTCCAGCATTCTGCTAACGATCCCGCTGGATAGCATACGGATGTGTGTTAGTATTTCTCCTCGCTGCACCTTCATCAATTGCAGTGAGTTGCAGTGTGTTGCAGTGTGTTGCAGTGTGTTGCAGTGTGTTGTAGTGTGTTGTAGTTGGTTGAATGAGTTGTATCTACCCTTCTCCTCGCTCCATCTTCATCTATGACAGTGTGGTGCAGAGTGTTGGGGTGTGTTGCACAGTGCTGTAGTAGGTTGCAGTGTGTTGCATTTGCTCTTCTCCTCGTTACAACTTCAGCTATCGCAGTGAGTTGCAGTAGGTTGCACTGTGCTGCAGTGGGTTCCAGTAAATTCCAGTGTGTGGCATGTACCCTTCTGCTCGCTCCACCTTCATCTATGGCGGCGTGCTGTAGTGTATTGCAGTGTGTTGCAGTGTGTTGCATTCTGTTGCAATAAATTGCACGTGCCCTTCTGCTCGCTGTACCTTCGTCTATGGCACACATGTGAATGAGTTCTGTCACACAAGATAAAAACGTCACAGAACATGCTATGAATACTTTTCATTCATGCGTGACGCTTCTGATTCCAAACAAGGGTATGTGTGTGCACGTTTGTGTGTGAGTGTGTGTGTACGTTTATGTGTAAAAATATGTATGTCACACGTATGGAATGCGTCACATTCTTGCGTGATGCTTCCCAATCAGAACAAGAACAACATTCTACTTCACCCTCTAGTGCAGCCTATTGCGCTTGGAGTGTCACGAAATGTCAAATCTCAGAGACCCAGAGATACTGGAGATTGAGATTAGACGGACACCGTGACACAGCCTATCCCAATAAATGAATACGTGACAGAACATATTGTAAATGTTTCTCATTCATGCGTGATGCTTCTCAATCCAAACGAGATTATGTGTGAGTGCGTATGTGTGTGCGTGTGTGTGTGTATTTGTGTACGGATACCGAGACAGAGCCCCGATTGTAATTGACGTGGAAGTGTCATCTACTCTTAAAGTCTAATGTGTGTTGCCATATGTTACGTGTGTTGCAGGATGTGTTGCAGTGTGTTGCAGTGTGCTGCAATTGACTCGGAAGTGTCAGCAGCTCTCCACTTCCAATGTGCGTTGCAGTGTGTGGTGTGTTACAGTGAGCTGCTATTGAATTGGAAGTGTCACCTACTCTCAATCTTCAGTGTGTGTTGCAGTGTGTTGCAGTATGTTGAAACAAGCTGCAATTGACTCAACAGCGTCACCTCCTCTCAATTTTCAATGTTTGTTGGAGTGTTGTCGTGTGTTACAGTCAGGTGCAATTAACTCGCAAGTGTCACCTACTCCCAATCTTCAGTGTAATGCAGTAAGTTGCAGGAGGTTACAGTGTGATGCAGAGTCTTGCAGTGAGCTGCAATGGACTGGGAAGTGTCGTCTACTCTCAATCTCCAATATGTGTTGCAGTATGCTGCAGTAGTTTTGATGAGAATTTTTTATTTACAAAGTGATGAACATGTATGTGATGTGTCTACACCCTTGAAGGGCATTAGTGATTTTGAAAGGCTCAACTGCCTCCTGTGAAAATATGTAAAGATTCTAGAGACTGATCACTTCCCCTTAGGATTGAACATATTCCCGGAAAAGATTGAATCAATGAATGTGATTTATTCTTCAGAAGAAGAAGTGTTTGAATCCGATGGTTCTTCAGAAGAAGAAGTGCCCGAATCGTCGCTTGAATCGTCGCCTTCGTCGGACAGTGCACCGTACATGTTGCCGAGGATGGCGCCGCTCACAGACAAGTAATCGACAACACCAATGTTGTCAGCACAGATACTGGCAGCTCTTCTCGCCCCGGTCAGGTTTCCAGCATCGGGACCAAGCTGTCCCGAAGCAAGAGACCCCACGACCGTCACACGGTCGTGCCACTGCAAATCCTCATCCAGCAATGGGAGACCATTCTGCATCAGCAAATTATATCGACTGGCCAACGAAGCCATGAGCGGCACCTGCAGACAGTCCTGTGCCGACCCAGTGCCCAGTATCACGAAGGATGCGTCGAAAGTAGAGCCATCGTCGAATTCCACGAAGATGCCGTCCTCAGTAGGCGTTGCGTGTTGCACTGACTTCACTTCAAGCTTCAGATGCTTTGCGTGTACAGCCTCGTAAAGCGCCTGCATATAGTCGGGTGGAACACTCCCACCACCACGTGCACGTTTGACGAACTGAACTCGATCAGCCGCAGACAAAAAGAACCACTCTTTCCACTTGTTGTGGCCCCGACGATCCATAAACTCAAGAGGCAAATCATAGTGGCGCTCTACAAGCGGCCGGCGACTGCACAAGACCGTGTGTCGCACACCACCTCGCACTGCTAGCAGAGCAGCCTGTGCTGCACTAAGCCCACCCCCAATTACAAGCACCCGATCCAGGTTGTTCATCTCCATCGCGGCCAGATTCTTCCAATCGCTTGTGTGCATCACGCGAGGCCGCATATTTTTGTTGGTGGCCAGGCTTTTGAATACGGCAGGCATCATGGGAGGTCCCGCAGTGCCAAGTGCAAGAACAACGTGCTTGGCGTAAAGCTTGTCCGTCGATCCCCGGATGCACACCTCATAGTTGGCACCCATATTGATTATGTCGGTGACGTGACCACGCACCAAGGTATGCTGCAGAACAGAGGTCATCTTTGCGCAGAAGTCGTGAAACAGCTTGGTGCCAGGCGAGCGAAAGTAGCCTGCCTCGATTTCGGGCATACCATGCAATGGCGTGCACGTCAGGTCAATATCACGCAGCTCGTGCGACCTTCCCTCCCTCCACGCAAACTCAACAAGGGACTCCTGGAAGATCGAGAGCAAAGAAGAAGAAGAGAAAAAAATGACAAGAAGTCAGTCAACGATCAAATAATGAGAGTCTGCGTGAGCATCCACAGTCACCCACGACGAACAAACCTGGCTGAAAACGTCGGGATGTGCCCAAGAGGGAGAGCGGAGGTAGTCGATGCCAAGCGCTGCAAACCTCTCGTTCCATTCGTAAAGCCATGCGCCAGACGGATCGACAACACACACAGATGGTAGGCGCTCGCGCTTCTTCCCCTGCTGCCCACGCCCCTTGAGCTTATGCTCTTGCTCGGACAACTTGGCGGTCGGCGTGCGCAGCGCGCTTAAAACTGCAAGGGCATGCGGGCCGGCACCCACGATAACCACATCGAAGTCCTGATGCTGAGACAGATGATCCTTCATGGCAGATGGGCGTTTCTAGGTGCAGTGTGTCGGATTGTGCGTTGATCTTGCAAAGTTTAGAGTTTTCAGATGTGGAGTTTGTCCTCGATATTGTTCCATCCCTGGACGCGTACGCGAGTACCAGTTGTTTGCAACTTGACTGAACAAAACCAAACGTATTGTTCCTTCCAAAAAGAAATTGGTTTTGTTCAATCAAATTTGCAATCAACTGGTACTTGCGTACGCGTCCCGGGGTGAAACGCAGTCAAAGGTAGAAGGACAGGTAGGGGAGAAGGACATCATGCATTTATACACAACACACGTGCACGTCTCTGTGTGTATGTTTTTCCCTGCTGATCGCTCTCCGCATCTTTTTACAGATGCCTCCATCTCATTTTAATTCGGACCCTTATTTCATCTCACTTCTCTGTCTCGCACACTCTCACCATTGCCCCAAGCAATATAACCCCCCTCTTACTCGCCCGCCTATCCATTTCCAACACAGGCTAGCAACAACAGCGGCCGTGGCTCCAGCATGTCCGGCACGCGTGTGTATGTTGGCAACCTTTCGTGGCAGGCGCAATGGCAGGACTTGAAAGATCACATGCGCGGACCCAACCAGGACCTGAACGTGCTTCGCGCCGACATAATGTCCGAAACAACTGGTGCGTCACCAATTGCATTCTCTTTTTGTCAGCGCTTATTTTTTTGTATCAAGGCTTTGAGTTTCAAGCTTGACTTCGAGGTTGTGCGCCGCACATTGTGCGTGAGAGAGAGACATTTGAGTGATTTGTGGATTGTGTGCAGTTTGTCGATTCTGTGTGATATGCACGAGTTTGCTGACAAGGCCCTCGTTGTGGACATGCAGGTCGCTCGAGGGGTTGCGCTCTTGTCGAGTATGCCTCGAACGAGGATGCTGAGCGTGCCATCGGCGAGCTCAACGATACGAGCCTCCTGGACCGCGTGGTCTTCGTGCGGGAGGATCGCGAGACTCCGGCGCAGGGCAGTGGCCGTGGTAGCAGCGGTTTGAGGAGCAGCAGTTTCCTCTCTAAATCCGTCGGCAGTGGCTATGACAGTCGTGGCTCCAGTTTGTCAAGCACTCGAGTGTATGTTGGCAACCTTTCGTGGCAGACGCAATGGCAGGATCTAAAAGATTTCATGCGCGGACCCAACCAGGACCTCCACGTGTTGCACGTCGACATTATGTACGAGCCGAACGGTGCGCATGGATACACACATATATATGTGTTCATGTGATAGTTTGTATCATTTATTTATACTGTGATTTCGACTGGTCTACTCTGTGACTGGGTACTTTTGTGGGCGCGAGTGCCTGACAAAGCCTTGTTGGTGGTCATGCAGGTCGCTCCAAAGGGTGTGCTCTTGTCGAATATGCATCGAAGGAGGATGCTGAGCGTGCCATCGGCGAGCTCAACGACATGAGCCTCATGAACCGCGTTGTCTTCGTGCGAGAGGATCGCGAGACTGCAGTGCAAGGCGATCTGGTCGGTGATTTTGCAAGGGATAATTATGATAATGGTGGCTATGGTGTCAGTGTGATTGGCTACCCAGGTAGTGGCTGTAATTTTGGCGTCAAATCCAGTTATGGCCCCGGGGGAGGCAGTAGCGAAAATGGATGTCGGGTGTTTGTTGGCAACCTGTCCTGGGACTGCAAGTGGCAAGATTTAAAGGATCACATGCGTTTGACCGGTGAGGTGTTGCATGCTGACGTGTTACAAGGGCCTGACGGACGCGCCAAGGGCTGCGGTATTGTTGAGTATCAGGCTCCCCATGAGGCGCAGCAAGCCATCCAGGCACTTCACGATACGGAGCTAATGGGCCGCTTGATTTTTGTTCGCGAAGACCGCGAAGACGACAAGACCAAGAGAAAGAGGTTATCCGGAGAAGAAGATGGGATGCGAAGGAAGAGGTGACAGTGGTCACGTTAGGTGGTAAACGATGGGGTTTTGGTGTCAAAAGCCAGCCATGTGTTGATTTGTACGAGGAGTCAAACTCCTGCTCTGATTCCTCCATTATTAGTAAATTGCGAACTCATTTACTAGAATTACGATTCTCATTATTGACTATATACTGAATGAGAATTCATCTATCCCTGGCCTATTTACATTTCCTAAACCTGGACTTCAAGTATTCTGAGGCTATCTCGCAATAAACCCGTTTCTATCTAGATACATTTGCAAATGGATATGCAGGCATGTACATCAAAACACGAGAGGTACAAAGGAAGGCCAGCAGAAGTAAGACAAGCACAAGAAGGGAACATAGAGAACGAAAAAAAAACATGAATCAAGCTGTATCGAGCAAAATCATGTGATCATGACTGTCGCGAAGAAAGTACACGTCAACGTTGACGTGACTAACAGGTACCTGTCCGGTTTCTTCTTGGTTTTCAGTGACGTAATGCATCTCTCGCCGGTCGACAACAATAGAAATTCCTATTAAATCATGGATCACAGAACTCGCCAGTGGTTCAGTGCTGGTAGTGTGTCCCCGCAGAAGATCAGCTGGATTTGATTTATCTTGTGGTGACAGTCTTTATTGCGTATGTGTATGCACACTTTTGTGGTTTTTTGGGCGCTGTTACAGGTGTTTTGTCACTATTGCATGCGTATGTAAAAGTGAAGGTTTTCAGCTGATGTATGATGGTGCTTGTTTTGAGCGTGGGGGATTCGTTTAGGCAGGAAATTATCTGCCCATTTTTGGGGGGGAAGCTGGTGTGTATGTGTTTGTTGTGTATACGCACACACACGCACACTACATTTGAAGAACTTGATGTGAGTCTAGGTATCGGGACGGGACACCTGGAGAGCCCAGGAAAAATCCAGATGTACTGGAGCGCTATCATACGTGTTGACCATATATGCATATCAAGTACCGTGATGATTTGTACATATATATGATGGGCTGCAAGTAGATGTCTGGGCTAAATGGGTTTTTTTCCTTTTAACATGTCATTTAAAGAAAAAGAAGAAGATGTCAGCAGAACACCGAGGCCTAGAATCCAGCAGGATTGGGCAAATATATCCCACAACAAGGATACCAAACTCCTTTTAAAAATAATAACAGCAATCATCATCACAAACATCTTTGGCAACTATACATCCTGCGGGAATTTTGTGCGATATTTTTGGGTGTTTTGTCAGAAATTTGAGTTTTAAGGCGGACAACAGTTTTACAATGAGGGGTTGCTCCCCTCAATGTAAAAAAAGTACTATGATAAATGGAATGTCACAAAATAGCACACACTGAGATGTCTTCGATATGATTTTTGACCTATGTGCCGTATCAGAAACAGAATTTGATTGGAGGAAATATTGACTCGGTGACGATAAAAGTCACAAAACGAAGGGAAAAAAACCTCGTAAAGATTGTACTACGAAAAACGTTCACATTCTTGCTCCTGTGCCCCACACACGGCCTTCAAGCCAGGGGTTGCCTGTAGTATTGGAAAGGCTTAACAGCGTCCTAGCTACTGAAATACGATAAGTCCCGGGTATGATTTTGTTTGTTTGGGGTTTCCGTAAGCTGTGTAAAATACTTGGTTTTAATTGATGATACTTTTAATAATACATGATTAAATCGTCTAATAGCTTTCGTTGTGAGCTTCATTTATGCGTCGTTTGATTCATAAATCGTTTTTTTTGTTTCTTTGGTGACCAAACCTGATAGTTTTTTTCTATGTAAGTGATAGGACTTGCCTTCTTTTGTTAATGACGGATTTCTTACTTTCGAGTGGGTGTAAGCTGATAACATGAACGAACGTCTGCGGGCTTCAAGGCATCCATCCATATCGAGGTCTGCTGTTGCTAAAGGGGGCGATCTTTAAGACTTGTTTTGAGGTCAGACGTCTTTGCATAGGTCCAAGTCAAGTACCGTAGCCAGTGTTTTAGTGGGCCCGGCGAGGTGGATCGTAATCCACGAAAAATTCCCGACACATCTTATAAACCACACGTCGTCAAGTTGGCAGGCCAGCGTTGCTATTCAGGATTACAGAAACCTAGACAGCTAGACTAGTAAATAAACACCATGTGAAAGTCACCACGGCAGCACACAGAAGACCGTTGGACAAGACAGCAATGACTCAGCCTGCGGCCTCAGAGACCCAGGCAACACATGAACACACGCAGTAAGCAAAGTGCATAGAGCAGATCTCGACGTCGTATATTGGGTGCGAAAGCCAGCTTGATAGAGTACTAATCGGACTCCAGGCCGTATCACGGACCGTACCACCATATCATGTCTGGCTGACCCCTGGTGGCTTTCAAAAAGGCACAAGTTCGTGGGTTGGCCTGCATTGCTGGGTCTATCAAGTCACTAGTGACTCACTACATTCCAGACTCCCTCATTTCCTAGGAACGGCATAACAGGTTCAGTCCCCTTCTCCTCCAGTGAAGAAGGCATCCTGGACACAGATAAGCACATTATGTAAACTTCGCTTTTAGGCAGGCTACAAGCAGCTATTGAAGATACGGGCACAAAACATGAGAAAGAGAAAGAAAAGGTAGGGGAAACATACTGTGCCTGGGCAGCCTGAGTGCAGATGGCCAATGGTGTATACTGAGATGCAGTGTTTTGCTTTTTTTAAATCATCCAACCGATACTTGGGAGGCTGCTGGGGAGGCACAGGCCATGCATTTCTTCCAGCACTCTTCGCGTGGGCACGCCATTGCTTGTGGTTTTCGACAGATATGCATGTGGATAATTACAATTTTTCAGAGATAGGCACAAAATCCAGTATTGTACCTGAGTCAACTTTGACCCACATAGACTTTCCAGGACAAATTTTGTTCTCTTTGAAAAATGACTGACCCATATTTGGAATTTGGGTACAAAGACGACTTGGCCTTGCGACGAGTATCGCATCATTCAACTTGATATGAGTCTGAGTGAGCACCCACAGTCACCCGTGACCAACAAACCTGGCTGAAAATGTCGGGATGTGCCCAAGAGGAACAACAGAGGCAGTTGATGCCGAGTGCTACAAACCCAGTGAAGCAAACAACTTCTCAGAATATTCTGCCCCGAATTAATGTATTAATGATTTCATGAATTGATAAAACAAATCCGCGCGAAGCGCAGTTTCAAAAAAAGCGCGCGGACCGTGGGTGAAATTTTGAAAATAGACATTTGTGGCACGTTGGAGAAAGCATTTTTTGGTTGTTTTGGCGAAATTTTTTGGTTGATAAACTCCCTTGAAACGAGGTGTTTTAACACAAAAGATTTCACTCGCTTCTTGTCAACTGGAAGTCGTCTTACTGTCGAGTCACGCGTTCTGATGTGTCCTTTCAAAAAATGTGATTTAAGTGATTGGTCACTGTTGAGTTAACGTCTCACAAATATACACCTCTGAGTGAGACTCTCTGTTTTTTGAAACTGCTTGCTCATCACCGTCATGGTCACGACGAGTGATCCGGATTATGTCATCACGCTTCTCTTCAACGATGATTTCGGCTAATTCATACGACTCGGAGCCGACGATCGCGAATATGATTCTTCGCGTTGAAGGTACATGGTGTGTCGAAGAAGTGGGTAATCATCATGGACAAGAGGCAGGATACAAATGCGGCTTCGACTCCAGCAAGCACTGATGGACCTTTGGCTCAAGATCCTTACTGTGCCAGGGGCCCAGGAGGAGGTGCTAAGAAACAGCGTAGAAACGGAGAAGATTAAAGACAAGTCTAGTAGTTGTGATGTTTCTGTTACGTATGATGACGTATGTTGTTTTTTATAAACTTTTTTGAGATTGAATTAGTGATGTGCGATTTGTATCTCACGAGAATTGATCTGACAAAGGATTTTTAAGCTGACACTTTCTTCATTGCTGTTTTTTACAAATAGTGTAGTGATGATCACTGAGTAAAGATTTTTAGGTAGATCATTATTCACAAATCATAGGTCAGAATCTTATTTCTTTAATAACTTCATTAATTCATGAGTTAACGAATTCACTAATGAGTCAATGAGTTCATTCAATAATCTATGAATTGAGGAATTCATTAATCTATTAATTCATTGACCTTGGGCCGGCCCAGAATACGTTTGTTTGCCCTACTGCTGCAAACTTCTTTTTCCATTCGTAAAGACATGCGCCTGACGGATCAGCAACACCCGCAAGGGCATGCGGGCCAGCACCCACGATAATCACATCGAAGTCCTGATGCTGAGACAGATGATCCTTCATGGCAGATGGGCGTTTCTAGGTGCAGTGTGTCCGGCGTGTATGCTTGTGCGATGATCTTGCAGAGTTTAGAGTTTGCAGATGTGGAGTTTGTCCTCGATATTGTTCCATCCCTGGACGCGTACGCGAGTACCAGTTGTTTGCAACTTGACAGACTGAACAAACCCAAACATATTGTTTCTTCCAAAAGAGATTAGTTTTTTTTATTCAAATTTGCAAGCAACTGGTACTTGCGTACGCGTCCCAGGGTGATAAACCAGTCAAAGGTAGAAGGACAGGTAGGGAAGAGGAAAGAACAAACATCGATGCACGTATAAATACCACTACTTGCACGTTTCTGTGTGTATATTTTCGCCTGCTGATCGCCCTGCACATCTGTTTACAACTGCCTCCTTCTCAGTTTAATTCAGACCCTTATTTGATCTCACTTTTCTCTGTCTCGCACACTCTCACCATTGCCCCAAACAACTTAACCTCTTTCTTACTCGCCCGCCTATCCATTTCCAACACAGGCTAGCAACAACAGCGGCCGTGGCTCTAGTATGTCCAGCACTTTGAGTTTCAAGCTTGACTTCGAGGTTGTGCGCCGCACATTTGTTTAATTTGCGGATTGTGTGCAGTTTGTGGATTCTGTGTGATATGCTGGCACGAATTTGCTGACAAGGCCTTCGTGGTGACATGCAGGTTGCTCGAGGGGTTGTGCTCGAGTATGCCTCGAACGAGGATGCTGAGCGTTCTATCGGCGAGCTCAACGATACGAGCCTCATGGATCGCGTGGTCTTCGTGCGGGAAGATCGTGAGACTCTTGGTCAAAATTTAAATATTGGAATTTTGGTTCGATCTGGTAGCAATAGACTTTGCACAGCGTAAAAAGAAGACCCTAATGGATTCTGAACTGCAGCGATTGCGTCTTATCAAAGACGCCCTTCTGTCTCTATCTCGAGAGAGGAAACGTGCAGGATCTCCAGACGATCCGTAGCGTGGTTGGCTGCTTTAACCACCAACGCCTAGGTGAGCGCCAAAGGCACATCATGTGGCGAACAAAAGACAGGAAGGACACTCTGCGAGATCATCTGGTACAAACGTGCTTGTATTAGAACAGACACGCGACAAATTCACCTCGCCCTCGATCGTCCTTCAAATGCACGAGAACGAGTTCGAATAAAATGTTGTTCAAAGTTACAAAACATCTTCTAAACTAGAAACTTTGTTCTAGAACTAGACCATGTCACGAACGTGACCATTTTTCTTAAAGAAACCGCAGCCTCAGGATGGGGTTCTCGCTACTACAGTGGCTTTGAAGGACTTAAAAAACTCCCGAACAGGAACCCAATTCGGAAAGAAACCCAATGTCTATATCGAAAATGACAATTCGCTATCATAGATTCTACGATCGAGGGCCTTAATAGCCACCTTATGAGCGCAGATTTTTGTGTACATTGAACCGGAGGTGATCTGATCATGATGAAATATTTCAGGACACTGTGCCTTGTTGACAACAAATGTTGCAGAGCGTGTGAACAGAGCGTTTTTGGCTATGTTTGATATCTTGTGCCCTCCGACGGCGTGATCAAATCAGAAACTTTTTGATTTTGTACAAGACCAGGATGGTTAGATGTTGCCCTGCGGACGTTGCTCTTATTGGAACATATTAGAGTAGAATATCATAGTAGCTGTTACACTACTATTACACTGAGCACTGTAACACCCAAAGCAAAGTCAGTGTTATTTTGTGATTGAACCAGTGACCAGAGGTGGATAGGGTGGAGCTCGGAGCTTGATTGTTTGTTTGTTGCTAGTAGCTGCCACGCTGCTCACCCTTCCGAGAATTGGGAACGCTCACAAAAGGGTGCCAGGTGGGTGGTAATAAAGCAGAATTAATCCCCTGCCTTTCACAACAGCCTCAGTCCCAAAATGAATATTGGAAGCGGAGTCCTAAATTGAAAGAGGACACTGACACCGTGACGGAGATGTTTCTAAATGTTTTGTTTTTAAGATCTTGCCCAGGTTTTGGTGCCTACTGAAATACGGGCTTATTGAGCTTCTTGAGGCTGGGTGCACCTGTTACAATGCCATTGCACTAGGGGGCTTCAACACCCAAAGCAAAGCTACAGGAGATTGACAGGGTCTGGGGTGCATGCGGGATTTTACATTGGACATCAATAGCACTCCTGATATCTTCAATAAGATGCTCAAGTTTTGTCCAATGGATGCGACCTGTCAATCTAATGTCGACTCGGTCGTGGTCGCCGAGTTGGCAATCTGCTGTCATCGAAGCCCTAGTGCGCGGCGTGCAGAGTCGGGCCCTGAGGGGCGGCGCGCAAACGGAGGGACCGGGGCCGTCAAAACACATCATATGTACAGATCCATCTTTCTTTCTTCCTTTGTTGGGTGGCGAATACCCGACTTTGCTTATTGTTTTTTTTATTACTCCAAGTGAAATTGTCTAGTATCTTTGCTGCAAGCTCTGTTTGCTCGAATAATCACTGGACTAAGCGGCTGGTGTGCATCAGTGAATCGCGTAGGACCCAAGAAACTGTCCAGGACCGTTGCCAGCCTGAATCACGGAGTCACATACACCTTGTGACATCAACTAACAATATGGGACGAGAGGCCCGGTGCAGTCACTTGAGTGGTACGAGTATGACTTCAACTTCTGTGTGCAAAACGAACATAAAACACAATGCATCGTGTTGCCTCAAACAATATTAATCTAATCTACATCGTTTGCGCAAGACCTTTTGTCGCCCTTGGTCAATATTACTCCATACCGTCCTGGCCTCTTTCTTTGCGCGTGGCCGAAATTTCTCGAAAAGGGCGAGTTTTCCAATTTGTTTTTGCGTTTGTTTTTTGGGGTTTTTGGTTTGTTACCCCCTCCACACACTCAAATTTATTCCCGAATCTGATATGCTTTTTTTATGTTGAAACTCACAAAGTTTCCGCCTCAAAACGGGGGGGGTTTCACATTTTACTACACAAGCCATGACATGAACAGGTGAATTCCGCACGTTCATCGTGCACAGCCCCTGCACGTGTTTGAAAACGGTCCGATTTTGGCTGAAAATAGAATAAAATACGTTTTGCTGACAACCTGAGATGGAAATTCTATCTTTTTTCTCAGCGAACCGGGCTTGGCCCGGTTCACAAAAGTTACCGTTAAATGGGTTTACGGAATGAATTTTCCTTAGGAACAAGGAAAACGCATATCAGAATCGGGAATAAATTTGATTGTGTGGAGGGGGTTATACCGCCACGCAGTTAGCGGATCAATTGCATCAGACACGCATACAAGTGGTGCGCAGTAATAAGGTAGCCCGGAAGCGCCTGACCGAATCGAACGGCACTCCCGCAATGGACCTCGACATATGAATGTTGTTTTGCAGTAGTGTTATTTTTATTTTTATTTTTTTATGATTGTTTGTATATGTATCGTTTCGATACAGGTGGGATAGAACTTGCAGACTCGATTTATACCTGGATTGGCGGGAGTTGAAGAAGCATGGATGAATCCGATCATCTTGTGGTTGATCCATGGCTCAAGTGCGATCGAATGGTCTTCACGCTCCAGGTCTCCAAACGATGTGCTATCGCCTCTTTACACACGACCAATCAATGCATGCAGATATTGCACGTGAAAGGGTGTATTTGTTGACTCTTGTCTACATTCCTCGCAGGTGTTGCCCACGCTGCGCACTGTGCGGCTGACCCTTGGCGCACCCTTCTCTGTCGAAGCCCACGTCTCTTTGCTCACATCTTCGCAAATCCTCGTGACACTCGTCCCGTCCTCTTGCGCAGATGCCAGTCATGCAGATGGGTAATTTTTTTGTTTGAGTACATGCACTGTATGATCGCAATTTCTGCATATGCACGCTGCTAACGTCTGCACCTACACCCATCTATACAGCCATACGAGTGCAAGCAAACCAAGCTCCACTCTCACAAACGTTGACGCAAGCAGCATCCAATCTTTCACGATCGTTCTCGACTTTCCGGGTCTCTCTTCGTGTTCTTGCATGCTTCATGCATACATGTTTGCAGGTTTCCATGAGGCGTTCGAGCAATTATACGTGGGATGTATGCACAGTGTACGTATGTTCCCATATTTCTTATTCGTACAATCGCAGCTGCTGCAGGGAGGGGACACTTGAATGGGGATTTGCACGCACACACCTCACACGCACACACACGCGCGCGTGCGCGCATCCCCCTCACACGCACATACACGCACACGCACACACCAACACATCCACATACACACACCCAACACACACCCAACACACACCCAACACACACACTCACACACTCACACATTCACACACTCACACACACACACTCACACACACACACACACACACAATCACACATACACACGCACACACAGTCACCGCGCAGGCGCTGCCACCGCAACAAGGGGCTGAAGAAGAAATGGGGGAGGGCAGTGCACGAATATTGGAGGCACTCTTCTCTGTCGACCCCACCTATGTTTTCCCCAGCAAGCTCCTCTCTGGTGGACACGATGACGACAAAAAGGATGATAGGTATGTGAATATAAATGATGGGTGTGTGAATATATGTACATATGTGTTATAGGTGTGTGGACATTTTTTTTTGGTTGGTATGATCATACATGTTCACATGTGTGAATATGTGTTTACACAATAGGAATATGAATTTATGTATATATGTACGTGTTTCCTTATGCATACATTTATTTGTATGTACGTATGTATGTATGTATATACATACTCACACACACGTAAATAAGTTGCCATCCATCCATCTATATGCACACGTATATACACATTTGCTGCACTCACAATCAATATACTCTCACACACATAAACAAACTGCCATGCATCCATCTATGTACACACGTATATACACATTTTCTGCACTCACAATCAATACACTCTCACACACATAAACAAACTGCCATCCATCCATGTATATACACGCGTATATACACATGTGCTGCAATTCTTTGGCTGCACTTACAGGGTGGCGAAGATTCATAGGGTCCCTTATCTTTATAGGTCATTTTCCGCAAAAGTGACCTATATTTAGTGGCTCTTTTGTGGAAAATGATCTGCAACTGGGGGGATCCTGTGAGTCTTCGCCACCCTGTACAAGCACTCACGCTCTTCAATGTACTCAAATTCAAGCACACACGCACTTCATTTGTAGCACTTCCAATCAATGTACACACATGCAAGCACACACGCTCTCTCTCACTCTCTAGCCCTCTCTCTCTCTCTCACACACACACACACTCACTCCCATCTCTCTTTCTCTCCCTCTCTCTCTCTCTCTCTCTCTCTCTCTCTTTTTCCCTCTTGCTCTCTCTCGCTGGCTCTCTTTGTTTTTCGCGCGCTCTCTTTCTTGATGTGATTGGTCTTGATTTGAAAAAAAAAAATCGCACGCGCACGCACGCGCGTGCGCTTGCGCTTTCTCTTCTTCTCTTCCTCTCTCTTCCTCTCTTTCCCTCTCTTCTCTCTACACACACAAACATACACACACACACACACATACATTTCCCCTGATTTTTCCTAAAAAAACAACCGTTGTACAATGTCGTGAGGCAGCGAGGCTACACACACACACACACATACACACACACACATACACACACATACAGCCTTACACACACCAGATCTCAAGCCCACACACACACACATGCACATACACACACACATACACA
>Ga0105055_10006933_pt1 | contig 15321 bp, 11 predicted proteins | sample BON03_FD_78090 | JGI IMG/M metagenome (GOLD analysis project Ga0105055, IMG submission 78090) | Freshwater microbial communities from Lake Bonney liftoff mats and glacier meltwater in Antarctica - BON-03 | ecosystem: Environmental > Aquatic > Freshwater > Ice > Glacier meltwater | place: Lake...
CTTCCTGTGAGATAATGTTGGCATTTTGTAATTGCAGGTTCAATGCTCGAAGACCAATTAAGAATTGTGCTAGATTAGTCCTATCGAGGCAATCAATGCAATTCGTTCGAACTACACCCGTTTGAATACCGCCAATGAACGAATCTTTTTTGGGCAACCCTTTAAATGTACACTTTCTAAACAACCCTCCCTTTGAAACAACATCTCGGATGACGTGCTCTGGTTCATCCTCATCTGCATCTACGCTGCTAACACTCACTTCGTCGTCGTCGGGTTCTGAGTCTTCGCCATCTTCATTGAAGTTGTCAACGTCTAAGTATTGGTGTTGAACTGTTCTAGTACTAGGAGACAAGGACAATTTATCTCGAGCTGAAGCGGAACTCTTTTTACGCAAGCGGAATGTTTTGACATCTGATGCAAGGTTCCTGCCTAAAGTTATCATCTTCATCGGCTTGAAATGATTCTTTGACGCCGACCATCGTAATGGGCGTTTCGGGGCCATTCGTTTCTGCACAAATTTATGATGCCGATTTAATAAATCCGCTCTGCTGAGTTCTAAGTTTCTTGTTATTGTAGGGTCGTTTGTTCCAGTGAGAGCCAAGCCACAGGATATAAAAATGGAGCTGGATTGAAGCGCCTCGATTGCCACACTGTCTAAAGCCAGCATCAAAGAAGACGGGTCTAGTTTCGAAAGACGAGTAAAATCCACCGCCCTGTAATCAATCCCCAACGAGTCTGGTAACCAAACATCCAACTGACCAACAGCTTGCTTGTAATTCTTACCAACAATGACTTCTCGACGTGTGTGGAACTTTTCTTTTAACTTGACTAGATTCAAGGCGATGATGGAGCTCCCGTATCGCCTCATGAGATCAGCGAAATGTCGCTTTGTAGCCATATAGAATGGATCAAATCTCGTCATCTTTATGGGAGGCTTGGGAACAGAAACACTAACTTCTTGAGTCCAGAAAGTAGGAATTGACCCCCGAACTTGTAGGAAAGCAGAGATGCTACCATTCGCACTTGATATTAGAGAATGGTCTTGAAACACTTGTTCAATCTCCACATCGTTGGCAACAAAACCATCATCATTAATTCCTCGTTTTAAAAATCGAGTACCTGCGAAGTGACGAGATCTGCGGCCTATCAATGTGACTGTGAAACTTCTACTGAGTACAGAACACTTTTGTTGACGAAAAGAACCATGCATCAAAGAAATAATCCAACGATTTTCAAACATGTTGCTCTCTCGTGGAAATACTTTAATGAATTCATTCGCAATATAAGTGTTCCATACAAACCGATCGCTTTGATTTGAACTTTCTCCACAGAACGTTCTTACCGATTGTGCAATGTTCCTCTGCAAACTCTGGGATATATTATACGTATACGACCAGTAAAATGCCTTGGACATATCCACCAAGTTAAAAAGGTTTTCGTATTCCTCTTCAAGTTGATTAATTGGCTCTTGATGACCGTTGAAAAACGAAGCCCATCCTTTGCTAAGAGCAGAAGGAAATCCTGAATCCACAACAGAAGGGGATTCGCCCGCGTCGAACAACGGAATCATGACGCCGCCTTTACTGGAGAAGATGATATGTTCACCCAGTTGACCAGCCTCCTCTCCATTACTGATAAGCACAAGGTAATATCCCTTAACAAACTTAATCATTCCAGCAATACCAACGTATGACCCAAGGAAGTGCACACCTCCAGGATGTTTGGTTTTAATATCAGAAACATATTCCTGAATGGTCGCCTTGGAGAACGATCCAGGTTCTTCTTTTAAGATGCATTCAGAACTGTGATTTCGATCCACCACTAGAATTCGGTGTTCTTGTAATAAGGATCCTACGATGTAAACTCGATTACTCGTTTCGTACACTTCAAAGTACTTCAACTTGCTCATCTGAAATAATTATTTAGGATGAAGAAAAAATGTCTAACAAACGGGAGACAGTTGATGACACCCCGAACAAATCCAATAAGAAGAAGAAAGATGAAGCAGATGATATGTTTCCTGTAGGCGAAAAGATATTCTGTTTGTTTCGAAGAGATAACACATATCGTCTTTGCAAAGTCATTGATCGAAATACAGAGAGCAAAATGTATTATGTAAATTGGATTGAATTTGTAAGTGAGTGCTTTCGTTTTTATTAATAGAAAGCTAATTTTTCAAAGAACCGTCGAAATGATTGTTGGGTTCCATTCGACAAGGCCGTTAAAGAAGATCCTCATGATCGAGAGCGTGAAGACATCATCGAGTTTGTGGAGGAAGATTACGGTACTGCAGCGCCGATGGACATCAACTCGATTGTAGAGCACGAGACATTGACCAAGGTTAAGAACGTTAACAGCCTTGAACTGGGCCGGAACATTATTGATACATGGTATTTTTCCCCCGTTTCAAAAGATTTGACCCCTGGCGACTCCATAGAGAAACTCTACGTTTCTGAATTCACATTGGATTTTTTTCGTTACGAGGACGAAATTAGAAGGCATTATCAACGATGCAAGATTAGACATCCGCCTGGTGATGAGATATACCGCGATGATGTTCTCAAAATAGCCATGTTTGAAGTTGACGGTGCCAAATCTAAGTTTTACTCTCAAAATCTGTGTTACCTCGCCAAATTCTTCCTAGATCATAAGACTTTACAATATGACGTGGATCCTTTTCTCTTCTACGTGCTGTGCGAGTATGATGAAAGAGGGTATCACTTTGTGGGGTATTTTAGCAAAGAGAAGCTTTCAGAAGTCGGGTATAACTTGGCGTGTATCTTGACTCTGCCGCCATATCAGAGGAAAGGCTATGGCAAATTCCTAATTCAGTTTTCTTATGAACTTTCCAAGAAAGAAGGGAAAGTCGGGTCTCCTGAAAAGCCGCTGAGCGATTTGGGCCAGATAAGTTACAGAAGTTATTGGTCCCATGCTATTTTGCAATACCTCAGTGAAGAACAAGATGTGAAGCAAGTCAAAATCATTGATATAATGCGAAAAACATCCATCAAAAGTGAAGATGTGATCTTGGCCCTCAAGTTCTTAAGTTTGCTCAAGTACATTAATGGTAACCCGTGTCTTTGCGTCGATCCGAAGCAGATTCATGGCAAACTTTTAGAAAATACTTGGAAGGGTGCAAGAGTCCATCCAGAAAAAATCCATTGGACTCCACTTCGAGTCAAACAAGTCAAAGATAAATGGGCTTTGAATGCAAAAACGAAACACACAACTGGCGGTGCAAGAAATATTGAAAAGTCTGAATAAAAACAATTATCTATTTTCTAGCTTTCTTATGGGGCTGTGGAAAGCTAAGCGGGACCGTCAACAGAACCATTTTATCACCACCTTTGAGTTTCGATGCTTTTTGCGCAGGGTCTACACGTTGCTTGCACCCTAGTTCCAAAAAGTATTTTATAATCCAGGTCACAGGTTTGCCGAAGTCATTCGCTAGCAAACTCAACTTTTCAGCGCTAATTTGGAAATCGCTAATAGTCAAACAAATGGCAAACATTGCCAGTGTTAATCTATCCAAATTTCGTTGCGTCTTCACCCGTCCATTTGCGGAATTAGGATCTTTCTCAGAATATGTTTCAATTAACATATCGCCAACAAGCTCCGAGCCACCCAACATTTCTGGGAGTCCATCACTGGCTAATTTGAAACTAGGTAATTTGTAGAATTTAAACAAGCATTGCCAATATAATAGGAATCGCAATTTATGCTTCAGAACGCTCTTTTCCGACTTTGATGGTATATCTTTCAAGAATCCATTGATGAAAAGTGATGGGCTTTCCATGACGACAGTTGAACGGCGAATGGATTTGCTATATTGTTTGGTTTCTTCTGAAAAGCTCCTTCGAATCTCTGGGTTCATCAACGAGTTTTCATCGTATATATCCTTCGGTTCCGACGCATGAATATCAAACTCAGGAAGAATAAGTCTCTTCGCAGCGATATCCGCGCTTTCATTCGCGAGGTTCTTCATTTGTTGCGACTGTTCTGCACTCTTCTTCATGATCGACACTGCCGCTTTAGAAGAGGCTACTTGATCTATTTGATTCAGCTCATAATTATCCCGTGCTTTTTTCCTTCTCATACTCCCAAAAGTTTCCACCAGGGCGTTTCGTCGATCGGTGCGTCTGAGGTATTGGGCTTTCTCCAGCTCCTCCAGCGAGTCAACTTGCTGTTCATCGATCTCATTGTCTAACATGTTGGTGTTAGGTTTAGGTAAATTACGAATAGAATTATGAATCTCAAACGGTTGCTGTCCATCTTCGTTTTTATTCATCAAGGTCGCAGTGTGGGTTTTCTTGTCATATTTGAACACCAAATATCTACACAATTTCTGGTCGTTGCTGCCACCGAAATTGCGTCCCTCGTAATGCACTTCTGGATTCTTTGCACTTACGATTATTCTACGATTCTTTTTCGAATGTTGAAATAAACCAAATTCTAAATCGTCAGCACTTGGTTTGCCAGAACTTGGAAACGACGCAACGTAGGAATTTGTTTCTTCATTCGTGCGAAATATCACCGTATTTTTACGACGTTTAATGTCGTTACTTGAATGCTGCGAATCATCCGCCTCCAACTCCCTCTGTCTCTTCTTTTTCTTGTGCTCACCCATTAATGATTGATTGGCATTCGATGGTTCAGTGTCTACGATAGTTTACAATATTCGAGTACCATAATTAGTACTAAAAGAGTACTAGCAATTCTTCCTCGAAAGCCACCGAGCCTCTTGATATCGCGCAGATACAGAAAAGGAAACGCTTTTATGGAGGGTAGGAAGGTGTCGTATTATCAAGCACGTACTGTTCCGCATGTTCAGCAGCCGTACGTATCCCCTCAAGTATATACCCAACAATGGGCAGCCTATCAAGCTCACCAACAAATGCTCCAACCTGGGCCAGTTCAAGCATACCCTCAGCAGCAACACACGGGTTGGCCCGATTCATGCAAGGAGTACGTACGCCGTAACCTGTCAGCTTGTGTTGACACAGATGACAAAGACCGAGTTCAGAAGAAGCTCAAAGAGTTGATGGAAAGTAAAGTGGCTAAGAATGAGTTATGGTCCACTGATTGGGCCACTTTACCACTGATATCTTTTCCAGAATCAAAACGCTCTCGAGGTTGGGAGAAAGCACCGGGATTTTCTGACCTTCATATTGGTGTAGCTCCAGCGTCAGTTGTCGCCGAGAGACCTAAAAAATGCAGTAAGTTAAATGTGACTGATAATTCTTTTGTACCAAATATTTCGAAAACCATACCCAATAACTCATGGCCTAAATATTTGCCAGCACCTCTTGATAACGAGGAAGCCCGTAGGAAAGCGGAGCGACGACGACGTTTCAGTCCGACCTCTTCTGGAACCCCAGTCAAACAGTATCGACCAGATGAGGCTGCTATTCAAGGGCGGCAGGTTGCCAGTGCGATGCGTAAGGCACAAGCAGCAGGTGTGGAATTAGATTTGTCCACCTTCGCTGTCAAAGGAAAATGCAAAGACCTGGAGAAGAAGTATTTGCGTCTGACTTGCGTCCCAGACCCATCTACAGTGAGACCTCGAAACGTATTGAAGCGTTCATTAAAAATGGTACGTACGAGATGGTCAACTTCGAGGTTTAACAAGAATCGGAGATCGCTTGACGTTGAAGATTCTGGGGTGACGTATCTTTGGGTGTGTGAACAGTTGAAGTCTATTCGGCAGGATCTGACAATTCAACATATCAAAGACCACTTTACCGCAAAAGTTTATGAATCGCATGCTAGAATAGCTCTCCGCGAGGCAGACTTGAAAGAATTCAATCAATGTATCACGCAATTACAGGATCTGTATAATGAAGTTGGATCTACAGTGAATAAGGAGGAATTTGCGGGTTATAATGTTTTGTATCTGGTATATACTCACGTGAAATATGGACAGTCTAAAGGTGAATTGTCTAACTTATTGGTTACGATGCCCAAGGATATATTGAGTTCTACGAATGTGAAGCATGCAATAGCTCTTCGATCGGCAGTTGAAGAACGGGCTTATTCAACCTTTTTTGGATTGTGCAAGAATGTTCCCGCTGAAGGTAAACACCTGACTGATATGTTGACGGACTATATGCGATTTCAAGCAACACAGGTGGTATTCAAGTCTTTTCGACCGGAAGTATCCCTTGTACATTTGAAGCAAGTATTGTTTATCGGCGTGGATGAAGAAGAAACCTGGAGGGAACATTTTACGTCTATTCCAAAATTGGTGATGGGTAGCAATCCAGATTGCTACGATGCCAAACTATCTTGGGATGCCTTTTCTGGAAAATTCCAATGGCCGGTCCTAGATGGCGACCAGGTGCAGCATTCAAAAACATGATTCAATTCTCCTAATTCAATTATATCCAATTTTTAACCAAATACATCGTTGAAAAGAAATGAATAGGGTCGTAGCCATGAAATGGCATTGCTTCCGTGGTGCTAGTGTTAAACGTGCACTTATTGGTCATGGAAATACAAGGCACCTGCACGCGACAGTAGGAAGCTTCGAGCGTGAATTGTTTGAATTTGAAAACCAGCTGTCAAAAAGGGTAGCCCCCCATCCGTTCCAACGCAACCAGTGACATGCCTCGTTGGGGAAAAGAGTTTCAACGATTTTCAAAAAGCTTTCCTAGAGTCACAGATGGTCAGTGGGGTCAATTGGAGCAATTTGCAGAACACATATATGATTGGAATTCGAAAGTTAATCTAGTCTCTAGAAAGGACGTCGACAATCTGGTGGAGAATCATCTGGTTCCTTGTATGTCTATCGGTTTATTGAGGCCTTTTCGAAATTCTGAGACTATAGTGGATGTCGGAAGTGGTGCTGGTTTACCCGGCATTCCTCTAGCGATCATGTTTCCAAAAGCCAAGTTTACTCTCATGGATGGGTCTTCGAAGAAATGTAAGATTCTGGAAGAAGCAGTTGATAAGTTGAAGCTGGAGAATGTTGATGTTGTCGATTGCCGATCTAATGAATTCAAAAGAGACCGATTTGATTTCTTGCTCGGCCGAGGTGTATCTAGCATTCCTGAGTTTCTAGTTTCCAGTTCACATTTAGTTAAGAGACCTCTCACACGTAAATTCTATCACCCTAGAACAGTAACATCCGGGCTTTTATATTTGAAAGGAGGTGATTACCGGAGTGAACTGGAGCACGCAAGTATACAGAGTTATGCCCGGACTGTTGTAAAGAGTTTAGTGCCCAAACTCGCAGAAAACGACAAATCTATTTTACACATCCCCACCCTTGAAGTTCGAAAGTTCCTCACATGGAAAAGAAAACTGCAAGAACAACAAAGAATTCAACATAAAAAAGGGAATTCTAGTTCTGTGCATCCTCCAAGAGTGTTTTAAATGACATTTTTAGTAACCTAACTAAAATCACTCAAGTTTTTATTTAATAATAATCATTTGATATACTTCATTCTTAGGAACACAAATCATCGAAAATGGATTTTAAATAATAACTCAATCGACTAATCCTCGGAATAATAATAAGAAGGATAGAGCCCAAGTGACTTGGAACTCACTTGGAACTTGGTTGAAAATCATTTTTCGTCAATTAATCTTGGTAATGTCGATGCTGTGTGGTGACGAGACAGGGCCTCTGGTGTTAGACATGGGTTCTCGATCATTCAAGTTTGGGTTTGGTGGTGAAGATGCGCCTAAAGGATGGATCAATTCAGCTGTGGGCCTCGATAACTCTGGAAACAAACGACATTCGTTGCTACATCAATCGATGGATACCCAGGTGTTATGGGCCAAGGAGGATGGTAAAGTGAAAGACTGGGATATAACTAGGGAGTTATGGTCGCAAGCGATTGAACATGATCTCAACAGTAAGCCGTCCGAGCACCCGATTCTGATTGCTTCACCAACTAACGAAGATGACCACGAAAGGGCCAAAATGGCTGAACTAATGTTTGAAGATTTCAACGTCCCTGCATTGTTCTTAGCTAGAAATGCTCAACTCAGTGCGTTTTCAGTGGGAAGGGCTTCCGCTATGATTGTTGATATAGGCTCTTCTGGGGCTACAGCAGCAGCAGTCCATGATGGGTTCGTGTTACGAAAGACCATTTCCAAGTCGTGTGTAGGAGGTGATTGGGTTGATGAACATATGATGAGAGTTTTGGAAACAGGACTTTTCAGCGAGGACGGCAAAGAATCAGTGCCATTCAAAGTTTCGTGTCTTCTTAAACCAGGGTGAGTTTTCTGTGCTTGTATTGTAACCTGATTCATTGACAACGTTATCGTAGAGATGGTACTAGAAAAATGATAGATAGGCCCGCTGAAGAGACATCAAAGATTCACAGTTCTTACATACGTTACAAGAAGTTAGATCAATTAGTTGACTTGAAGACACGAGTTTGTCGCGTGTGGAGTGAATTGAATTTTGATGAGTCTCTGGCCAATATGTATGTCAAAGAAACATATGAGCTCCCTGATGGAACTGTTATTCATATGGGTGCTGATCGTTTTAAGAGCCCCGAGCTTTTGGTTAATCCATTCTATGATCCTGGATTTGCTAAAGAACATTCTGTCGATTCTGCACTTATAAAATCCATCCAACAAATCATTTACGAATCACTTATGGCGTCACATGGTAAGTTTGGCTGACGATGAATATTCTAGAATTAACCAGATTTTAAGCCGATTTAAGGAGAGAAATGTCACAGCAAATCTTGCTAGTGGGAGGCGCCTCGTTATTACCAGGTACAGTTGAACGAGTAACAAAAGAGTTGACTAAAATGCTACCTGGAGCTTTGAAGCCCAGGATATTAGTGCCTGGAAATCCTGAGAGATTGTTTAGTACTTTTATTGGAGGCAGCATTTTAGCCTCATTGGGATCTTTTCAACAATTGTGGATTTCAAAACAAGAATTTGCCGAATTTGGTGAAAATATCATTCTATCAAGATGTAACCACTAAGAAAAAAATTCATATTATACATTGTGTAGTCTCGTGTGAGCACATCAGCCGCAAGTGACTTCCGGAAGGTTTAACGGACCCAGTGATTCACAACTCCCGTAGTCAGTGCACACCAATTAAGAGTACTCAGGTGTTCCCACATTGATCCTTCGAAATGGCTACATCAGATGGATCGCTTCGATTGCCGACTATCGAAGATTTTCTGGAGACATCTCAAAAATACGAGCCATTAGTAAGTCTACTTGTGTAGGTAAATCCTTAATTCAGACTTTACGATTCAGATACCTGATGTTGTAGTGGAACATCATCTTAAGAAGTCGGGTTGCGTGGTGAATGACCCGAAGCTAGTTAGAATAATTGCGTTGGCAGCACAAAAGTTCACCTGTGATATGATAAGGGAGGCGGATACTCAATGGCATGCCTCAGTCGGTACAGACAAAAAGAGAAAGTTAGACAAGGAGAAGACTCTCTCGAACCAGGAACTTATTCAGTCGTTGGTTCCTCTCGGGATTACTTCCGCCCAGCCACCTTACCTTCAAGGATAAACAATGTCTACTATGTTGCGCGATCTCATTCTATTAAATTTAAATGTCTAATATATTGCGTGATGTCGTATTTAACCAGCGAGGACAATCCGTGTCTTGCATACTCACTTTTCTCCTGCTAACTTGCTGCTGAGATTCGTCGCCGCCACTGCACATTTTGGCGATGCTATTAAATGCGTGCTGCAGTGCATTGCAAGATTCTATTTGAACGAGGACATAGGTCTCGATCAATCCACGCATGTCATTGGTATTTTGAATTTGGTACTTGTCGAGTTCTTCACCCAAGGATCTGTTTATATTGACCAAATTCTCCTTGCACTTTTCGATCTTGTCTCTATCAGAAGGATTTTTTCTCTGAATATATTTCTCATGAGCTGTTTTTAAGGAAGAAATGAAACTGTCGTGATTGCGAATTACCGTTTTAACCGAGCGCACCCTTCCTAGGTGGAACTTTAAAGGAACCAAGAAATTCGACCCGAATTTATCATTCCGAGAGTTCAGATAGACAATAACTGAATCCATTGATGATTTTAATTGTAGGGCGAATAATTCATCGTTAAATACAGGTTCCAATGTAGCCGAAACTTTGGACAAGACGGCTGTTTGGGTCTTGTGAGTGTGCACCAATTTTTCAACAATATTTATCAGTGATTCAAAACGATGTTCCAATAATTTTAATTCTGATGACGCAACAGATATTCGCGAAACAGACAGAGGCAACGAATTCAAATCCATATTTAGTTGAGATCCACCATCGCGATTCAAAGCACTCACGACTTTATTCATCAACCCTTCACTTTCAAGTTCCCGTTTTGCCAGTAAATTGCGTTTAATCATATCCCTAAAAAGGTGCAATCCTTCAGTAGAAGCATCCAACATAGTAGTTACTTCAAAGCACTTGGTTAACAACGGATGTTTGCTGACATGATTGATGTAATGCTCTAAAGCAGCTCGTCGTTCGTCAATAAATTCCTGGTCAGTGTTTCCCCAAAGTCGTTTCGGGGGCAAAGGTGGAACTACGGTTCCTGGAAACAGGAGTAACAATCGTTTATGCAACCAGCGAAAGTCGGAATACCTTCTAGATACGATGGCGGTAGGTCGAGGAAAATGCTTCATGTTGGTCCGGAGACTCACAGTATAAACCACATGGCGATCCAGCCCTGAACCCACAATAGAGGCATTTGTTAGGCGCACACTAATAGTACCTAAAGTAACAACTTGATCTCCTGAATATTCTGGTTCTTGCGGATCCACGCCGAAGTAAGGCAACGGCAGCACATGCTTTCGGTTAAACAAAAAGTCTCTTGTGAGAGGTTGAAACCCTGACTGTGCGATAGAAACAAGCTTGCAAGCTATTATCCATTCATTCAGCTCAAGTTTCGGTCGGGACATGCCTCCACAAGCCAAACGCCAAACATCCGACAAGACCTCATCAGAAAGTCCAGCTCGTCTGAGAAAACAGGCTCCTTCAGCACCACCTATAGCACTGTCGCAATCAGAATCAACGACAGTGAATAATATATTGAATAATTCGCATTCTTCAGAGGATAGTGACACTGTACCCTCGCGCAAGTGCACCTCCATTAGACGCAGTTCCCAATGCAGTTCCTAGCGCAGTTCTCCATCATTTTCTCGTCTCATTATTTTCTTCGACATGAGCGATGATGCTGAGTGCCGATTGTGTCGCTGCGGGGAAGAGGTCGGTCTGCTGTTCCATCCATGTGCATGCAAAGGGTCTATACAATATGTCCATGAGGCTTGTTTAGTGACCTGGTTAAGAATTTCAGATAAACGAGTTTGCGAACTTTGCTTGACAGAATTTGAATTCAAAACCCTTTATGAAGAGCACGCTCCTTCAACCCTCTCATCATGGGAAATAATGTGGGGTTCACTGCAATTAGGGATGAGGTTTTCTCCAGATATATGCAGGTATGCATTAGTAACATTGTTATGGTGTTTTGTATTTCCACTCCTCACTTGCCGTGTATATCGTTTGTTTTCCAGCTATGATTGGAACAATATGGTGCTGGTGTGGACTGACTGGTCACCGGATCTTGTATTATTTGACTGTCTCCACGGGTTATTTATTTCGTCGGCAATTGCTTGCGCCCTCCTCATGATATTAGTATTACATGAATATGTAGGAAACATCCAACTTGACGATATTCAATTTGAAAGTATCAATCTTCAGAATATTCGGGAACGCTTTGATTCGAATCTATTTGATATTGCTGATCGGGTAGTTGAGGCCGCTTCTGCTGTAGCAGCCGATGCTAATGAACGAATCAATGAACTCCAAAGTGTTGATGGATTCAACCGCATCGAAAGCATAGTCTTTAGAATTCCAGTTTCTCGGAGTCGAGAGCATCTACCTGATGTCGCAATAGAGGCGTTGGTCGATGAAGCCCCTGATGATGAGTTGGGCATTTTGCTTGGGCTTCGTGGTGGCATTACTAGAGGTCTTTATTCTCTATCTCTCATTCTTCTTGTGAATATCGCCTTTTTACTCACCTTTGTTTTTGTGCCACTATCGCTAGGAAGGTTTTTAAAGCATACTGTCATGTTTCTTTTCAAATTGGAGTTTTGTGAATACCAGAATCGAGAATATTTGGCCCTCGGCTACACAACTATTTTACTACCAGTGATATTCTATGTGGTTGTGCATCGACTCATGTGCAGAAGGACTCGTTCTTCACAAGATAATATCGTCTACAAATATGCGGCCTCTATTTTTTCTGCACTTTGTAATTTGCTTCTCCTTGGTTGTATAAGTTTTTTCGAGCTGTTCCTTTTAAGTGAGGTAGTAGGATGGATCGCTCACTTTGGGGTCATGGGAGCTTCAGGGGATACAGTTCCGGTAATGCTGGCGCGCATAGAATTATGCCATAGTGCTCCCTTTACATGTATAGGTATTCATTGGGCGGTGGGAAGTGTTCTAATTGTCAATTGGGCAGCCTTAATATGGGCATTCCGACAAGTAGTTCACCCATGTTTTCAAATTCGCTTTTTCAGTAACAAACAGAAAAAGGCATATGGTGGTTTCGCACCTCTATTTGACATGCGACGTCTTAGAATGCAAGAGCAGAGTAAGACGTGGATAGGACTAATCAATAAGATACAATCCACTTTGCAACAATCTGTTGACGAGGTAGATGACTCATTTTTGACACCTGCTGTATTCGGAGAAGTTGAATCTCCGTTACAAGACTCGATGATTTCTCACTCTATGGATGGCTGCCTAGATTATATTTCGATGATCATCTTATGGAGTATTCCTGCGATGCTGGTCTTCTTATGGGCGCCGATATTGTGCATTAAATGGATCTCGCCTGGCGTCTTCCCTATTCGAATGGGAAGCTTTAAAGAGCCTTTCATAGATGCCCAATTACCCCTTGATATATTCCTGTTTGTCTCGGTCCCATTGTTCTTGGACAGATTGGGAGTTCATACTATGGTTATCTCCATTGCACGAATAGTGGGCAAGGCATTGACTTCGCCGCTTGATCTTGAAGGATATGTTATGAGACCTCTAGCCGATTTTCTGAGATCAGGATTCATACGGGTGGATGTGTTTCTAGATGTGACATCCAAATATAAACCTTTGCCCGAACTTGTTACTTGGGAAGTTCCATCATCTGGTGGTTCATTAACAATTGACGATCCAATCTCGACCGTTAAACTTACCTCCAGAATGCCCGTGGGCACTAGAGTGAACATTGTGGGGGTAATTGCGCATGTATCTCACGACAGTTCCAACCTATATATGTTCACTATCACCGACAGTCTTGGTTACTGTATCCCAGTTTTGTATTTTGCTGAATTTCATTCTCGGATTTCTCCAGATCTGTTGAATATTGAGTCGATCATTACTAGTTTGAAGGCACACCTGAAAGACCAACCCAAATCGCACGCACTGTCTCATGAAAAGTTTATGGATTCTAAACCATTGGTAGTGTTGCGACTTTTGCTTGATGAATTTAATGACGATCCTGAGATGCTTGAGGCACTGATGACTATTTTACCTCAAGGGGTAGTTGGGTCGTGGTCACATGATATGCTGCGCATATTTCATGAAATACTTCGACTATGGGAAAACAATAACCCTGCCCCTGTAGTTGCTCTCCGTAATGTCCTAGTATCGAATGAAGGAGGCAGGTCACTGGTACTAGATGGCAGTTCCACAATTGCCCTAGAGCCTGATTTAGGGCATCGGTATTTCCTAGCTCGAGCCAGTTTTGATTCAAGAAGAGCGGCACGTCCACATACTGGACAGTTTTGTATATGGAGACATCAGCCACAAAACATTCATCTGCGTCTTCGTTTGTTAGCAATACTTTCAATTTTCGCGGGCGTCTTGGCCTCCGTTTTGAGTCTTTCGATACCGCTGATAATAGGGAGGATACTGTTCGAGCAGTTGAACGACCCATTCGATCACGATATATACCATTGGATAGCTGGTTCTGTGACTATTTTCATCCTGAATGAAATCAACAAGTGGTCTGTTGTTAATGTTTATGAGAAACGTCTCAACTTTTTGAAGTATTTAATGAACCCTTTTGAAGTCCTGTTGAAATGGGGTTGCATGGTGTTGATATTTGTTATTGTTTTGCCGCTGTTATTTGGCGTTTTATTCGAATTGGTTGTTTTAAATTCTTTCAACGCTGCAAGTTATCCAGTTGAGAATGGATATTTTCCTCAGTTTTCCTGGTTTCAAAATTGGGGAATTGGGCTTGTTGTGGGGAGGTCGTGGTCGCGAATGGTAGGCCTTGGATTATTCGGAGAAGGATATTGGTTTTCAAAATTCGAAGGTTTACGACTTGATTTTGGGCACACTAATTTGAGAAAACTTTGTCTAGACGTTGCATTTCCTCTTGTTATATCGATCGCAATCCGAATTTTAGTCCCATACTTGGTAGCAATCTCGTTTTTGAAATATTTCCCTGACCATGACACGTTGTTTGCGAGTAAAGTATTGCGTAATTCATTCCCGGTATTCTCATGTACATTATTAGGGCGGGATTTAATGAAATCAGTGGCATCATCGTTACACTTTTTGCACGACATTATTAGGGACAACCGATACAAAATAGGTCAACAGCTTCAGAATAGATTTCAACAATAGTAATTATTTATTTATTTCAAAACAAATTTCGTTCAGGGTTAATAGACCTTTGTTCCGAGAAACAAAACAGCCTGAGATACACTACACTATTATCAAGTTAATTAAAAGAAATTATGGTCCACCTTTGAATCCCTTTAACATTGGTGTGGGACGAGGACTAGCTACTAATAAATAAGTTGCTGTTGCAGAAATTTTTATCATGTGTGCGGGATCATTTTGGCGATGCAAAACCACAAACTTCAAGATATCAAGGATTTTTAAATGATTTAGTTACTGCTCATTTAATTCATATCCGGGTGGTATTGCTGTCAAGTAGAGAGGGAGGTGCAGTACCCTGTGAAATCAGTGATTTCTCACTTCTGATTCCCTCATCATCAGGCTCTTTTCATTCAACAACATGCATGTTCTTTCTTTCAATTAATTAAATGAATTATCGATTGATTGCTTTTATAAAATTCAAAACATTTGGGGTAACTCGTGTTTGAAAAAATTAAATCAGGAGAAATATAATGTGAATTCAGTGATTCCACATAAAGTTCTTGCTTCTGACTACCTCACCGATTGCCATCAGGCTCTTTTCTTTCAACAAGATACTCTTGTTTATTAAGAAATTAGCATTTGATGGCTTTTATCCACTACTTATAGTGCTTCAAAATAATCGATTTTTGTTGTGTTTTAAAAAATCGATTTTTGTTGTGTTAAAAAA
>Ga0105055_10006936_pt1 | contig 15314 bp, 14 predicted proteins | sample BON03_FD_78090 | JGI IMG/M metagenome (GOLD analysis project Ga0105055, IMG submission 78090) | Freshwater microbial communities from Lake Bonney liftoff mats and glacier meltwater in Antarctica - BON-03 | ecosystem: Environmental > Aquatic > Freshwater > Ice > Glacier meltwater | place: Lake...
TCAGGGGTAGAGCAACGCACTCGTAATGCGTAGGTCGTGAGTTCGATTCTCATCTTGGGCTCCAATAAACATTGGGGGTTGGTGCTTCGCAAGTTGATCGTGGTTCGAAGTGTCGCGCAACTGTCGCATATTGCCACCTAAGTCAGGCTTCCTTGGTAAAACTGAATCGCCGGCCCTGACCCGCTCCCAAAACCGACGCCGAACTTCACTCGGATGACCCGGACGACCCAACATCACAACACCCCTTGAAACTCAGGTGGTGCATCGACCCCCTGAACTCAAGTAGCGACAGGAAATGACTTCAGCACCGATTTCCTCTGTTTACGCACTCTCTGATCGTTTCATCGAAAAACAAGCAGCCCTCGATCCGGGGATGGCCACGAGACGAGGCATTGCCGGCCATGACCATGAAATGACCGGTTTCAGCCCGGCTGGTCATGGTGCGCGAAGTCAAATGGTACGTGAGACTTTGGTAGAACTCAACTCCATCGGGGCGACTACCGATGCAGACCGGCTTGCAGCTGGAGTGTTGCGAGAACCACTTGAACCTGGGTTCGATCTCAAGTCACATCACGCCAAACTTTTTGCACTCGAAACTTGAAACCGCCACTTTACTGGTGCTCACCTTCGGGCTTATTTGCAATTTTTGTATGAATGCCTAATAGAACAACAATTAAAACCTTGATCACTAGCCAAACCGACTGAAGTCTTGATGCCGATGATTTACCGAAGGCTCGATGAACGATCTCGACCGGTATCTCCGAAATTGAATAATTTCCCCGTCCAGCCGCGACGATCGCTTCGTACGTGTCTCCTAGATAATTCGATGCAAACGAGACTGAAAACTGATCAAGGAGAGGTCTTCGTATCAACCTAAAACCTGAGGTAGAGTCAGTAATTTGAGTATTTGCCGCTCGACTTGCCGATGCGGCGAGTACGCGCATCATATAACGTCTGACTCTTGATATGTGCATCAAAGTCGATGGCCCAAGAAAACGACTTCCAATGATGAAATCTGAACTTGACCTGTTTGCCTCTTCAACTAAGTCAGATATATGTCTCGGTGGATGTTGGCCGTCTGCATCAATTTGAACTATCGCCTCGTATCCCTCACGACACGCAAACAAAAACCCAGCTCGCAACGCACCACCGACCCCAAGGTTATAAGCAAGTTTAAGGGTCTTTGCTCCCGCGTTATGCGCAACTTCTGATGTGATATCTGAACTCCCATCACAAATAACAAGAGTAGTAAAACCTAATGTACAAATTTCACGAACGATACTTCCAACGGTTTCAGCCTCGTTGTAAGCGGGTATAACTACAAGAACATTTGTTTGGTCGAGAGTGATGCGACTCACTATTTACGAGATTTTCGTTCGAATTCAATTTGCGTTTGTAGGTAAGCCAGTTCTTCGACGAGCCTTCGCTGTCGTGTATGCAATCCAGAAATACTGACCGATAGTTGGATCGAAATCAGGATTAGGAGAAAAACACCGCCCATCGCAAGTAACGCCGCCGGTGTGATATGAACGAAATTTGCCAGAGGGGCAATTAATTGCAAAAAGATCCATGCGAATATCCCAAGTGCGCTGAGAATCAGCCAACCAATTGAGTAAGCAAAACTCAAAAGTCCGCTTCGCGCAAGTCGGTAAACAAACACTCCGCCGGCCATTCCAATGATCAATGTAATCCCCACTTGAACTTCTTTGGCATCCATATTTCAATTCTATATGGAGTAATACTTATGAACGTACCTATGACGGTCTCTGATCAATGCTTACCTCGGCACAATGGCCCTTGCAGCACCTGCCGCGAAGACTGACGAAACACAATCCGCCAGCAGCATCCCAGCGTTGTAATTGACGATGACTACATCGCAGTCGTTAAATAATTTTCGCCGCCGCAAAACGCGCCTCCCATGTATTGCTGGCTGTAAATCGCCGTACTGATTCAATGTCTGCGCTAAAAAGTAGCGCGCTCTGAACTAATCCACTGACATCCTGGACTCCACGACTAAGAAATGTACCTTCTTCGCCCCCGCGAAATGCCATCTCGCCAAAGTCTGTCGAAATGATAGGCAGGCCAAGCGCTCTGTATTCGTAATATTTGATGGGATCCACCGAAGCGGTCAGGTCATTTTTCTTGAATGGAATCAACCCGACGTCGAACTCCTGCATCGCTCGCAGCGCATCCTGGTGAGTGCAAGGCGAGAGAATTTCGACATTCGCAGGCAGCGTATAGGGTGAAGGGGTGAACATCGGTCCAATCAAGCGCACCCCATCCAGTGGCCGCATCCTGGCCAGGTTAATGACCCATTCCCAATCAAACCAAGAGCCAATCGTGCCCACATAGCCCAAAATTCTTCTTTCTCGCGTTAGCGTACCGGTTTTCGGCACTGGCAAGACACTGGCATCCAAACCGTTAGGCACAAGCTGAACATCCGGTCGCACGTTGCCCCAGCGCAGCTTCAAGGCAGTCGAAGAAGCTAATACATGGGTCACGCGATCAATCAACTCCCTCTCGCGCCGACGCATCGCCAGACGAGAAAGCCCTGTATAAAACGAGGGGAAGTCGTCCATGGCATCGTAAACAGAAACGGCGGCATCAAGCCGGTGCATAACGGCCAAAGCCAATACCGATGGCTTGCCAATGGCTAACAGGGTTGGCTGTTGACGAGCAAAAGCATCGGCCTCCTCAAGCACTTTTCTCCACATCAAAGCATTGATCCAGCCAGACCAAGGCAGTGGCTCTATCGGCAAAGCAGAAGGCCGAATAACCTTCAGCCAAGCTGGGCTAACGCAATTTTCCTGACTATCTTGCTGACCCAGCCTACGGAGATCTGACAGCAAAGGAAACCGTGTTGGATAGGGATCGACCCACAGTACATCACCGCCCATAGTGGTGTGAAACCATTCCACAAACTTGTGTGGCCTTTGCGCAAAACTAGACCATGGGACCGGCGAGAGATAAACCAAGCGCATCAGGCAAAGTGCTCTCTCAGCACTTTCACGATGCGCTCCGCCCCTTTGCCATCACCATACGGTGAAACACCGCGTGCCATTGCGCTATAGGCAGTTGCATCGTCCAACAGCAGTTGAGCCTCTTCGACGATACGTTCATAGTTCGGCCCCACCAGTTTCACTACCCCCATCTCGACAGCCTCGGGGCGTTCCGTCTCGTCGCGTAAAACCAGCACCGGCTTACCCAATGCAGGCGCCTCCTCTTGCACACCGCCTGAGTCGCTGATGATCAGATAAGCCTTCTTCATTGCCGCAACGAATGGCGCGTAATCCAACGGCTCACACAAAATGACGTTGCCGCAATTACCCAACATCTCATGCGCCACATCCTTTACGTTCGGATTGGGATGCACTGGGTAAAGAATTTGGATATCCGGATTTCGCTCGGCCAAAGTCTTCAGTGCCCGGCAGATATTGCGGAACGGCTCGCCAAAGTTTTCGCGGCGATGCGATGTGACCAGCACAAGCCGCTTGGTAGCATCCAGTGCTATGCCCACCTCAATCTCTTTGGATGCCGTCATCAGCAGTGCATCAATCACCGTATTGCCTGTCACGGTGATGTCGGCATCTCTCACGCCCTCGCGCAACAGATTTTGCCGAGAACTTTGCGTCGGTGCGAAATGCCAACGCGCCAAGCGCCCCGCAATCACCCGATTCGCCTCTTCAGGGAAAGGGTTTTGCATATCCCAGGTACGAAGCCCCGCTTCAACATGCCCAAATGGAATCCGATGGTAAAAACAGGCCAGCGCTACCGTCATCACCGTTGTTGTATCGCCTTGGGCCAAAACCACATCAGGTTTTTCTGCGAAGAGCACATCATCCAAATCCAATAGCAGCCGAGCCGTGAGGGTCGTCAAGGCCTGATTGGGGCGCATGATATCCAGATCAATGTCTGGTTCGATACCAAAAAAATTAAGTACTTGATCCAGCATGTGGCGATGCTGGGCTGTTGCCAACACACGAACATCGAAAGCCAGCTCACGCTTCAATGCCAAAACAACCGGAGCCATCTTGATGGCCTCGGGGCGGGTGCCAACCACACAGAGAACACGTTTTTTATTGTTGATCATAGATCACGGCTGGTAATAGATCACTTGACTGCCGGCGGTTTCAAATTTGAATGGCACGTATATCAAATCCTTTAGGGCCTCCCGCACTGCTGCTTGCTTTTCCGGTGAAACGAACATCAGCATGAACCCACCGCCACCGGCCCCCAGCAACTTACCGCCGATGGCGCCAGCTTTGCGCGCCGTATCGTAAAGCGCATCAATACTTGAATTGGAAACCAGGTCAGACAACGCACGCTTGTGCATCCATCCAGAATGCAGCAATTCACCGAAGGAGCGGATGTCGTGCCCGTCGCAAAGAATGTCAACCGCATCATCAACCATTGCGCGCATGCGATGAAGTTCATCGGACTTCTTATCCATATTCGCCACCTGAGCCTTCGCTATTTCGGAGGAAATCCGTGAAAACCCCGTAAAGAACAGCATCAGGTGGTCATTCAACTCCTGTTTCCGCTGGGCGGGCACCACCAATGGCTCAACTTTCACGCCACCATCCTGCAGAAAATGGATGACATTGAAACCGCCATGTGCGGCGGTGACCTGGTCCTGCGAGCCAACGTTCTCTCGCAGCACTTCCTGCTCGATTCGAATCGCCTCCTGAGCCAGCCACTCCTTGGTGACGCGTTTTCCTTGAAGCGCACTCAGGGAATGCAACATGCCAACGACGAAGGAGGAACTTGAGCCAAGACCAGAGCGCGCTGGAAGATCGGCATCGCAATGGACTTCCAGCCCATGGTCAAAACCAATTTCACCAAGTACCGCACGCACGGCCGGATGCTCGATGTCAACAATGGACTTGGCATTCTCAACCTTGGAATAAGCAATGCGATACTTATGGTCAAAAAAGGGCGGCAGTTCGCGACAGGTGATGTAGCAGTACTTATCAAACGAAGTGGAGAGAACTGCACCGCCATGCTGCTTAAACCAAGTGGGGTAATCGGTGCCGCCGCCGAAGAAAGAAATACGGAAAGGGGTTCTGGAAATAATCATGTTAATGATGACCCCTATCTATTGTGGTTTCCCCAATCTTGTGTCGAGCTGCATCTATCCATTCCTGCACTGTCGCTAGGCCTGGAATGTTGGAATTCATAGCACGCACCTGGTCAAGATCCGCTTGCGCTGCCGCCAACTGCCCTACCTGTAACAAGCATTGCGCACGGTTGTAGCGTCCCCAGACTGGATCATAGCCGACGGCTATCGCCTTGTCGAAGGCAGTAATGGCCTCGCGATAGCGGCCTAGGGCGGCTAGAGTCAAGCCATGAAAGTACTGTGCCACGGGGGTGCCAGTATTCTCGGCGAAACGTCGTGCCTCTGGCTCCACTTCCGTTGCCTTGCCGCCATCGATCATGGCTCGCAGGCGTGTTTCCTGCTGACCAGCTAGATAGTAATCCCGCATGAGCCGCTCTATCGTGAAGTCTGCTCCCCGCATCTTGTGCAACGCATCGGCGCGCCAACCCGGAGATCCCCAGAACGGCGCCAACGGATTAAATGCAAGATGCGGCACACAGCCCCATTCCATCTGGCCAGCCATCAGAAAATCGAGATGGCGGTCAATGAGAGTGAGCCTTTCCTCGATATCGCCATGCAGTCGAATCGGGCCTGTCGGTATGCAGTCCACGAAACGAGATACGAGATAGCTCCGAAAAGCATTTGGCCGTCGCGAATAGGCTGCGAACAAAAGGGCGATCTCGGCTGGAAGTACGAGCGCCAGTCGACCACAGCCGCGTAGCGAACGTATCATTGTATTCAGCGCAACTTGCGGGGTCCAGCCGACAACAAACCAAGTATCGGCGGCCCATACGCCGACAATCTTCCCGGCGGGAAGGTTTTCAAGAAAACGACAATCCACGATATTCGGCAATGTTTGCCTGATGCCCTCGAAGATCGCTAGCTGAGCGGCGATGTTCTTTACAACGAGAGATCGCGCAAAAACTGAGCGTTCTTCCGCTGTCTTGTCGAATAGCTGCAGACGGTAATCGTCCACCTCGCGGCTAAACACTTCAATTCCAGGATCCATCCAGCCATTATTTTTCAAAACGCGATGGGAATGTTTGATTCCATTCGCGCGCAAAAGCACAGAGCGCTCCTTGACTTGTGCGAAATGATCGGCAAGATCATGCCGCAGGAAATACATCGTGGCTAGCTCCGCCAGCGCTGCGAGTTGGTGAGCCGCGAACGCCGTGTCATCGACAGTCACGCGAGTAATTGTTCCATCGGCAGCGTGCCAATCCACATCGCCAAAGATCGGGTAGAGCTTGCCGATTTCTGCCCGCATCGAGGCGGGCAAAATCATTGAAACTGGATGAAGAAGCACATCCTTCATCGCATGATGGGATTGCAACATGTTCTCATGCAGGGTGCGGAACGCCTGGCCGTGAATTTCCGGATCATCGCAGGCGACGACGAAATCGAGATCAGAAATACCCGGCGCGCTTACGGAGCCAAAAGTCGCAATTACGTCGGCGGGGACGCGGGCGAAGAAAACTTCCTTCGCCCGACGAAAGCAATCGTCATAGGTTTCGAGCGGAATGGGCAGGCATGGTTCTTCCGGCAAGTGGCTTTCCCGTTTTTTCACGGGTAGCGCCATGCGGAAGCGGTCATCCCCTTCCATCTGATCGACCAGAAAATCGACAAGCTCGCGTGCCTTTTGCGCGAAGAGCGGCCCCGCAGCCTCCCGCGCTTCTGCGGGCGTCGGGATCTGCCGCACATCGCGAGAAAATTCGAGAATCTGCTCTTTAGAAGCGCTTTGGAATGCAGGAACGGGAGGCGCGTCAATACGATAAAGCGCCTCGGCGCGAATACGGCTAGCTCGGTTCAGCGTCTCTGACATCTCCTTGGGCAGCAAGGCGTGAACCGCAGGGAAGGTTTCGCGCTTGTAGCGGTAATTCCCATTTCGTTGCAGGATCAGCGCCGGTGCCAGCAACAACATATTCACCAGATGCTTAAAGGCAAATGCATCCGTCGTGTCCGGAAAATTGCATATATGCCATCGAAAATATTGCCGGACACGGTAGAGGATATAGCGTCTCAGATAAAGTGAATCCCTCTCCTCGATCGCCATCGGCGCGGAACCGATGAGCGTTCTCCCAAAATGGATGAGTAAGACAGGAAAGAAAGGCTGGGGAAAGAAAGCGAGATCCTGCTCGGCGGCGCACAAAACGCCGTGGTGTTGCAACGGATCGATCCGGTAGAAAATGGGCCAAAGCCCCAGGAGATCCTGCCGCGTCCGCATAAGCCGTTCCGCATCGGCAACGATTTCGGCACAAATGATGCCGAATGTGTCGAGATCGGAGCTCAGCGCCACATAATCCTCCGTCGCATAGCTGCCGTGAACGAACAGCCACCGGAAGGGCTGCGGCACCATGCCCCTCGCTGCGGCGGCGAAATCGACGACGGCCTGGCGGACGGGCTCGCCCGAGTGCCCATAGGTTTCGGCTGCGAGCGATTCCGGCAGGTGAACCTCAATCTTTCGCCCTGGCCTTGCGACCTTCGCGGCCCATTCCGGCAGGAGGCGATACCACCCGGCGAGCATTTCTGCCGCCCGCACCTCGTAGTCGCCTTCCCCCGCCGCCACAGCCGCGCCTATGGCGGCAATCAGCCCGCCTACATCAACTCCCGTCTCGCCAAGGGCATCAAGGAACGCGCACAACGCAGCCGTGTCACCAAGCAGTGCTGATTTGGGGTCATCACTCGGACGTCCATCAAGACCGAGATCATGGTGATTGACAAAAGCTTCCAGAATGCCCCGAAACTGGGTCTGGAGCATGCCAAGAAGCCATTCCGCCGGCGCATCAGGCAGGAGTATTTCGGCGAGGTGCCGCATTGGCATGCCTGCAACCTCAGCGTAGGCAAGCGTATCCATTTCTGGAATGAGTGGCTCATCCACGTCGAGAATGACTCTTCCCGCACGCCAAGAAAGACCAGCCCCGGAAAGGATAAGACGCGTTGACACTTCTACATGCTCATACTGATCTTGTTCCATATGAGTATCCAACCGAGAAAGCGAAGCAAACTCTGCGTCAATGATTTAAACATGCGGCGCATCAAGCTTCGCTCCTGCTATGAATGCTCGAACAGTATCGAAAGTATTGGGCAACGATAGACACTCGGTCACTTTTTCCGTCGATATCTCGTAGCACACCGGTTTTGCGTTTTCGTCATGGGGCACGGTTCGGCCCGCAAGCTGCATGATTTCCTGAACCGAAATCGTTCCTGTCGCCGTGAGGTTAAGCACATTGTTCGAAACCCCGTTGTCAATCAGTTCCATCACAAGACGCGCGGAATCGTCGGTGTTGATGAACTGGAATCGGCTCTCTGGATGCACCCACAACTTGTCGCCATACAGCACATCAAAAACAGCGTTTTTCTTCATCCCTTCACCAACAAACCCGCCTTGGCGAATGATTAGCCAATCCCTAGCGCCATGCTGAACGCAAAGCTCTGCCAGATGCTTGTGGAAGCCGTAAGGGCTTTGTTCCGCGACGTTGAGGGGGGTATCTTCTCGGGTTAATTCTGGCTTGGAACAGTCGGGATAGACATCGCTGGTTGAGAGGTAAACGTATTTCTTGAATTTGAAATCAACCAAGCTGTTGCGAACGCTTGCCACACTGGCTTGAAATTCTCCCTTCGGATCATCCTTGGCCAAGAATTTTTTTGAGTTGCCATTGGCGTTGATCAAAATATCGCATTCGGCACCAATGAGCTGATTATAGTTTGTGCGGTCAACCACCGTGACAGCCATCCCCTGAGCATGAAGATGACTGACGAATCCGCTACCAACGAAGCCATTTCCACCAACGATAAAGATCATCCGACCTCCTTACTTATCTCGACTTTAGATATGGTTAACTTATTCAACCCCGCCGAATAGTCACCCTTCTTAATAAATTCAACACTAACTACTTGCGGTTCGCTGAGTTCAATTACGATACTTGAACAGCTGTGCTGTCTGAGACGCTTGGCATCAGCTTCGTAATACGCCAAATAGCCAGAAGCATTTTTTACAGCTAACCCACCAGTAACATCGTCTGGACAATCAAAATCAACCTCGACGACATACCGACCGCGATCAAGGTCGATCCCTTCGATTAACAACACTTCATTTTGAGATAGCTGCTTCTTTACAACAGCATTCTTTGTTAAATTGATATATGACTTAGCTAGTGTTGTATCCCGATGAATACAGAGAACGTTAACTAACGGTAGGTCACTCATGGCCGAATATGATCCAGTGCTGACTCGCTGGTAGGTGTTGACGTCGAAAAATAAATACCCTTTTTCTTCAAGGTAAACAAGTGAATCGTTTTTATCCGGGTGCACTGTTGCTTGATACTCAATAATGATGGGCGGGCGCTTCGTATCTAGAAGCTTTGTTGCTGAGCGTAAAACATGTATTTCAGCACCTTCAACGTCAATTTTTATGAACGAAGGATGCAGGGAATTAACCTGACAAAAGTTGTCAACTGAAACAGTTACTACGTCGAAGGTCTTCGCGCCGTCAATTTGACGCATTAATCCTGAACCGGCTTTATAAAAAGAGGGCTCAGAATAGAATTTCATAAGCCTCCCGCTCTCTGAATAACAGGCGAGAGGAATGTGCGAAACATTATGCGCATTGTTGATTGCAAGATTCTCAAGAATATGGGGCCACATCTCGCGATTAGGTTCAAATGTATACACTCGCCCCCCACCTCCAACCATTCTTGAGAAAGCTATAGCAACGCCACCTACGTGACCACCAATGTCCAAAACCGTATCTCCGGATATCACGCAGTCGCTTGCACAATACTGAACAGGTAATTCCCAAGGTACGTGATCCCCATAAAACTCAGCCAGAGAAACAGGTTCGTCCTTAAACATTTGAGTGCTCATCCGGAGCAGGACTGTGCTGCGGGAAAATAGCTGGAAAAATTTTATTGATCATCTCTTTCATCCTCACAAACGTATTCCGTCGGATTGGGCAACGTAACTACGTTCCAGCCACTGAATCGTCTTATCAAGCCCATCCGCTAGTGATGTATGGCAACTGAGTCCAAGGCCATTCAACCTTGCGACGTCGAAAATTTTGACCATTTGACCGTTGGGTTTGCTGGCGTCCCACTTGATTTCCCCATCCCAGCCCATCTTGTTCTTGGTGGTTTCGGCAAGTTCACGAATACTCGTTTCCGTACCGGAAGAAACGTTCACCGGCTCACCGCTATCGTAGTTCTCGATAAACCACGGAATGGTTTTGGCAACATCACCGGCATAGACAAAATCCCGTACCGGTGCCCCGTCGCCCCACATCACAATTTCTTTCTCGCCGCGCAGCTTCGTCTCGTAATAGCGCCGAACCATGGCTGGAACAACGTGCGACTCGCTGTCGCGGAAGTTGTCATATTCGCCATACATGTTGCCGGGGATCAGAACCACTGAATTAAGGCCATATTGCTGCCGGTAGCTCTGTGACAAAACGATGCCCATTTTCTTGGCTACCGAATAGCCTGCACTTTCCGGCTGCGGGTAACCATTCCACATTTGGTCTTCGGAAATTGGCGAAGTAGCGGTAGCGGGGTAACTGCACCCACCCATCGGGTAGATCATCTTCTTGACACCGTGTCGAGCGGCAGCCTCGAACATCAACGTCGCAAATAAGGCGTTTTTATAGAAAAAATCAGCGGGGAATGCACGATTAGCGCCAATGCCACCAGAATATGCCGCCAGATGAACCAGCACCTCAGGCTTATGTGCCTGGAACATTTGTTCGACTTGATCTTGTTTGAGTAAGTCGAAGTCCTTGGAAGACAAGCCAAGTACATGATTTGCTCCGTAGGTTGCCTCAAGAATCGGCATCAGGTGGCGCCCTAGAAATCCGGTGGAACCGGTAACGATAATTTTAGTCATAAATAATCCTTTTCTTTGTTCAATAAGATTGCGAGCTTTTGGAATTGGAAACCAAAATTCAACTCTTTGACATAAGCTTCTTTGCAGCCAGCTACCATGTCCTGATACTCAGTAGAGCCCATCTTTCGGACGGCAGACTTTAGCCCTGAAACGAATGTGCCATATTCCCAATCTTTGAGTGATATCCCGCACCCATAGCGTTTGATGAGTGAAACGCACTGCGGATGTGGCGCAGAGATAACTGGAACGCCAGACGCGATCGCCTGGAAAAATTTATTTGGCGCTGCGTTTCTTAGCGCCAAATAAACTGGAGACCAGTACACAAGGGAATAAGCGTATTGAGGAAGTTGATTTGCAAGAGTATCAGCCGGTATTTCACCGAAGTACCTGAGCCTGTTCTCTGGTGACCGGGTGGCAGCCAAGAAGTCCTGCTTTTGTTCGTCTGAGCCACTGAGATTGCCGAACACATCAATCGCTTCAGACGCAACAGGAGGGGATGAGAAAAAGCGCGCCACAGTACGTTTGAAGTCCACTGATCCGGCGTACACGATTCTTCCGTTTCGTTCATTTGCAGGAAGATAAGCCCGCGCATCAGTTGTTATGTTGTAGAACAAACATACGCGATCAAATGGGACCCCGAGCACATTACAGTCGTGAATTGCACGGTTTTGTTCTGGGAATATCCAGATGTCGATTTTTTGCACATGTTGTTTGATTTTTCTAACGATGTGCTGTGCCCAATAGCTTTCGCTAAATTGCTCCATGTCTTCCAAGACAAGATGGATTATCTTGCTCGGTCGAAAATCCAGAAGATCAATGATCGGAATCATGTTGTAATTTGGCAGAACCAGTACATCAGGTCGGTGCGTATTGATCGACTTCGCTACTCGTCTAAGGTATTGCATCCGTCCAATCCACGACCACGGATGCTCTACTGTTGTAACTGTTTCAACGCAATAACCCTCATTGTTCAAATTCTGAAATTTGCGATGGGGAACAAATGGTTGAAAGATTTTATGATCTCCCCCAATAGTCTCAGCTAGACCTTTGGTGATAGATAAAATCTGCGATGAGCCATAACCGAGGACGGTGTCGGAAACCGTAACGACCGTTCTGCTCATTGTGCGCTCGCCGCAGCAGATAGCATTCCGACTAAATTCGATGAAGAATGAAAACCAGCCCACTGCGCAGAAAACGTGCGGCAGCGTTCCTCATAGCTCTTGTAGTGCGAAATGAGTTCTATAACACCGGAACTCATATCTTCAATCGATTCGTATCCATAACCAACAGATTGAGCAGGGAGCAGCCCTGGCCCACCTGCCAGACGATAGCTAATGTTCGTAAAAAAAGATGAAGGGCTGTGGGAAAACTGATCTTGGTTTAAACCGTCACAATTTTCCAAAATGATCGCGTAATTACCTGCTTTTTTTACATTATAAAAGACCATGCCACTGGGGATCCGGAGATCAACCAAAATTGAACCCGAAAATTCAAGGCTCTCTTCTCTCTTGCCCTTTGCAGACTGACTCTGGCTAGTCTCATAGAAGCAAAGTCTTACATAACACCCTGGCTGAGCCGAAATAAGTTGATAGCGGAAAAATACCAATGGACTTTGTATTGACGGACTAACTGTCAGTCGTATTTTTGTTGAATGCAAGTCGAGAAAATTATTCCAAGGGGTTGCCGGACATGAAGATTCCAAGCTTTTACAGTAGGTAATGTTTTCCTCAAGAAGCACACTCCCCATCCACGACTTGGCGGGATAAATGACAGGCACACCAGCAGCGAGTGCCTCTGCAAACACGCCCGAGCTTCTCGCGTAGTAATTATTTTCGTCATACGGAACAAGAAGGATGTCTGAATTATTGACTAGGTGAGTGTATTCATCGCTGTCAAAAGGGCCCTCAAGCAGTTCCACACTGTCGTTGTTAATTAAAGAAAGTTCAGCCTTGGCAATTCTTGAACCCGCTTCTCCAAGCGGTACATTAAAATTACTTTGAAAACGGAAGCGAACCTGTGACTCAGTAAAACCAGCAGCACGTATGTCACCCACTAATTGAGCAAGATGCTGGAAGCCTTTTTCATCTCGCGCGTCCCCGATGTAAGAAATTGTAATCGGATCCATTTCACGATGAGTCTTGTTTAGCGTTTCATCGAGAGGAATAGGCAACGTATGAAATGGATAAATGCCCAGTAAGTTGTACTGCTCAGTCAGCGGGTCTGAGTCTGTATAAAAAGAGACTTTTCCGAACGCGAAGCGCTGCTTAAACGCTGCTAAAACGATTTGCGTTTTCTGGACTGAAGATATTTGATTCAAGTATGTTGGTTCACGTCCAACAAATAGATTTCGCCTAAACAACAGATGCCAATCAAGGCCTGAAATGGCCTTTTCCTGAGAGCATAATCCAATTCCAATCAGCTCAACATCGCCAAGAGTAGGGACAAAGACAATGTCCCCCTTGCTTGCATTAATTCGGGCAAGAAGATGGCGACACTCATTTCCAAATAATGCTGAAAAACGATCAAATCGACCAGATACTTTTTTCCACCTGAGTATCAAATATAGTAGGACAGCAGGAGCGAGAGCAACACCGCCGATAAACTTTATAAGACGAGCCAAAAAACGAACCGGCTTTCCTGCGCCACTTAAAATCGGGGTTAATGCGGATGAAAACCGCCTATGCCAATGTCGCAATCTGAGAAATACTGCACCAGCAGCAATCGACCAAAGTGGTATCTTTTGATCCTTGCCAACCAAATGGTATTTTTTTGCAAGCCCACTCGCCGTGTTGCCTTTTGAAAGTAATTGATAAGCCAAACCGAGCTGGCTGAACAAAACTTCATATATGAAGTCATCCTTTTTTTCGACCAGAGATCGAAGCAGGGATGTGCCCAATTTGCTTGGCGCTTGTCTTTCGCACGCGAAGTTCTCCCAGAAACCATGTGAAAATGACTTATCAAGAATATCAATGGTAGGGGAATCGAAATCTTTGCAAGATTTATTAACCGCTAGTACGGTTTGGAATCCATCATTTTTTGCGGCTTTTAAAACACGCAAAGCGTATTCAAGGTGATGCCCCCCAGCGTCTTTGATCGACTGGTCAATCAGGATGAACTTTTTCATTGCATCATTCCGTGGTTTTTGTTGATGTCTTCAACAATCATTGACGCTGCAGCTGACAAATCCACAACCGACAACTGCTCTGGTTTGAGTTGCGAAAACTCATGCGTGCCGTAACCAGTTTGAACAAGCACCCCTTTCACTCCGGCTACCCGGGCGGCAAGCAAATCGATCAACTTGTCGCCAATCATCCATGACTTGGCAAGATCAATGTTGAGTGCCCTTGCAGCTTCTAGCAGCATGCCTGGTCTTGGCTTGCGGCAGTCACAAGCACGGTTGCCTCCGTGCTCAGGATGATGCGGACAATAATAGAAGGCGTCTATGTTTCCACCGTTACCATACAAATCTACTAACACTCGCTCGTGCAGGCTCATAACATCCTGCTCCGTATACAACCCCCGTGCGATACCCGCTTGATTGCTCACGACCACGACCAGAAAACCTGCCCTGTTGAGTCTGGCTATTGCCGCTTGCGCACCAGGAATCCACTCCCAATCCTCAAACCGGTAGAGATAGTTTTTCTCGACATTGATGGTTCCATCACGATCCAGAAAAATCGCTGGCCGCAGCTTCTTGGCTTGATGGTGGTGTCGACTAGCCATCACCGAGAAATCCCACCGGCGTCTAGGATCAATTCCGCAAAAGCGAAACCACTCGTAAAGGCGGGCGAGATGGCGTTGAGCACATGCACCGAATCGTCGGCGCGTTCAATGATGTAATCCATCTCAAGTTTGCGCGTTTTGGTGTTGACGAGTTGGGACCGGATACCCACCTTGGGGGTTGGCAGCATATCTTCAGCCGTAAGCGAGGGCACGAGCTTGCGGGCAGCGGATAGGAAGGCGCCTTTGCTGTATTTGCCCATTTCCACATGCGTCAGCTTGCGGAAATTGTTTTCGTTGCGCAGGTACATACTTGCCAGTTGGAAGCCAATGCTCAATGACTCGCCGAACTTGACACCTTGAAGGATTCCGTAATTTTCACGCCCAAAAGCTGGAATGGCCGTGGGACCAATATAGACCTCGCCGCTGATGACTCGGGTGAGGTGTACGCCTAAGAAAGGCATGGAGACATCAGGCATCGGGTAAATGTTGGCGCGCACCATTGGGTTGGCTTTTTTACTAAGCTTCCAGTAGATGCCTTTGAAGGGTACAAGCGCATAGTCAGCCGCCAGGCCGTAAGACTTGGCTACGGTGTCAGCGTAAGCACCTGCGCAGTTGAACAGCA
>Ga0105055_10006945_pt1 | contig 15291 bp, 4 predicted proteins | sample BON03_FD_78090 | JGI IMG/M metagenome (GOLD analysis project Ga0105055, IMG submission 78090) | Freshwater microbial communities from Lake Bonney liftoff mats and glacier meltwater in Antarctica - BON-03 | ecosystem: Environmental > Aquatic > Freshwater > Ice > Glacier meltwater | place: Lake...
CTGCGCCGCGGCGGCCCGGCTGGCGGCAGAGGCGGGAGTAGCAGGAGCAGGAGCAGCAGGAGCAGGCGACGACCCACGACAGCAGCAGCAGCGGCAGGACTCGCGGCACCTGAGCATCGGTAGTCCAATGGACGCGAGCGAGGAGGGCGAGGGCGCGACGGACGGCTGCGGGCCAGGGGGGGCAGCGGCGGCGGCGCAAGCGGCGGCGGCGGCGGCCGCAGCAACGGCGACACAGGCGGCCGCCGCCGCAGGGCCGCCGATGGCACTCCAGCCGCAGCAGCCGCCGCTGCGGCAGCAGCAGCAGCAGTCGCAGCAGCAGCACGAGCGGCACCACGCTCCCCCGCCCGAACCCCACCACCATCTCGCGGCCGCGACGGTGACGTTTGGCGGGCCGCCGCCGCCCTTTGCCGCCGCCGCCGCCGCCCCCGCCGCCCACGCCGCCCAGCTGTTCCCGTATGCGATGCCGGCGCCGGGCGCCACGCCGCAGCAGCAGCAGCAGCACATGAGCATGATGGCCGCCGCCGCCGCCGCAGGCAACCCCATGGCGGCGATGGGCATGATGGCGGCGATGGCGGCGGCGGCGGCGGCGGGCGGCGGTCCCGTTGGCGACGGCGGAGGCATGGCGGCGGCGGCCGGAGGGCCGTGGGCGGCGGCGGCGGCGGCGGCGGCCAGCGCGGCCGCGGCAGCCGCGGCCGCGGCCGTGCCCCCCGCGGGCCACGACCATCAGCACCACGCCGCCAATGGCCTGGCGCTACCGCCGCAGCAGCAGCAGCAGCATCAGCAGCAGCAGCAGCAGCAGCAGCAGCGCCGCCAGACCAGCGGCGGCGACGCCAGCAGCGGCGGCGGCCACCGAGCAGCGGCGGCAGCGGCAGCGGCGGGAGCAGGGGCGGCCGCGCTTAAGGCCGGGGCGGACGAGATCGGCAGCGTGGGGCGGCGGCGCAGGTCGGCCTCGCCCCCGCCTCCTCCGGCAGCCGCCGACGCCAGCAACGCCGGTCACGCCGCCGCCAACAACGCCGCCGCCGCCGCCAGCAACGCCGCCGCCGCCGCCAGCAACGCCGCCGCCGCCAGCAACGCCGCCGCCGCCGCCAGCAACGCCGCCGCCGCCAGCAACGCCGCTGCCGCTCCCAGCCGCCACAGCAGCGACAGCAGCACGGTGACGGGCACGCCGCTGGAGGAGTTTGCGCAGCAGTGGCGGGCGCACCAGCATCAGCAGCAGCACGCGATGTTCTGGTGGTGGCAACTGTGGTCGGCGTCGATGTGCCAGGGCGGGCTGGGGGGAGCAGGCGGCGGCGCGGGCGCGGCGACGGCGGCGGCGGCGCCGGGCGGCCCGGCGGCCGCGCAAGCTGCGCTCGCCGCCTCCGGCTGCTGGGGGGGCGGAGGCAACCCGGCCATGGCGGCGGCGGCCTACGGCGGCGGTGGGGGCATGATGCCGCCGCACCTGCAGGCGCAGTTTATGCAGCAGCAGGCGCACGCGGCTTACATGCACCACCAGCAGCAGCAGCAGCAGCAGCAGCAGCAGCAGCACCAGCAGCACCAGCAGCACCAGCAGCAGCAGCTGCGCGGGCCGCCGCCCCCTGCCTTTGCCGGCGGCGGCGGCCAAGGCGGCGGCGGCCCGCACGCCCACCCCTTGTACGGCGGCCACTACGGCCACCCGGGCGTGCAGCAGCAGCATCCCTACAACATGCAGCAGCACCCCGGCCACTACGGCCACCACCACCAGCAGCAGCAGCAGCAGCACGCCAACAACGGGTGGGGGGCGGGCTGCGCAGGCGGCGGGGGCGCGGAGGGCGCGGCGCATTTCCCCGGCGGCCCCGCCCCACCGCAGCCGCCGCAGCAGCAGCAGCAGCAGCAGCAGCAGCAGCAGCACGGCTACGTCCACCACGCGCCTTACGCCGCGGCGGCGTCGGATGCCACGGGCGTCGGCGGGCCCTACGGCCACCACGCGCAGCACTACCACCACCACCCGCAGCAGCACCAGCACCAGCACCAGCAGCACCACCAGCACCAGCACCAGCCGCACCCGCTCGCGCAGCAGCACCAGCAGCAACATCATCAGCAGCAGCAGCAGCCGCCTTTTTCGCACCACTTGCCGCACGACCCGATCCAGGCCGCCGCCGCCACCGCCGCCGCCGGCCCCAATGCCGGCGCCTGCAGCCCCAACACGCTGGCGGCCATGGCCGACGTCGAGAGCGACAGCGGTGACGACGCCGGCGCCGGCGCCGCCGCGAGGGCGCCCGGCGGGCGCCGCGCTGCCGGGGCGGCGGCGGCGGCGGCGGGCGCGGCGGTGTCGCCCGTCGGCCCCTTGGGGGTGCCGCGCCGGCCGCGGCAGCACCAGGGCCGCCCGGGGGGCGCCGGGGCGCGCGCGATCAGCCCGCCGCTGGCCGCCATGGACACGGAGGGCGGCGGGGGAGCGGGGGGCCTCGGCGGCGCGCGGCCCCGGAGCGACGGCGGCGTCGGCGGCGGCGGCGGCGGCGGCGGCGGCGGCGGCGGCGACACGGACGACGGCGACCTGATGCTGCTGCCCCCGCCGTCCCCCTCGCGCCCCTTTGGCGACGGCCGCCTCGCGGACGCGATGCCGCCCTTCTCGTCCGGGCCGCGCGCGCCGCTCGCGCACCGCCGCGCGGGCCCGGCCCCACCCTTTGGCGGCCGGCGTCTTTCCGGCCCGGCGCCGGGGGCGGCAGCGTCGTCGGCGGCCGCGCACACGCAGCAGCAGCAGCAGCAGCAGCAGCAGCAGCAGCAGCACGGCGGCCCGGCGATGTTCTCGTCGAGCGGCCGGCGCATAGGCGTGCGCCACGGCGGCGTCACCGTCTCCCTGCCCGCGTACGGCAGACGCACGGGCCTGGCCGGCGGCGGCCGCGCTGGCGGCGGCGCGGCGGGGGCCGTCCTGGCCTCCGAGGACGGCGGTGGTGGTGGCGTGGGCGACGAAGACGGCGTCGGCGGCGCTGGCGGCGTGACCAGCATGGCCGAGGGCGCGGACGATGCGGGCGGCGCGGCCGGTCTCGGCGCAGGCGGAGGCGGCGCCAGCGCCGGCGGCGGCGGCCCCGGCGCCGCCGCGCCCCGCGCCCCCTCCGCCTCGCGGCCCGGCGGCGGCGGCAACAAAAAGCAGCAGGTCCAAAAGGCCGCCGCCGCCGCAGCAGCAGCCGCCGCAGCCGCCGCCGCCGCCCTTGCGGCAGCCGGGGGCGGTGACCCAACCGCCGCCGAGCGCGAGCCGCCAAAGATGTGCAAGAATTGCGGCACTGGGGCGACGCCCTTTTGGCGCAAGGACAAGCACGACGGCCGGCCGCTATGCAACGCGTGCGGCCTCTACTACGCCAAGAACGACGCGCAGCGGCCGCGGGCGCTGTGGAAGCCGGAGGACCTGGCGGCGATGGAGGCGCTGGAGGCGGCGCAGGCGCGGGGGGAGGAGGGGGCGGCGGCCGGGGGCGAGGAGGGGGCGGCAGAGGCGGCGGCGGCGGGAGGCGAGGGGCCGGCCGCGCCGACGCCCGCCGGCGGCGCGGACGGCGCCGATGCCGCCGCCGCTGCTGCCGGCGGGGCCACTGATGCCGCCGCTGCCGCCGACGGCGCCGCCGTACCCGTTCAGGCCGCCGAGGAGGAGCAGGCGCCGGCGCCGATGGACGCCGCCGGCGGAGAAGGCGAGCAGGGAGGGCAAGGGGCGTCGGCGGCGGCGGCCGGCGCAACAGCGGCCCCAGCCGCCGCGGCTGCGGCGACGGCGGCCGGCGGCGGTGGCGGCGAGGGCGAGGCCGGCGGCGGGCCCGCCGCCACCGCCGCTTCTCCCGCCGCTGCTCCGTCGGACATGGCCGACGCCGCTCCCCCTGCTGGCCGTGTCACAGTCGAGCAGCCAGCGGCCGCGGATGCCGCCGACCCGCCTGCAGCTGCCGCCGCTGCCGCTGCTGCCGCTGCCACTGCTGCCGCTGCCACTGCTGCCGCTGCCGCTGCCGCTGCCACTGCTGCCGCTGCCGCTGCCGCTGCTGCCGCGCCCCCGGCGCCGCGGCCGCGGCCGCGGCCGCCGGCCCTCAACACCGCCGCCGCCGTCGCGGCCGCCGGGGGCACGGCCGCCACCGCGGCTGAGTCCGTCGTGCGCCAGGCGCACGCGCTCATGCCTCTTGGCTTCCCGGCGGTCCTGCCCGCCAGGCCCGCAGCCGCAGCAGCAGTCGCGGGCGCCGGCGCCGTCGCCGTCCCCGGCAGCGGCACTGGCGCTGGCGGCGGCGCTGGCGGCGGCGCGGCGGCGCCCGGCACCGCCTCTTTGGGCAGGTCGCCCGTGGGCGGCGGCGGCGTCGCGGTCGCGCCGTCGCTGGCGTCGCTCCTCGCGCCGGAGGCGGGCGGCCTGCAGCTGCTGCTGCTGCCCGGGCTGGGGCTGCCAGCCAGCGCTGCTGCGGGCGCTGCCTGCGGCGGCGGCGGCGGCCGCGGCGGCGCCCTCGGCGGCCCCAACGCCGCCCCCGGGCCGGCGCTGTCCTCGGCCAACACGGCCCTGCTGACGCACCTCGCGACCATGCCCTTCCTCCCCTCGGCCGCCGCTGCCGCCGCTGCCCGGCCCCGCGGCCCGGGCGCGGCCGGCGGCGTCGGCGTGCCCGGCGGCGCCGGCGCGGCGCTGCCCCTCGGCGCCATCTCGGCCGACGCGGTCAAGCGCCAGCTCGTGGGCGGCGGCGTCGGCCTGGGCCCCGCGCTCGACGCGGGGCTCGCGGCGCCGCGGGGGGCGCCGCACGCCTGGGGGGGGCCGCCGCCCGCGCCCCCCGGCCCGGGCGGCGGCGGCGGCGGGTGAGATCGCCGGGCACGACGAGCCCTTTTTTCTCGCTCGCATTTTTGGGCGGATCTCTGCGTCTGTTTCTCTGTTTTTGTCCGCAATTTTCTGGGTCCCGGCTCGTCCTGCTACTCTCCACGCACGCGTCGAACACGAACGCTCAAGCCCTCTTGCTCATCCTCTTTCTCTCCCGGCCGGCGTGTTCTTCCTTTTTGTGTTTTCTTTTTTCCCAGCCTCGAGCCCCCCGCCCTCCTCCCGCTTTTTTGACATTTTCCTCTCTAGAGAAGGGTCCTAGTCCTGAGGGTCGCCTTTGGCGCCGGCGGCCGACCTGATGAGGACAAGGCCTCTGTGGCCTTGCCGACCGCCTCTGAGTCCATTTTAAAGAAATAGATCAAGCCTTAGTTCGGCGCGATTCTCGGTTGAAGCGTCGGCCGTGTGCGCGCGCCCCAGGCGCCGCCCGACGCCGCTGAGCAACGACGCCTCTCGCTTTTCCTCCGCTCGTGTGCTTGGGACAGAGTCACCCGTCGTTGATACGGGGTCGCCGTCTCGGTTCTGGCTCAACCACATCCCCTCCACTCCCCTCCAATCGCTTCCTTGACCGTCATCCCATCCATCGCTGCTTGTTGCCTGCGTCCCCCTCCAAACGGGAACAAAAATTTCTCCTCCCAAACACGCTCGCCCCGCCGCTGCCCCGCCATTCCCTGCCCCCCAATCTTGGGGCAAGGAATGTCCGACGGCGCCCACGCTGCCGCTGCTGCGCTGACCGACGGCCTGGCGCCCACTTTCTCGCTTGAAAACACAGACGACGACAACGCGGCCGCGCCGCCGCCGCAGCCGCCGCCGCCAAACGCCGTCGCCGCCGCTGCCGCCGGAACAGCGGCCGCCGGCCCTCCGGTCGCCGACCTGATCGCTTTCGACTCGGACGACGCCGCCGACCACGACCACGCGTTCTCACCTCTGGCAGGTCCCGACGATCGGGCGGACGACGGTGCGGCCCTTTCGGGGCCCGCGCACTCACCCGCCGTTGGCGCCGCCCCTGCGGCCGCCGCCCCTGCCGCCGCAGACTCGGCGCCGCCGATCGACCTCCTCCTCCTGGGCGACGACGACGAGGCGCCGGCCGCCATTCCTGCAGCCCCTTGCTTCGCGGACGCCGCCGCGGCCACCATCAGCCCGCCGCCGGGCGCTTTCGTGCTCGAGGAGGAGGAAGGCGTTACGCCGCCCGCGCCGCCGCCCGCGCCGCCGCCGCCCGCGCCGCCGCCGCCCGCGCCGCTGCCCGCGCTGCCGGTTGCCGCCGCCGCCCCCGCCCTCGCCTTGGTCGCGGCGTCGCACCCGCTCCAGCGGATCGATTCGGAGGGCGGGCAGACGCGGCCAGCATTGCCGCCGCTTCCTTCGGGGCTGGAGGACCGAGAAAGCCCAGGCGCGGGAGCAGCGGCGCCCTCACCGCCGCCGCCGCCGCCGCAGCAGCGGCAGCAGCAGCGGCAGCAGCAGCGGCAGCGCCCGAGGGAGCCGTCGCCGCCGCCCTCGCCGGCTCGGTCCCTGTCCCCGGCCTCGCGCGTGGCCGCCGCCTGGCTTGTCATAGCCGAGTCGCACCCGCTCGCGCAGGTCGACTCGGACCCGTCCTTCCCTCCCCCTCCGGCGGCGGCTGAAGCAGGAGCACCGGACGAGGACGAGCCTCTCGGCGCCCCCCCGCTCGCCGCCCTCGCTGCCGCGGCAGCCGCCTCGGCGTCCGCCGCCGCGGCGTCCGCCGCCGCCGCCGCCCCTGTCGCCGCCAACGTCGCGACAACAGCAGCAGCAGCAGCAGCGGCAGCCGCCGTCACTCCGGCCAGCCCCGCCGCCGGCTCATCCGCGCGCCTTCCGACGCCATCAGACACGCCCTTTGATTTCGGCGCGGAGCCGGGCTGCGCGCTCGTCTTTGAGGCGGAGCAGGAGGAGGAGGCGCGGCCGTGCCTTGCCGGCGCGGGCGCGGCGGAAGCAGCCGAGGCGGCGGCAGAGGCAGAGGTCGCCGCGGCAGCAGCAGCAGCAGACAAACAGGGGCGGCAGCAGCAGGAACGGCAGGAGCAGGGGGAAGCGCCGCCCGCGGCAGCAGCAGCGGCAGCGGCAGCGGCGACCGAGGAGGAGGAAGCAGCGGCCGTAGCGGCAGCAGCCGTAGCATCGGCAGCGGTTGCGGCGGTATTAGCGGCAGCGGCGGCTGAAGAGAAAGCAGCGGCAGCAACAGCAGCGGCGGCAGCAGCAGCAACAGCAACAGCAGCGGCGGCAGCAGCAGCCAAAGAAGCGGCAGCGGCCGAAGCAGCAGGAGCAGCAGCTGCGGCCGAAGAAGAGGCAGCGGCAGCGGCAGCAACGGCAATAGCCGCGGCTGTAGTTGCAGCAGTAGTGGCAACAGCCGCGGCCGCCGAAGAGGAAAAGGCATCGGCTGCAGCAGCAGCGGCAGCAGCGGGCAAAGAACACGCAGCGGCCGAAGCAGCGGCAGCAGCCGCGGCCGAAGACGAGGCAGCAGCGGCGGCCGCAGAGGAACGACAGCAGCGGCCATCCTCGCCGCCACGCCCCGACCCGGCGCCCGTCGCGACAGTCTTCTCGGCAGAGGCCATCGCCGCCGCCGCCGCGTTTACCCCCCCGCCGCCCCTCCCCCTCGGTCGCGGCGGCGGCGCCAACGGCAGCAGCGCCAACGGCGGCAGCGACCGCGCCGGCTGCGACCGCGCCGGACGCCCTCCGCCCCCCCCCCCGCGGATCGTGCTCTACTCCAGCTCTTGCGCCGCCACGTCCAAGGCCAAGGCCGACATCGCGCGCATCCGCCGCATCCTCGTGGCCAAGCGCGTCGCGTTCGACGAGCTCGACCTGGCCGACCCGGTCGAGGGGCGCGTGTGGCGCGCGCGTATGCTTGCGGCGCACGGGCCGGCGACGACGGGAATAACGGCGGGAGCGACGACGGGAGCGACGGCGGCGGGCAGCTCGTTCTCGGCCGCCGCCCTCCAGGTGCCGCAGCTCCACGCGGGCGGCGCGTTCGTGGGCGGGGGCGACGACGTGCAGGAGCTCGAGGACTGGGGCGAGCTGGACGCGGCGCTGCGCGGGGACTTGCCGCGGCCGCAGCAGCAGCAGCAGCAGGAGCAGCAGGAGCAGCACGGCTGCCGTGGAGGGAGAGAGAGAAAGAGGATGGAGAGGAGGGGTGGGGGGCAAGCGGGCGCCGCGGCCGCCGGCAAACAACAACCGGCGGCGACTGAAGCAGCAGAAGCGTCAGCAGCTGCAGTGGCAGGGCCGCCGCCGCCGGCACTCAGGCCCTTGGGCCTCCTCGCCCTGCGCGAGATCGCGGGCGGGGACGGCGCGCGCCTGGCGGCCGGCGACCTGGAAACGAGGCTGGACGGCTTGCGGGACGGCGCCGCCGCCGCTGGGCAGTGGCGGCGGGCGCGGGCCGCCCTCGGCGCGTTCGCCGCGACGGTAGCAGAGGCGGAGGGGGGCGCTGTCGGCGCCGCCGCCGCCGCCTCTGCCGCCGCCGCGCAGCTCCTGCCGCCCGCGCTGCTGCTCCAGGAGCTCGCGCACGACCGCCTCCACACTGGGCACTGGTCGGCGGCCCCCGGCGCCTGGCGCGACGCGCACGCCGCCGCGACCCTCTGCGCGGTCGCCGCCCGGCTGGCGCTAACGGGCGACGACGGCGACGGCGACAGCGACGAACGCGGCGACAACGGCGGCGGCGGCGGCGGCGCTCGCGACCTCCCCCCTTCGTGGTCGTCCTGCCCGGCGCTCTCTGGCTTTCTGGGCGGCGCGCAGGACGACGCGCGCGCCCCGCCCGCGCCGCCGCCGCCGCCGCCCGCCGCGGCGCGCGGGCGCCTGGCGGCCGCCGCCGCGCTGCGCGCGCTCGACCTCGCCCTCATCCTCGGCGCGCCGGGCGCCGGGGGCTGGTGGCGCCGCGCGCTGGACGCGTCGGCCGAGCGCGTCGACGCGGCGCTGGCGGCACTCGAGGCGGCGGAGGAGGAGGAGGAGGGAGGCGACGGCGGCGACCGAGGCGGCCGCGGCGGCGGCGGCAAGAGGCGCCGCCTCGGCCGCGCCGCCGCCCGGCCGCCGTCGCTGCCGCCGCGCTCGCTCTCGGCCGCCTCTCGCGCGCGCCTGCCCCGCTGCGCCGCGCCGCCGCCGCTCGACGCCTTTCTCTCGCGCCACCTCGCCCCCGCGGCGCCCCTGCTCATCAGCGCGGGCCTGATGGACGCCTGGCCGGCCGCGTCCCGCTGGCGCGAGGACCGCTACCTGGCGCGCGTCTGCGGGCGGCGGACGGTGCCCGTCGAGGTCGGACGCCACTTCCTCGACCCGGCGCTGGCGACGCCGCTCCTCCGCGTCTCGGAGCTGCTGCGGCGGATAAACGAGCAGGAGGACGAGGAGGAGGGAGAGGGGGGTCGGGAGGAGGACCACAACCGCCAGGGGGGAAGGGGCCCGGCCGCCTACCTGGCGCAGCACCCGCTGCTGGACCAGCTGCCGCGCCTGAGGCGGGACGTGCTGGTGCCGGACTACTGCGCGCTCGCCGCCGCGCCCCCCGGCAGAGGCGAGGGCGGCGGCGAGGACGGCGGCGACGAGGACGGCGGCGACAACGAGAACGATGACGAGGACGGCGACGAGGTGGGCGGCGGCGCCTCCCCTCGGCCGCGGCCGCCGCCGTCGCCGCCGCCGCCGCCGGCCGTCGCCATCAACGCCTGGCTCGGCGGCCCCGGCACCGTCACGCCCCTGCACCACGACGGCGCGCGCCACAACCTCCTGTGCGTGGTGGCCGGGCGCAAGTACGTGCGCCTCTACCCGCCCGGCGCGACCACCGAGCGCGCGCTGCGCCCCCTGCCGCCGCCGCACGGCAACGCGTCCGGCCTGGCGCCGCTGCTCGACACGCCCGAGGCCGCGGCCGCGCTCGCGTCGCTCGACGCCGGCGCGATGGCCGACGTCATGCTCGGCCCCGGCCAGGCGCTGTACGTCCCGCCCGGGTGGTGGCACTACGTGTCGTCGTGGGCGGAGGAGGAGGCGACGAAGGAGGCAGGGGACGGCGGGCAAGGGGCGGCGGCGGCGGGGACGGCGCGGCAACAACCGCCGCCACCAGCCTACTGCTTTGCCATTTCGTTTTGGTTTTGATCTCGATCGAGGCGTCTTTGCGATGATTCACGTTTGGAGATTACGGCGGTCTAGGCGAAACTATAGGAGACGGAAAGGAAGGAAAGACAGTGCGTGTCATCAGACAGCGGACGAGACGGCCGGCAGCAGCAGCAGCAGCAGCAGCATCGCGGCGCCCCCGAGCCCGCCACCCGCCGCCGCCGCCCCGTTGGCCGCCTGCGCCGCGGCCCTCCGCGCCGCCATGGCCGCCGCGCCCGTGCCGTTGGCCGCCGCCCCCCCGCCCATCGGCGCCGCCGACACGCGGTTGGCAATCGACATCCACGTCGCCGGGGACCGGACGCACGCCTGCCTGGCCTTTTCGGAATAGCCCGTGCGCCCGAAGGCGCCGACCAGCGGCGCGCTTTTTAAAAAGCACTTTCCGTCAGAGGCGACAACAAACTCGCACTTGGGCTCCTGCCGGCACTGCGCCTTGCAAAAATCCGTGACCGTCTGCACGCCCACGATCCCCAGGTACTCGGTGTCCTTCACGCCGTCGCCCGCCAGGTCGTACTTCGACAAACAGTAGGACCCGAATTCGTCGGGGTCCCCGAGCGCGTCCCAATCTACCGCCGAGCGCAGGCAGAGCGTCTGGATCGAGGGGTCCCCCACGCCCGTGGTGCGCGGCTTGATGCCGCTGTACAGGCCGCACACGCCCGCGCCCGTCACCACGAACGCGGCGCACTGCCCGGAGCCGACGGCGTCGCACAGGCGCGCGCACTCGATCGCGGCGGACGGGTCCGTGCCGGGCACCGACAGCGGGCCGCTGCGCGCCAGCGTGCCGTTGACGCGGTACTCCGGTAGGCAGTAGTAGGTCGCGTTGCCGGACCCGCCGGGAGCTGCCACGTCAGCACCGGCCCCGGCGCCCGCCAACACCAACCCCCCGGTCGACTCGGCCTCGATGCGGTCGGCCGTGGGCGGAGGCAGGAGATAGTCGAGCTGCCCGCCGAAGAGCGAAAACGTGTCCTCTCCGCCGATGCACGTTTGTAGGGTTGTGTTGCTCGGCCCTGTCTTGCCAAAGGCGCCTCCGATCATGTTTGCCTTTAGGTAGCAGATGCCGGGCTGCTGCACGAAGAACTGGCACCCGTCGAAGAGGCGGCACTGCTCCGCGCACAGCAGCAGGCTGGTCGTCGCGACCTCGGGCCGGGCCAGGCCGCCCGGAGGGCGCGGCGGCGGCGGCCCGGCCTCGGCCGAAGTGGCGGTCGGCGCGCCGGCCTGGTCGCCGGCCAGGTCGTAGTCGGCCAGGCAGTGGAAGCCCGCGCCCGCGGTGGGCCTGCCCACGGCGAGCCACTCGGTGCGGTTCTTCACGCAGGCGGCGGAGACAGCGCCGTCGGCCTTGCCGACCCCGCCCGTGACGGAAGACATCAGATTGCAGGCGGTCCCGACGGCCTTGAAGCCCTGGCAGCCCGCGCCCCTGGAGTTGCACGCGTCGGCGCACGCCGTGACGCCCTCGTCCCCTGGGAGGATCGTGACCTTGGCCGCGTCCTTTCCGCCCAGGCTCCAATAGCGCAGGCAGTAGTAGCGCGACGCCTGCGCCAGCTTGGCCTCGTCGAGCGGCTCGGCCGAGGCGGTGAGATTCTTCGGGTCTTCGACCTCTTTCGGCGGCGGCAGGAGCTCCGGCTCGAAGGCCGGCTTGGCGGGGACGGCGCCCGGGAGCGCCCCGGGCAAGGCGTCCGGCGCGGCCGGGGCCGCGACCTCCTTGTCTGCTGCAGCGGGGAGGGCGGCGGCCGCGTCCTCCTCGGCCGCCGCCGCCGCCGCCGCCTCCTCCTCGGGCGGCGGCGCCTCGCCCTTTTTTTTCAGAAAGCAGATGGTCCGCTTTGCGAACTGGTCCTTGGCCGGCAGGAACCCGGCCGAGTACTGCGTGACGCGCGCCGTCTCGGGCACCAGTGCCACGGCGATGTCGGCGCACCAGGTCCCCGGCGGCATCTGCGCCACCTCGGACACGGCAATCTGCGGCGGCGGGTCGGACGCCGAGTAGGGTCCGGCGACGGCCGGCGGCGCGCCCTCGAACGCGTAGGAGACGCGGTACTGCGCGGCGGACAGGGTGCGCGGGCACGACTGGCGCAGGGCGCGCCCGGGCGCGCGCCGGGGGCCGTTGCCGAGCCAGGTGCTGAGCCGCCGGGGCCTCGAGGAGAGGAGGGCCCGGCCGCCGCCGCCGCCTTCGCCGCCGTCGTCGTCGTCGCCGCCCTCGTCTCCGTCGTCGTCGCCGTCGTCGTCGCCGTCGTCGTCGCCCGCTCCGTCGTCGCCCTCATCGTCGCCCTCCCCCTCCTCCAAAAGGTCGCGGCGGCGGCGGCGGCGGCCCCCGCCCTTGCCGCCCGGGATGCAGGCGGCGGGCACGCACGCGCCCAGCGTCGTCAGCGGCGAGACGGGCGCCACGTGCACGAGAGGCACCGTCTCGCCGTATACTGCGACGGTCAAAAGCTGGTCGTCGTCCTTGTTCGGGGGCTTGAGGGCGAGCTGGCCGGCCTTGGTCAAGGAAGCCGGCGCGTTGGTGGTGCCCTCTGGGAAAAAGGTGAGCGAGAGGTCGCATGCCGGCGGCGGCGGCGGCGCGGGCGCGGGCGCGGCCGAGGACGGCCCGGCGGCGGCGGCCAGCAGCAGCAGCAGCGGCAGGAGGGCCGGCGCCGCCGCCGCCGCCGCCGCCCGTCCTGCTCCTCCGCCGCCTTGCCGCCGGGAGGGCATGATGGCGATCTCTCTCTCTTTCTCTGCTGCTGCCTGCTTTGTGTGTGCGTTGTGCCGCGCGAGGGCTGCGTTGGTATAAATGGGCGGGAGGGGCGGGGGCTGGGGGGCTGGGGGCTGAGCAAACAGACGAGAGGGCGTCGCGTCGCGCGCGCTGCCGCGCCGCGCGTGTCCTCCTCGACGACGCCGGCACCGACCACGCCGGCGACATCTCGCGCGCTCGTTCCTTCGCGCAAAGGGGGCAGCTCGGGATTGGGCCGCGCTTACGGACGGATAATCACGCGCGCGCCCACGTCTCGCAGCAGTGGGGGCCTGCTGCTGCGGGAAGCTGCGCGGACCGGTCCCCCAGACGTTTCTTGAAAAGCATTGCTATTGCGCGCAAAGCGCCGATCGAGGCAAGTCGCGGGCTCCTCACGCACAGGAGACGCACCTGCGCTATCCGAGTTGGACTGCGGCAAGCGCGCGCGCGTCTTCTTTGCCCCGGCGCCACGCACGGGAAGAGGAAAGGGCTCGAGGGAGAGGAGAAGGGGCACCAAAGTCTTCCGCAAGGACAAGAGGCTTTCCGGGGGATAGGGCGGTCGCGAGCTTGGGTGCAGGACAAAGGGATCGGGCTCTAGAGGGATCCGTGAAAAGAAGGGGGGGGCGGGGGTGGATGTGAGGGAGGAAATGTGAGTTCTGTCCGCGCGCTTCCTTGCTCGCGAGCGGGGAGCGCGCCGCCCGACGGCGTCGGCGACGATCGCGCCCTCCGCTTTGCCGCTCGCATGCTTTAATCTCTTTTTATCCCGCGAGGCCATCTGCCCCATCCTCCACACACGACACTCCTCGTCACCCTGATCACCGGCGCGACACTTGCGCGCACACACACCAAGACCATTTGGCGACAAGAAAGAGGACGCAAGGGGGGGCAAAACGCAGCGATGGCGGCGCTCTCGTTCTGGGAGCGCGCGCCGCCGTACGCGCTGGTCGCGCTGAGCAGCATGGCCGGCCTGGACATCGAGCTCAAGCCCGATCCCAAGGCTAGCAAGGACGCGCCGCCGACCCTGCGCCTGGCGTCAGGGTGCGTTTTCGTTCAAGGTTTTTGGAAGGGGGAGGGCTTTTTTCCTTTTACTTCCGCCCGCCCCGCGATCCTCACTCGCTCACTGTCTCGTCTTCGGTCCGCAACACGGCACAACCACACAACAACAACAGCGACGAGGTCTCGGGCCCCACCGCCGTCGCGCGCTACCTCTTGCGCGCCGGCGAAAAGGCGGCGGCGTCGCCAGCGGCGGCGTCGACGTCGGCGTCGGCGCCCGTGCCGCCGTCTACCGCCGCGCGGCGCCTGGCCGCCAGCGCCGACCCCCTCTTGGCGACGCGCGTCGACGGCTGGATCGACTTTGCGGCCGGCGGCGCGCTCGCGCCCGGCCCCGGCTTCCCGGCCGCGGCGGCCAGCCTCGACGCCTACCTGGCCCCGCGCTCCTTCCTCGTGGGCCGCGGCCTGACCGCCGCCGACGTGGCCGTCTGGGGCGCGCTGGCGTCCTCGCCGGTGTTTCCAAAGCTCACCCGCCCCGCGGCCGCGGGCGGCTCTTCCCCTTTGCCCCACCTCGCGCGCTGGTTCGACCTCCTCTCGTCCCAGCCTGACTGCGCCGCCGCTCTCGACCTGCTCGACCCGCGCCGCCGGCAGCGCGCCGCCGACGCCGCCGCCGTCGCCACCGGCGGCCGCGCCAAGGCCGACGGCGGCTCGTTCGACGTCGCGCTGCCCGGGGACCCCGCCTACGGGTCGGTGGTCGTGCGCTTTCCGCCCGAGCCGAGCGGCTTCCTGCACATCGGGCACGCCAAGGCCGCGCTGCTCAACCAGGCCGTGGCGCAGAGGTACGGCGGCGCGCTGCGCGTGCGGTTCGACGACACCAACCCGTCCAAGGAGAAGGACGAGTACGTGGACAACATCCTCAAGGACCTGCGGGCGCTGGGGGTGTTGGGTAAGGCGGGGAAGGCGGGGGGGGAGGCGGGGGGGGAAACGGGGGCGGCCGGCGGCGGCGGCGGCAACAGCGGCGGCGTCGGCGGCGACGGCGGCGGCGCCGGCGACGGGCGCGACAACGAGAACGACAACGACAACGAGGGCGAAGAGGTGGCGGCCGACGAGCGCGAGATCACCTACGCCTCCGACTACTTCCCGCAGCTGGCCGAGTGCGCCGAGCGCCTCATCGACATCGGGGTCTTGTACGCGGATGACACGCCGGTGGACCAGATGCGAGAGGAGCGGATGGCCGGGACGCCCTCGCGGCGGCGCGACCGGCCGCCGGGCGACACGCGCGCGCTGTTTGACGCGATGCGGCGCGGCGAGGCTCCGGGCGTGGTTCTGCGCCTCAAGATGGACATGGCGTCGGCCAACACGGCGATGCGGGACCCCGTGGCGTACCGGTGCAACGCGGAGGTGCCGCACTGGCGCACGGGGACGACGTACAAGGTGAGGAGAGGGCGACGACGAGGGGGCGCGCGCGTTTTTTTCCTCTTTCCCTTCCCGGGCGAGCGAGCCGGCAGCGCGCGCGCGCGCGCTGCCAAACAAAACCAAAAAAAATAGAGAGAACACGACACAAATCCCCACCCTGGCTATAAAGCAGAGGCGACGAAGCTCCGGTGCCAGGTGCCCCGCGCCGCCCGCCGGCTCCCCAACCCCCCGCTTCCCCCCCCCCCCCCCCCCCCCCCCCCCCCCCCCCCCCCCCCCCCCCCCCCCCCCCCCCCCCCCCCCCCCCCCCTCCCCCCCCCCCCCCCCCCCCCCCCCCCCCCCCCCC
>Ga0105055_10006950_pt1 | contig 15284 bp, 10 predicted proteins | sample BON03_FD_78090 | JGI IMG/M metagenome (GOLD analysis project Ga0105055, IMG submission 78090) | Freshwater microbial communities from Lake Bonney liftoff mats and glacier meltwater in Antarctica - BON-03 | ecosystem: Environmental > Aquatic > Freshwater > Ice > Glacier meltwater | place: Lake...
CAAGTACTCCTTAGAAATAAACCCCAGCAGAGGGAAAACTCCGGCCATCGATAACCCGGCAAGCAGCGTGGTGATAAAGGTGACGGGCATGCGGGCCCACACTCCCCGGAGCAGTCGAATATCTCGAGTACCCGCCTGAATGTCGATAACGCCCACGATCATAAACAGCGACGATTTGAACAGGGCGTGGGCAAGGGTGTAGAGCGCTGCTGTGGCGAGTGCAGCAGGCGTCCCAATTCCGATAACAGCAACAATGAGCCCCAGTTGGCTCACGGTGGAATACGCCATGATTTCTTTCAAATCGAAGCGCCGCATGGCGAAAATTGCACCCATTACCGCCGTCAGAAGACCCGTCGAAATCAATATCGATTGCCACACAATAGTTCCGCCAAGCGCGGGAGAAAACAGCAGCATGAGATAGATACCGGCCTTCACCATGGCCGCAGCATGCAGATACGCGCTCACTGGTGTGGGAGCCACCATGGCGTCGGGCAGCCACATGTGGAACGGGAACTGGGCCGATTTTGTCATCGCAGCCAACGCCACCAACACCGCAATACCAGCGGTGAAACCAGGGTCGGACGCCCACACCTCATGGACAAGAGCCTCGCTGACGACGGTCGTCCCCGTTCGCACCACGATCAGGACCACCGCAAACAACAGAGCGAGGCCACCGAAACCGGTCACCAGGAGTGTGCGGACTGCGGGCCCGCCGGCCCGGTCGCCAGAGCGGTTGATCAGGAAAAAGGAAGACAGTGTCGTGAGTTCCCAGAAGACAAAGAGCAACACCAGATCATCGGCAAGAACAAGTCCAGTCATGGCAAAGGCGAAAAGCAACATCCAGGTGAAATACCCGGTGTGCGGGTGGACGTTGCGTTCTGAGAGGTAGCGAGCCGAGTACGCCATAACCAGAGCGCCAATACCCAAGACAATAATCAAAAACAAGGCAGAAAGGCCATCGAGCCTGAGGCGAAGTGCAATATCGAGGCTCGGAATCCACGGCACCGCTTCGCGGACGACGCCGGTCGCCTCCAGAACTTCTGGCACTTTGAGAGCTACCGCGAACGCGAGGGCCCCGAGCCCCGCAGCGGCTAGCCACCCCGAGTTTCGACCGAGGAACCTAGTTGCCACCATCGTGATGGCGACAAGAACCAGAGTCCCGCCAAGAATCGCGGTGAGGGTCACGAGCAACCCTTCACACAGCACAGGATAACCAAGGAGCGCGAGAACATCATGGTCTCCTCATTGTCGGGCTTTCCATCGTCTCGCACACCGCACGACACTTCCGTGGAGCGGATTTCTCTGCTCCACGCGCCGACCAGGCTTCCCGGCACTCCAGTGACGATCCTATCGGTCACCTCTGCGCAGAGCTCCCAGGTCACCGCGAGAAAAAGCAGAAGCAGAGAAATGCTCTGGGAGCTAAGAACCGCCTCGAGACGACGCCATACGCGTAAGAGCAACCATGCGGGAGGTGGCGCGAAGATACTTTTTTCGATACCCGCCACTCGCCATGGTGTCATCAAAAACCTCGTCAAGTGCCACACCGGTATTCACAATCCCTACCCGCGCGTCATAGAGCCGGTCAACTAACGCCACCAGTCGAAGGGCTTCGGCTTGGTCGTGAAGTTGGGCAACGTCGGTCCACGCCACAGCAGCTAAACCTTCGACAAGGCCCACGAAACGGCTGGGGTGGATGGTAGAGAGATGGTCAACCACATCACCAAAAGGATCCACCGCAATAGTGCCCCCCATGGATGCTACGACGGTGTCGAACTCGGCACCGGAAGTGACCTGTGCATGTCCTTCAAAGTCCCGCTTTCGATAATCTTCACCATCAATGCGAATAGTTTCGAACTTGTCGGCGAGTGCGGTAATTTCTCTCAGAAAATCTTCGGCCGCGAAACGCCCCTCGCCAAGCGCTGCTGGTGGAGTGTTGGACGTGGCAGCCAACCGGGTCCCAGAGGCAACAAGTTCACCCAACAACCTCGACATGACCATCGTGTCGCCGGGATCGTCCAGCTCAAACTCGTCGATGGCAAGAAAATCTGCGCCACGGAGGTGATCAACGGCACCCCGATACCCGAGCGCTCCCACCAGGGCGGTGAACTCAATAAAAGTGCCGTAGTAGGTGCGACCGGGAATGCGATGCCACATTGCCGCCAAGAGATGGGTTTTGCCCACCCCAAAACCACCATCAAGATAAATGCCTGGTTGGACAAGAACGCCCTTCGCGCTTGACCCCCACCTTTTGGCTACTTTGGCGCCACCTTTTCCTGATACAAAGGCTTGCGCCCGTTCCCTCGCAAAAATTTGGGAGGGGAAGCGCGCATCTGGCACATAGTTCTCCAACGTGGCGCCGTGGAATTGTTCCGGGGGGACAAAGTGCCCAAGCATGGACTCAACAGACATGATCGGTGCTCGATCACACAGGCTCACACGCTCGGTCACCGGATGGGAGGGCTCGTGCATCAGACTCACTTCGTAGCTTCCTGCGACACCGTCCAGGGGTCCCTGACACAATAGAGCAAGCGTACAAGGCGCTAACTCGACTGCCACCCAAGGAGTAGCTGTGCCCCTACCTTCAGATTCAGCCGCAACGATTGCCGATTATGCTCACCCAGAACGCCTGGTCACCACCGAATGGCTGGCGGAGAATCGCGGGACGCCGGGGCTCGCAGTGGTCGAATCAAATGAAGACATACTTCTCTACGACACCGGACATATTCCCGGTGCAATCAAAGTCGACTGGCACACCGAACTGAACGACCCCGTTGTGAGGGACTACATTGACGGCGAAGCCTTCGCCGCAATGATGTCTCGCAAAGGCATCTCCCGAGATGACACGATCGTGATTTATGGCGACAAAAGCAACTGGTGGGCCGCCTATGCGCTCTGGGTGTTCACGCTCTTTGGTCACGCCGATGTGAGGTTACTCAACGGCGGGCGAGATGCATGGATTGCCGAGGGTAGAGAAATCACCAAGGACATTGAGGCTCGAGTAGCAACGGACTATCCCGTCGTTGCTCGAGTTGATTCCGACATCCGAGCATTCAAGGACGATGTGCTCGCCCACTTGGGTAAACCTCTCATTGATGTGAGAAGCACCGAGGAATACACCGGTGAGCGCACCCACATGCCGAGCTACCCAGAAGAGGGCGCACTTCGCGGGGGGCACATTCCTACCGCCAAAAGTATCCCTTGGGCTCGGGCCGCCAATGAGAATGGAACATTCCGGTCTCACGCAGAACTTGAAAACCTGTATGTCACCGAGCAGGGCTTTGAAGCGGGAAACGACATCGTCACGTACTGCAGAATTGGCGAGCGCTCCAGCCACACGTGGTTTGTGATGAAGTATCTTCTCGGGTTTGAGTCAGTCAAGAACTATGACGGCTCGTGGACCGAATGGGGCTCCGCCGTTCGAGTGCCCATTCAGACAGGCGACACCCCCGGCGAAAAGCCCTGACCTATGGCCGATTCGCCCGAACTCCCGCAAGCCTTAGCTGAGATTCGGAATGATTTTCTAAGCCTCGAGGTTGCTGATCGGCTCCAGCTGTTGCTGGAGTTCTCTGACTCTCTTCCTGAGGTTCCTGCGGGGATGGTGGCCGAGGATACGTGGGAAAGGGTGGCAGAATGCCAGTCCCCCGTGTTCATTCACGTGGAGGTGGGTGAAGGACTCGCGCGTATTTATGCGACCGCCCCCGCAGAATCTCCCACCACCAGAGGGTTTGCGTCTATTTTGGTTCAGGGCCTCACTGCGATGACGCCACAAGAGGTGCTGGCTGTTGCGCCAGATTTTCCTCTGCAGTTGGGTTTACAAAGTGCGGTCAGCATGCTGCGTCTGCGAGGAATGTCTGGCATGTTGTGGAGGATTAAACGCCAGGTGGAAGAGGCACTGGCGTCGTGAATCTGTACCCCGTGTTACCGGCCCCAGGCGCAGTATTGGATCTCGACCAGCCAAAAGACCTGGCCGAATTTCGCTCCTTGGTCACGCCCCCCCAGGCTGACTGGGTCCGGGCCGTCATGGTCTCCAACTCTGCCGGCGACACGGTCGGACCGGATGGGACCAGCGGGTCTCTCACAGCAGGCTCTGACCGAGCGCTTCTGAAAGTCTTGCGATCCCTCGCCGATGGGATCATCGTGGGAGCGAACACCCTTCGCGTCGAGCGAATCCCTGTTCCCTCGGACACCGCTCTCGTTGTTTTTTCTCACAGCGGGGTTATCCCCAAAGAAAACATCATCCTGCCGGCCCGGGGCTCTGCCGACCTCGTTGTGGTGACCTCTCCTGAGGGCGCACCTCGGGTTTCACACTCTCTGAGCGGCCTCCCTCACCGAGTGATAATCACCAAGACCGACAAATCCCCCGCGACATTGGCTGGTGCCATTCGAGAGCTGGTGGGGGGTGGCGCTCTCCTTATTGAGGGTGGTCGCCAAATGTGGGAAAGTTTCGCTCCCGTCACCGATGATCTGTGGTTGGCGGTCACCCCACCACCGACAAACCAGCGCCAAGGCTTTCCCCCGTGGTGGCCGGTTCCACCGGAACAGTGGCAACTTGAGACACTGTTCACCGATGATGCAAAAATGCTCTATTACCGCCACACGAGGCTCACCGGCGCGCCCCCGGAGGCCTAATACCTCCCAGGCCTATCGTGGGTATATGGACTCCCCAGCACACGACGGTCCCCTTCCACCCGAGTTCGTTGACGCCCTCGCTTCCACCCAAAGCATCACTTTTCGCAACGAGCTTCGGGTTTTTGAGACCGCCGCTCCTCAAGGCTTAGCCCCCCATCAGATGGCGTGGGCTGCAGACGTCGAACCCAGTCGCACCACGGCAGATCGCGAATACGGCACCGGGCGGCTGGTGTTTTTGTGTGACCCGAGCAAGCCGGATGCATGGGGTTCGAGTTACCGCATGATTGTTTTTGCTCAAGCCCCCATTGATTCGCAGATGAGTTCCGACGAGTTTCTTCGTGATGTGGCCTGGTCGTGGCTGATAGATGCGCTCGATTCTCGCGCCGCTGCTTACATCCGTGCCGCTGGCACAACAACGACAGTCATGTCTACAGGGTTTGGTGAGCTTGCCTCCGAAGGTTCAGGTGCGCAGGTTGAGGTGCGGGCATCCTGGAGCCCCACCACAGGTGATCTGGTTCCCCACCTGGAAGCCTGGAGCGAATTTGTCTGCATGCTCGCTGGATTCCCCCCCACCGAGGATGGAGTGGAATCTCTTCGCCCCTCCCGTCGTGAGGCATGAGCGAAGAACCTGAGAGCGTCGCGCCGGAACTCACCCCGGCCTCCCTCCACGCCCCGGTTATTTTGGTGGACAGCCCCGAAGGCTTCCTTCGGGCATTGGATGACCTGGAAAGCGGCGAGGGACCGCTCGCCATTGATGCGGAGCGAGCAAGCGGATTTCGATACACGAACCAGGCCTACCTGGTTCAACTTTTTCGTGCCGGCTGCGCAAACTACCTGATTGATCCCCTGGGGGTTCCTGATCTTGCCGCCATTTCCACACGGCTTGGCGACCTGGAATGGATTATCCACGCTGCCCACCAAGACTTGTCGTGCCTGCGAGAGGTAGGAATCAACCCCACCACACTGTTTGATACCGAACTTGGCGCTCGCCTCGCCGGTCTGCCCCGTGTTGGTCTCCAAGGGGTTGTCGAAGATCTGATGGGAATGTCGTTAGCGAAAGAACATTCGGCCGCCGACTGGTCGACCAGGCCCCTCCCCGACTCATGGCTCACCTACGCCGCACTCGATGTGGAGCTGCTGCCCCGGGTGCGCGACCACATTCATGCGCTCCTGCTCGAGCAGGGAAAAATGGACCTCGCGAAGGAAGAATTTGCCGCAGCGCTTCTCGCCCCGGAAACGACGCCTCGCGCGGAACCCTGGCGACGATTATCGGGGCTCCACCAGGTTCGTGGGGGACGGGCACTCGCTATTGCCAAATCCCTCTGGGAAGCGCGAGATGCGTACGCCAGAGAGACCAACACCGCCCCCGGCCGTCTTGTCCCCGACCGGTCTGTGGTCGCAGCGGTGCTCGCTAACCCCTCGAGTAAGAGCGAACTAGCTGGACTGAAAGCATTCCACGGCCGCGCGTCGCGACAACAGTTAGACCGCTGGTGGCAGGCCATCGAGGCAGGCAGAACTGCCACCGAGCTGCCTGAGGCCCGAGCTGCTTCGGAGGGGCCCCCACCGCCACGCATCTGGGCGGATCGCAACCCCGAAGCAGCTGGACGATTCACGCGGGCAAAAGACGCCCTGTCTGAGCTGTCGGAAGAAATGACTATTCCTTCAGAAAATATCCTCACCCCCGATTTCTTGCGCCGAGTCTGCTGGGCTCCACCCCAGCCTCTCTCCGAGGAGGGCATCGATGGGGCGCTGGCGGAGCTAGGAGCCAGGCCATGGCAGCGAGTTGCTGTTGCCTCGATTCTCTTTCGAGCCTTTGTCTCTAAGGACCAATAGCTCTCTCACTCGGGTGCCCGTGTGTAGCGGAGGGGATGAACCGGGGTCACCTCATTCTCGATTTGTCTCTAGCATGGGAATACATGGAGTGAAAGGTGTCCCGATGCCACAAGATAACGTCGTTTTCGTTGATGGGGTGAGAACTCCATTTGGCCGCGCCGGTGAAAAGGGGATGTACTGGCGCACGAGGGCTGACGACATGATCGTGTCGGCAATGATTGGTCTTCTCGAAAGAAACCCCGCCATCCCCCACGACCGCATCGACGACGTCGCTATCGCTGCCACCACACAGGAGGGCGACCAGGGTCTGACGCTTGGCAGAACGGCTGCTATTTTGGCGGGGCTCCCCCAGTCGGTGCCCGGCTATGCCATCGACCGCATGTGTGCCGGGGCCATGACCGCAGTGACCACGGTGGCCGGTGGCATCGCTTTTGGCGCCTACGACATCGCCCTAGCCGGTGGCGTGGAACATATGGGGCGCCATCCGCTTGGGCGCGACATCGACCCCAACCCCCGTTTTCTTTCCGAAAAATTGGTCAGCCCCGATGCTCTCAATATGGGTATCACTGCGGAGCGACTGCACGACCGTTTTCCCCATCTCACCAAAGAACGAGCGGATCGCTTCGGTATGGCATCCCAACTCAAAGTCGAGGCAAGCTACCAAGCCGGGCACATGCAAAAAGACCTGATTTCGGTGGCGCTTCGCAGTGACGAGGGCTACGGGTTGGCCACCGAGGATGAAGGCCGACGGCCGAGCACCACCCTGGAAGGTCTTGGCGAACTCAAAACACCGTTTCGACCCCATGGCAAAGTCACCGCCGGAAACGCGTCACCACTCACTGATGGAGCAGCGGTTGCCGCTCTCAGTTCCCAGTCCACTGCGGAAACTCTCGGCCTGGGAGTAAAAATGACGATGGTGTCTTTTGCCTACGCGGGGGTCGAACCGGAGGTGATGGGTTTGGGCCCTATCCCCTCAACACAGAAAGCCCTCGACAAGGCCGGCCTCTCCATTCAAGACATCGGCCTTTTTGAGCTCAATGAAGCGTTTGCCGTGCAGGTGCTGAGCTTCCTCGATCACTACGGCATCGAGGATGACGACCCCCGTGTGAATCCGTGGGGCGGCGCAATTGCTCTTGGCCATCCTCTTGCGGCTTCCGGTGTGAGATTGATGATTCAACTGGCACGGCAGTTTGAGCACAACCCTCACGTCCAATACGGGCTCACTGCTATGTGTGTGGGTTTAGGCCAGGGCGGCAGCGTCATTTGGGAAAACCCCCACTACCAAGGAGCAAAGTAAATGGCCAAAAGCGCTGTAGCCCAGTACGACACCCTCGATGTCAGCGCCCTGTTGGAGCACTCCAGCGATGAGGTCGTCACCCACAGCTTTGTGCGCCATGTCCCCCTGCCCCGAAGCGCCGGCACGTTGGCCCTGATCACCCTCGACAACGGCAAAGATCACACCAGGCCCAACACGCTTGGCCCCCACAGCCTCGTGGAACTGCGAGAAACCCTCTGGTCTCTTCGCGACCAAGCCGCCCAAGGAACCATCCAGGCTGTGGCCATCACGGGGAATCCTTTCATTCTTGCCGCGGGTGCTGACCTTTCCAAAGTGGGCGATATTCCCGATAAGACCACGGGAACATTGATGGTAAAGCTTGGCCATCAGACGCTCGGGCTACTTGGCGAAATGGGCGTTCCCTCTTTTTGCTTTATCAACGGTCTTGCCCTTGGCGGCGGCCTCGAAATCGCCCTGAACTGCACCTACCGCACGGTATCAAGCAGTGCTGCAGCGCTGGCACTGCCCGAAGTGTTCCTGGGTTTGATTCCCGGCTGGGGTGGAGCATGGCTTCTTCCCAACCTGATCGGTATCAAAAATGCCCTCACCGTAATGATCGAAAACCCTCTCAAAACGAATCGGACCCTCAAACCCGAACAGGTCTTGGAGATGGGCATTGCCGATGCGATGTTCCCCCCCGCTCGCTTCCTGGAAGATTCTCTTGATTGGACTGATCGTGTGATCAGCGGTGCCACCGCGGTCAAGCGCTCGGCCGAGCCCGGGATGATTGAGCGCGCTACCGTTTGGCCTCTCGCTGTCAATGTGGCTCGAAAAGCGCTGCGCGAAAAAATTGGCACTGTTGCTTTGGCGCCCTACGCGGCATTGGATCTGCTTGCCCAGGCAAAATCATCGAGCAAAGCAGACGGCTTTGCCGCGGAAGACGAAGCACTCGCGACTCTGATTGCCAGTGACCAGTTTCGTGCAAGCGTCTATGCGTTCCAGCTGGTCCAAAAAAGAGCAAAGTTCACCCCCGGGGCACCCGATAAGAAAAATGCACTGCCCGTCACCAAAGTGGGTGTCGTGGGTGGCGGTTTGATGGCCCGACAGTTTGCCCTCCAACTACTGCGCCGCCTCGAAATTCCCGTCGTCATCAGCGATATCTCTCAGGAGCGCGTCGACGGCGCCACGGCGTGGATGCTCGGTGAGCTCGAGGCCCTCCACACCAAAGGTCGTCTGCACACCGACCAACTCCACAAACTGCAGGCCATGGTTCACGGAACGACGGATATGTCGGACTTTGCCCACTGCGACCTTGTCATCGAGGCTGTCTTTGAGGAACTGCGTGTCAAGCAAGAGGTGTTTCAGAATTTAGAAAAACACGTCAGAGACGATGCGATTCTCGCCTCGAACACCTCATCGCTCTCTATCGCCGAGATTGCCGGTGTGCTCAAGCACCCCGAGCGCATGGTGGGTATTCATTTCTTTAATCCCGTTGCCGTCATGCCCCTGGTGGAGGTGGTGGCAGCCCCTGGCAGTTCCGATGCCGCTGTGGCCACAGCGGTCAGCGTGGTTCATAAGCTTCGCAAGACCGCGATTGTCACCTCAGACACCACCGGGTTTGTAGTGAACAGATTGCTGGCCAAACTGCTCGGGGAAGCTATGCACGCCATTGAGATGGGGACACCCTATGGCGTGGTTGATGAATCGGTGCAGCCTCTTGGGCTGCCTATGGGGCCATTCGCATTGCTCGAACTCGTGGGTTTACAGGTGGGAGCCCATGTGCTTGACACCCACCATAAAGCCTTCCCTGACCGCTTTTTTGCAAGCTCTGCGCTTCACGACCTGGTGAAACAGGGAACGATTTATGAGCGGGATGCGAAAAAGGCCATCAAGGGTGTGACACGGGGTGCTCTCGCTCTCGTGGGGTCCGGTGAGGGATATAGCGCAGAAGAATTGCGCGACCGCGTTCAGGAAGGTTTGGCCGATGAAGTGTGGAGAATGTTGGACGAGGGTGTTGTTGAAGGCCCCAAAGACATTGATGTTGCCATGATTCTGGGTGCTGGGTGGCCATTCTTGATGGGGGGCATCACCCCGTATCTGGATCGCACGGGAGCAAGCGAAAAATCGAGGGGAAAAACTTTTCACACCCCGCCGATTAGGGGAGTTGCCTAGTCCCGGTTTTCCACATTCTCAGCGGATGCGACGGTGATCTCGGTGCCACCCTCATCGGGCAGCGCTCTGGCAAAAGGCACCTTCATCCCCAGCACTTGAGCAACGAGGTTTCGGGCAATGTATTGGGGGGTAAGCCCAGCTTCTTCAAGGATTTCCGCACGTGAAGCATGGTCTAAGAACTCGTCGGGCAAGCCAATCTCGTCTACAGCGGTATCAACGCCGGCAGCACGAAGTTCTTGGCGAATTCGTGTGCCAATACCGCCCACCCGGACACCATCTTCAATACTGACCACGATGCGGTGAGTGCGGGCCATGTCGATCACACTTGCGGCGACGGGAACAACCCACCTCGGGTCAATCACACTCGCCCCAATTCCTTGAGCGGCCAGGCGGTCTTTGACCTCCATAGCAAGGGAGGCCATTGTTCCAACAGCAACAATCAGTACGTCTTTGTGGGCAGCCTCTGCCAGTACATCGACGCCGTCCGGGGTCCTGCGAAGGGCGGGAATTTCCGGCGCCACGGACCCTTTGGGGAATCTCAACACTGTGGGGGCGTCATCAACGAGCACTGCTTCGCGAAGTTCTTCGCGAAGTCTTTTGGCGTCGCGTGGAGCGGCGAGACGGATATGGGGCACAACTTGGAGGATTGAGAGATCCCAGACCCCATGGTGGCTTGGGCCATCAGGTCCAGTGACCCCGGCGCGGTCCAACACAAAGGTCACCCCTGCGCGGTGAAGTGCCACATCCATCAGAACCTGATCAAAGGCTCGGTTGATAAATGTGGCGTACACGGCGACCACCGGGTGCATACCGCCGTAGGCCAACCCCGCCGCACTGGTGACAGCATGCTGCTCCGCTATCCCCACATCGAGCACTCGTTGGGGAAATCGTGCTGCCATCCGGTCGAGCCCGGTGGGGCGCAGCATGGCTGCGGTGATTCCCACGACGGTGGGGTTGCCCTCGGCGATGGACACCATTTCGTCAGCAAAAATACTCGTCCATGAGGGAGAGTCTTGGGATTCTGTCGCTTCCCCCGTTTCAGGATCTATCTGGCCCACAGCGTGAAACTGGTCTGCCTCATCATTACGCGCCGGGGCATATCCGCGCCCCTTTTCCGTGATCACGTGAACAATGACGGGAGCTTTGCGCGCTTTGGCCTGCCGGAGAGTGTGCTCGATATCCTCAATGCTGTGGCCATCCACCGGCCCCAGATATTTGATGTCAAGGTTGGAGTAGAGGGCCTCGTTGTTGGCGAACCGGGAAAGAAAACCCCTGGTCCCCCCTTTGATTCCTCGATAGAGCGCTTTGCCCGGTGCGCCAAAGAAACCAAAAATACTCTCCGAGCTGGATTTGAAGAGACGGTAGGAGGCGCGGCCTCTCACGTTGCCAAGGAATCGTGCCATCCCGCCGATGGTTGGTGCGTAGGAACGTCCGTTGTCGTTGACGACCAGTATGAGGTTGCGCTCGTTGTCATCAGAAATGTTATTGAGTGCCTCCCACGTCATACCCCCGGTCAGCGCACCATCACCGACAACCGCGACGACATAGCGGTCGTTTTGATCGGTCATCTGAAAAGCACGAGAGATTCCTTCAGCCCAGCTCAGCGAGCTGGACGCGTGGGAGCTTTCCACAATGTCGTGCTCGGATTCGCTGCGCTGGGGATACCCAGCGAGACCGCCCTTTTGACGTAACCTACTGAAATCTTTCCGACCGGTCAGAAGCTTATGAACGTAAGACTGGTGGCCGGTATCCCAAATGATGGGATCTTTGGGAGATTCAAAAACTCGATGCAGAGCAATAGTGAGCTCCACCACGCCGAGGTTGGGGCCCAGGTGTCCACCCGTTTTTGACACGTTGCTAATCAAAAAGCCCCGAACATCGGCGGCAAGCTCGACCAACTGTTTTCCGGTTAAGCCCTCGAGGTCCCGGGGTGAGTTAATCGAATCGAGCATTCCCATTCCTCTACCCTAAACCGATGCTGCCGCTACCCCGCACAGGGTTCCAGTCGTGCCCTACAGCAGTTGGCGAAGCACGTACTGCAAGATTCCGCCATTGCGGAAATAGTCTGCTTCTGCTGGCGTGTCGATGCGCACGAGGGCATCAAAAACCACCGAGGTTCGACCGGGCTCAGAGTGCTCTGTGCCCTCGGCAAGAACGCGAACAGTGGCGGGCACGGTTCCCTCATTCAAGGTTTCGATGCCTTCAATATGGAAACTTTCTGTGCCGTCAAGCCCCAACGATGCTGCAGTGTCACCGGCAGGGAATTGCAGCGGAACAACACCCATCCCAATGAGGTTGGAGCGGTGGATTCGTTCAAAGCTTTCAGCGATTACCGCCTTCACTCCCAACAGACTGGTGCCTTTGGCAGCCCAGTCTCTCGAGGAACCCGACCCATATTCTTTTCCTGCCAACACCACCAGGGGGATACCTGCGGCAGTATAGTTTTCGCTCGCATCAAAGATTGCTGCCTGGGCGCCATCTTTCGTGGTGAAGTCGCGGGTAAAACCACCTTCAACACCTTCCACAAGCTGGTTGCGGAGGCGAATATTGGCAAACGTTCCGCGAATCATCACTTCGTGGTTTCCTCGCCGGGAACCGTAGGAGTTGAAATCCAGCCGGTCGATACCGTGTTCGCGCAGGTAGTGCCCGGCGGGCGAGTCCGCCTTGATGGATCCTGCCGGACTGATGTGATCGGTGGTGACCGAGTCGCCCAAAAGGGCGAGCACCCGCGCGTGGGCAATGTCGCGGACCGGTTGCGGCTCCAAGGTCATCCCGTCGAAATAGGGAGGTTTGCGCACGTAGGTGGAATTGGCGTCCCACTCGAACGTGTTCCCTATCGGCGTGGGAAGAGAGCGCCAGCGCTCATCTCCATCAAAGACGGCGGCGTACTGGGTGGTAAACATTTCGGTGTCGATGGAGGAATCAATTGTCGCCTGAACCTCGGCGGCATCTGGCCAAATGTCGACCAAGAAAATATCCTGGCCTTCGGAGTCTTGCCCCAGAGGATCAGTGTCGAAATTGAAGTCCATTGTCCCCGCAAGTGCATAGGCGATAACCAGGGGTGGACTAGCCAGATAGTTCATTTTCACGTCGGAGTTGATGCGACCCTCAAAGTTTCGGTTTCCCGAGAGGACGGCGGTGACCGCGAGGTCATGGTCGTTGACGGCCTGGGAAATCTCGTCAGCCAGGGGTCCTGAGTTTCCAATGCAGGTGGTGCAGCCGTAGCCAACCAGGTAAAAACCGAGGTTTTCCAGGTCGTCCATCAGTCCCGCTTTTTCGTAGTAGTCGGTGACAACTTTTGAGCCGGGGGCCAGGGTGGTCTTCACCCACGGTTTGGACTTGAGACCTTTTTGGGAAGCGTTGCGGGCTAGTAGACCAGCGGCCAACATGACCGACGGGTTGGAGGTGTTCGTACACGAGGTGATGGCGGCAATGGTCACCGCACCGTTGGCGAGAGCAAAGTCTTCGTCTCCCATGTGAACGGGGACCGCGTCGCGAGCGCTGTGCTCCGAGAGGAAACCGGCCAAGTCGTGGTGGAACTGCTCTTTCGCTCCGGTCAGTTCGATGCGGTCTTGGGGGCGACGAGGTCCAGCAATGCTGGGGACCACCGTGGAGAGATCAAGCTCCATGTATTCGCTGAAGCGGGGCTCGATCTCGGCGTTATGCCACAGGCCCTGCTCTTTGGCATACGCCGTCACCAGGGCAATCTGGTCGGCAGTTCGCCCTGTCAAGGTTAAATAGTCGACGGTCACCTGGTCGATGGGGAACATTGCGGCAGTGGAGCCAAACTCAGGGCTCATGTTTCCAATCGTTGCGCGGTTCGCCAAGGGAACCTGGGTGACACCGGCGCCATAAAATTCCACAAACTTGCCAACCACTCCGTGAGCGCGAAGCATTTGGGTGATGGTGAGCACCACGTCGGTTGCCGTAACAGCGGGGGGAATAGCGCCAATGAGTTTGAACCCCACAACCCGTGGGATCAGCATGGAGACCGGCTGACCCAGCATGGCCGCTTCCGCCTCGATTCCCCCAACGCCCCATCCGAGCACACCCAAACCATTGACCATGGTGGTGTGAGAGTCGGTGCCCACGCAGGTGTCGGGAAAAGCTTGGGTCACCCCATCGATGTGCTTGGTGTAGGTCACTTTGGCAAGATTTTCAATATTGACCTGGTGGACAATACCTGTTCCCGGGGGAACCACTTTGAAATTCTTGAACGCGTCTTGGCCCCAGCGCAGGAACTGGTAGCGCTCCCCATTGCGTTCGTATTCAATATCGACGTTGCGCTCGAGAGAATCAGCGTGGCCAAACACGTCCGCGATAACGGAGTGGTCGATGACCAGTTCTGCGGGAGAAAGCGGATTGACTTTGTTGGGGTCTCCCCCAAGATCAACAATGGCTTCGCGCATGGTCGCCAAATCGACGATGCAGGGAACGCCGGTGAAGTCCTGCAAAATCACCCGAGCCGGGGTGAACTGGATTTCTGTCGAGGGTTCGGCGTTCGCATCCCAGCTACCAAGCGCAGCAATCTGAGTGCTGGTGATGTTGGCGCCGTCTTCGGTACGCAACAAGTTTTCCAACAGCACCTTGAGGCTGAAGGGCAACGTCTCGTAGCCTTCGACAGCGTCGACACGGAAAATTTCATACACGTGATCGCCCACCTGCAGAGTGTCTTTGGCGTCAAAGCTGTTGAGTGAACTCACGGGGTTCTCCTTGCCCAGGCCAACGCCCAGATATCTTCATGTCGAGATAAATCTTATCACTGTGACTGCTGGCTTTTGCCCTGATAGACCGCCCGAAACAGCAACCACGTAATCCACAGGGCCGCCGCGTACAGCGGTATCCCCATCACCAGCTTCGCCACACCTAAAGCGCCCACAGACCCGGCAAAGTACAGGGGCAGCTGAACCGCCAAGCGACCAACGAACAGTGCAATCCACAGCACGGTCGCCACCACCGCAATACGTTTCGTAGCGGGGTCTTCTCGCCAGGTGGTATCAACGGTAAGGAGCGCGGCAATCCACCCCACCAGTGGCCGCCCGATCAGCAGAGACACGACCAGGGCCACAATCCATACGGCGTTCACCCCAAAGCCCAAAAGGAAATTGTCTTCCGCCCGGCCGGAGAAAAGCGCGACGGCAGCGGAGCCCGCAATGCCCACAAACCCTGCAAGGGCAGGAACCACAGGGCTTCGCATGATGACCCGAAGCGCAATAAAAATTACCGCCAGAATGACGGGAAAGCCTACCGAAAGCACCACGTCCCCAGTCAGGGTGTAGACGGTGAGGAATCCCACCCCGGGGGTGAGCGACTCCACCAGTCCCCGCGTTTTTCCGACAGCCGACCAGAGTGCGCCGGGCGTGGGGTGCTCGCC
>Ga0105055_10006952_pt1:5000-15279 | contig 15279 bp, 16 predicted proteins | sample BON03_FD_78090 | JGI IMG/M metagenome (GOLD analysis project Ga0105055, IMG submission 78090) | Freshwater microbial communities from Lake Bonney liftoff mats and glacier meltwater in Antarctica - BON-03 | ecosystem: Environmental > Aquatic > Freshwater > Ice > Glacier meltwater...
GGCCTCGAAATATTCGTCACCACAAACTGAACAATAAACGGCAAAATCTTATCCTCCACCGTCTGAGCCACCAGCGCCAAGCACGTCCCCCCCGCCATGGCCATATTCCAAGTGTCCTCATCCGCGTGCTCCTCCTGCTTCGTCAGCAACTCAGTAAGCAACGGCACAAGATGAGGCAAGGCATTCTCCACATAATAAAAACACTGGCGTGGGTTCTCCTCCCCCGGCCCCGCGCCCGCCGGAGGACCAAACTCCTGAAAGTCACTGATCTCCCTAATAATATCCACCTCTTCATCACACAGGGTGTTCCAAAATTCGATCGCCTGATAAGCAGCATCGCTCGAACCCTCCTTCCCTTCCTTGATACAAGTCAAGGTCAATTCAAACAACGCCGTAATATAAGGCTGCAACTTATTGTAGTACAGCGCCGCCACAGCCGCAATACACTCAAACGCCTTCTTCTTCACTCGGGCATCCTCACACTGAGTCGCCTCACATATCACCTGCATAATCATATTCCGCTCCCCATCCTTCTCCATGTTCCTCCGACAAAACTCCAACGAATTCCCCAAAGCAGTCGCCGCCGCCAACCTCACATCCGCGGGCCGATCATTCCGAATCCCATCAACAATAGCAGTCAGAATCATATCCGTCTCCTTCTGCGGGACCTCCTGCTGAGTCATCATGTTCATTTGCAAGTCCTCACAGATATAACCTAGCGCCTGCAAGGTGGACACCCGGACAGTATCACTAGTCGTATGCACCACATTATTAAGCAACCCCTCCAACAGACCCTCCCAATGCCCAAGCGGAAGCTCCACCGCGCCAATTGCACCCACCACCTGCGCCGCAGTGCTGCCCGCGGAACGATTGACGGATTGCAGGGCCTGGAGGATCATTGCCTTCACTTGGATTTTGATGGCTGGGTCGACGTTGTTCAACCAGCGTTGGCGCTTAAAGTCGGCGAGTTGGGGGTCTTTGGCCGTGATGGTGTTTTTGAGATACAGGCCTGCGAGCTGTCGGCCGTTGTCTTGCTTGGTTTCGTTGGCGAGCTCGAAGGAGAGGTGGAGGAGGAGTTGGGACTGTTTTGTTTGGGTGGGGAGAGGAGGAGGGAGGGAGGAATGTGTGAGTGTGTGTGTGATGGGAAGGTAGGTTGCCGGGAGAGAAGAAGGGATGTACGCTGGTGTGATAGGTGGGAGGGGGGAGAAAGTAGTACCAGGGAGCCCCGCAAGTCGCAACACAGGAAAAGGAGAATGTCGTCACGCTTATGTTTTGGGGGAAGAAAGTAGGAGGGATGGGAACGGACAGACAACCAGGCAGGGAATATGCTACGTACCAGTTCTTCCTCCTCCGCTCGCCGCAGGAACTCCTCGGCAGGGTTGCGGACATTGGGGTCTGTGGTGTGGTTTGGGTGTGTGGGGAGGGGAGGAGGAGGGAGAAGTGAGCGTCGAGCACCAAGGGAGGGGCAGACATCCATACAACCACCTCTCACGCCCTCAAAAGCAACGTACCAGGGTTCTGCGCGCTGATGAGCGTCTGCGTGATGTCCATGGTTGCGGCTGGGTGGAGTCAAGTGCTACACGCGTGGATCAGCGGCGGGGCGACGGCGGGAGGAGTGATGAGGTGACGGACGGACTCAAGCAAGTGCTGCTTCAGGTGCCCCTTCTGCTGGTGTCGTCCTCCCTTGGCCTTCGTCCTGTGCCGTCCAAAGCCTGTGTAGGGTGTGTGCAGCGGGTTGAAGGAGTGCGTGAGGCACGTTTTGGACAGGGTGGTCCTTTGGTCCTTTGGTCGCTCGCTCACACACGTCTTCTTCTTGATTGATGTGGCTGTGGTGGGGAGGAGAGGGAGGGCTGGACGTTGCATCCGTTGCTAAAAGCTGGCGGCAACCGACACAACGCCTTCCGCAGAGTAAGCGGGAGGAGCAGCAGCATGGCTCTTTGTGTATAGGTAGGGTGTGGGGTGGGTGAAAGGGAGGGACACGCAACACGCAACGCACAGCAGAAGAAGAAGGCGTCGGGAGGGCTGATGATGGTGAGCGGCCACTCGGTGGGGTGGTTTGATTTTGCTTTTGTTATTCCACGCAACGCCCTTGCTGAAGCTGGCACATTTAGCGTGTCTATGCACCCCATCCATCCAACACAGGCGCCCCGCTTGTGCCGTCCAAACAAGGCAAGCCGAGGCCAAACCATCATCATGCTTCCTTGCCCTCACCATGGCGCACGACCATGGGCCAGCTTTGCCTACAGCAGCGTCGTCCTGGTCCTGCTCCTTCTGTTGGCACCCGCGCCCACGACCACGGTCAAGGCAGCTCATACGCAACGGCGCCTGCGCCGCCCGGATCCAGAAAACTCCTCCTACCCTTCCCTGCAGCAGCAAGAGCAGCAGCCTCACTCCCAGGACCCCACTCCTTCCCTGCAGCAGCAAGAGCAGCAGCGCCAAGCTCAAACCGAGGCCACCTTTGTCGCCGCCCTGAGCGCCGAGTCAGCCCGTGCCTCGTTGCAATACCTGACGTCCGAACCCCACATGGCGGGTACTCCAGGAGATCTCAAAATGGCTCAATACGTCCAAGCCCAATGGCAAAGTTTTGGCATTCAAAACGCGGAAATTCAGCCTGTCCCCGCCCTCCTCTCCTACCCCTTGCAAGACAAGCAACCCAGCCTCACCCTCCTCGAGCACAGCACCAACACTCCCCTCTTCACCGCGGCCTTGACGGAACCCATCCTCCCCGAAGACCCCACCTCGGACACATGGCTACGGAATCACACCTATCTAGGGTATAGTCCTAGTGGAAACGTGACCGCTCCCTTAGTCTACGCCAACTACGGCCGCCCCGAAGATTTTGACGTGTTGGAAGCAGCGGGCGTTGCAGTAAGAGACACCATTGTCCTCGTCCGCTACGGCGCGTGCTTCCGTGGCTTGAAAGTCATGAACGCCGAGCAACGCGGCGCCCTCGGTGTGCTCATCTATTCCGACCCCCAACAAGATGGCTTCACCGCCGGCCCCGTTTATCCCGACGGCCCCTGGCGTGCCCCCTTTGGTGTACAACGCGGCTCGACCCAATTCCTTTCTTTGTGCGCCGGTGACCCTGGCCGGGCAGCATTAGCGGAGGAGGGGTTGACGGCTGAAGATGTATGTGGGTACGCGACTGAAGACATGAAACCGAAAATTCCCGTCTTGCCTATATCATATGGTGATGCCACTCCTTTCTTGCAGAGCTTGGCAGATGCTGCTGCTGCGAGTCCGGTTGCTCCTCCTTCGTTTCAGGGGGGGTTGAACTTGACTTATCACTTGGGTCCGTCCGTGGATTTAGTGAGGTTTGCCACGCATAACCATGAGTTGGTGGGGGATATTTGGAATGTGATTGGCTTGGTACGAGGGAGGGACTATGGCACGAGGCGGGATCGGCTGGTGGTGTTGGGGAATCATCGGGATGCCTGGGTGAATGGAGGTAGGTTAAGATTTTTTCTTCTCTGTTTCGTGAAAAGTTCTCTTCCACCCTCATGTCTTCTGATTTATAGCCTCTCACTTTTCCTCTCTACTTCTCCCCCCCTTTCTCCCTCCCTCCCTTCTCGCAGCTGTGGACCCCAATTCAGAAACTCCCGCCCATCTAGAAGTAGAAAGGGGCTATGCGCCTTGTTGCAAACAGGGTGGAAGCCATGAATGACTCACCCTCCCTCCCCTCCCTCCCTCCCTCCCTCCCTCCCTTCCTTCTCGCAGCGGTTGACCCCAACTCAGGGACGGCTGCCCAGCTAGAAGTAGCAAAAGGCCTAGGTGCTCTGCTGCAGACAGGGTGGAAGCCACGAAGGACCATCATCCTCGCCTCATGGAGCGGGGAAGAACTTGGCCTGATCGGTAGCACTGCCTGGGGGGAGAAACACGCAAGGGAATTAGATGCAAAAGCTGTGTTGTACGTGAATGTGGATTCGGCGGTTTCTGGACCGTTCTTCCAGGCGGGGGCCACGCCGTCGATGAAGACGTTGCTGGAGAAGTTGCAGGAGGACGTGAGGCATCCTTATGATGGGCAGCCGATTGCCCGGAATTGGACGGCGGACGGTGGGATTAACATCTTGGGGTCTGGGTCGGATTATACGGTGTTTTTGGATCATTTAGGTGGGTGGGTAGGCATTTGGGGTGGGCAAGAGGGTTGTGTGCTGATGGACTGTATGCTGTTGTGTTCTTGTTTGATCTCTTACTCTTCCATTTTGTGGGGTGAGTTTTGAGCGCTTTCTTATACTTTCTCTCTCCCCCCCTCCCTCCCTCCCTCCCTCCCCCAGGCATCTCCAGCATCGACATGGGCTCCTTAATTGATAGGCACCGAAGGCCCTACGGGATGTATCACTCCGTGTACGACTCTTTTGCCTGGATGTCTCGTTTCGGTGACCCTACTTTTAAGTTACACGTGATGATGTCGGAGCTGTGGGGGAGATTAGCCTTGAGGGTTTCGGACTCCCTCGTCCTCCCCCTTGACCATGAAGCACAAGCGGAAGCCTTGGTGGGGTATGTGGAAGAGTTGGAGGAGAGGGTGGGTGGGAGGAAGGGAAGGAGGGAGGGACGACGTTCTTTGGACTTGACTTTGCTAAAGGCAGCTGTGTGGGCGTATGGGGAAGCAGCGAAGAAAATAAGCGCAGAGGTGGAGGGCTCGTTGAAGGAGGAGGGAGGGAGGGAGGAAGGGGTCTTGTCTTCCTTATCCTCCCTGAATGACCGACTGGCGTTTACTGAACGGAGGTTCTGTGCGAAGAAGGGCTTGCCGAGGAGGAAGTGGTTTAAGCATGTTTTGCAAGCACCGGGGCTTTACCTGGGGTATGAAGGCGAGTCTCTGCCGGGGGTCACCCAGGCAGTGAGTGATGGAGAGTGGGGGCTGGCCCAGGAGCAGGTATGGGTGGCTGCCTGCAGGATTTTGGCAGCGGCCAGGTTTTTGGGGGGGGAAAGGGAGGAGGGAGAGGAGGAGGAGGAGGGGATGGTGGCGGTGGAGTAAGAGGATGGAGATGTGTAGTGTTGTTGTTGTGTGTATACAGTGAGAAGTCTGAGAAAGAAAGAAAAGGAAACAACAATGTTTCCAAAACAAGCGCGTTTTGCGTCAATCTTGTTTCTGTCTCTTCTGTTCTTCATTTCTCCCTTCTTTTTCGTTTCCTCTTCTTCTTTTACTCTTCTTCTTTCCCTTCCACGTACTGGAAGCGATACAATACCCGCACAATACGAGCACACAAACAAACACAAAATTAACTACCCCTCGCTTCTCCCTCCTCCACCTCCGCCCCTCCTTCTCGCTACTATATCACCCCTCCTTCCCTCCCTTCCTCCTGCTTAGACAATTTATACCAACACCACGCCCAGCGCGCCTGCCAGCGACTTGGCCACCTCCACTTCTATCTGCGCCTCCACTCGTGCCTTGCTCCCCTCGGGGGCGGCATTATAGTCCTTCATGGCCTCGGCATAAATCTTGGGGATCTCCTCCAGGTCGATGTCTTCCAACTTAGCGGCTTCCACCACGGCGATGTCCTGTTGTGTGAGAATAGAGTGTATGTGTGTGGGCGTGTGAGTGAGAGAAGGAATAAACGAATACTCTAAATGAGCAAGCGAGTAACAGTGACACACGCCTTTTCTTTCTCCACGTCCCTCCAAAACCCACGCATAGGCAGCAGCCGCAGCACCACCCCTCCACAACGTACCGTGACAGAGTTAGCATGGGTAAGGGCAAAGCCACCGCTGACAAAGTACTTCTCAGGGGCCTGCCCCGCCTCGTGAACGATTTGGACGACGCCCGCCTTGAGCTCAGCGATGACGGGGGAGTGGTTCTTGGTCACGCCGTACTCGCCAGCCAGGCCCTGTTAGGAGGGTTTGAAGGGAGGACGGGAACACAGTAAGTTTCTTGACAGTTATGTAAGCATCGCGCTCTCTCACAGGATGCACACCTAATGCGGCGATGGCTTCCCACAACGTATCATGCTTCCCCTTCCATCATCATTGATGTGCCACCACGCTGCCCGTCTAATGACATTTCAGATTTGATCGAGCGGACGCAGCCATGAATCAAGAGAAGCAGACACGTACACCACAACCCATGTATACACCTCGAACGTACCGGGATGACGACCGAGGCGACGGGCTTGTTGCGGTAGATGCTGGCAGCCGGGACGGAGAAGTTCAGGATCAAGTTGTCCCCGGCCGCCGGGTCCGCGACCGCGGCTGTGTCATGGAGTTCAGTTCAAGAAGAGGAAGATGGTGAGCTAGATGAAGGGCGTGGCCTCCATGGCCTATGCGTGTGCTTCTCAATTGTCCCTCGTGGCTTCTCCCTATCATCTCACTCTCCCCTTCGTCTAATCTACTTACGCTTGGTCGAGGCCAGGACACGGGTGGTGTGCACACCACGGCGGGCGACCGCCTTGTAGATTCCTCGGGCAGCAAGCATCTTGGCGCTGTGATCAAGTGTGTATGTGTAGGGGTAGAGAGGCATGAGTGAGGAGACGGAGCGAGGACGCAAAGACGAGAATACAGAGAGCCGGATGATGGTGGGGTGTGGAGGACACGGCGCGCGGGTGGTGGAGCAAGCGCCGCCCCTCTGCCTTGCCCCTCCAGACCGCATATAGGATGGCCATGGTGGCTTGGGGATTGGACCAGGCCAAGCCACGCCTGTCCTATGCGCAGCGCCAACACAAAGGGTGGCTTGTGCTGGTGGCTTGTTGTTGGGTCTCTTTCTTGTGTTTGAGGTCTTTCCCATCATTTTCAGAAAAAACTCCTGCCTCCTCTTGCCTCCTTGCCCCTAACCCACAAACACACACCACACACACTCCCATGGACAGGCCAAGTACCGAGACCAGCTGCATCGCAATTTCAACGTCATGTTTGCATAAACCCGTCCGCAGAATGAAGGTAAGTCAGTGAGAAACAAACAATCATAGCTCCCAAACAGCCTCCCAAGCCAGCCTCATTCCTTACTTACCCAGGGCACATGTGAGGGCATGTGCAGCCCGCGGGAGCGGGAAGAGCGGCAAGCACAGCAAGACATCAGCCCTTTCGAAGCCACCGACGCGACGCGGGCCTTGCGACGGCATTCAAGGATAATTGATCCGCAGGTACGTACCTTTTTGAGAGGGAGCGGGGCCGACGACGATTTCCAAGGAAAGGAATGCAGCCATGCTCACACCCTTTTCTTGAAACGAAACAGAGAGCCGTAAAGCGGTATCGACGAGCAGCTGATGGGCGGGCCGAGACGGCCGCCGACGTGCGTTCCCTCGAATGGTTGGAGCGAACCATGACGCATTTGTGGGAGGTCACTCGAGGCGTGCTGGCAGAGGCCTTGGGGCACGAAGAAGAGAAGGGCGAGGGGGTCAAAGTCGAGAAGGACGTGTCACGTTTTGTGGAGCTGTATGATTTCCTCAGCGATCGGTTCATGGCTGTGCGGAAGGACATGATTATGCAGGGGCTGAGTGGACCGGGGGCGAGGGGGATTTATCAACGTATTATCCGGTTTCTTATTTTCTTTGATTACCTATTGACGCAGCAGGTGAGTGAGAGAAGAGAAGGAAATATGGGCTTTCATACTATTGTTGTTTGCATAGCTTTTGCTAGAATCATACTAACACTTTCTCACTCTTCTTTCTCTACCTAAACAGATTCCCCCCATCTTCGACGAGCACATGGGGTGAGTAAAGTTAGTGTCCAAAGAGTAATTCAAACCTCTCTCTCCGCTCTATTCTTACGCTCCTTCTTCTCTTTTTGTATGGAACATAGTTTGGGCTCCTTGCGGTCCGGGCTTGCGGCGCTCTTTGGATTCTACAAGGAGGTAAGACGAGGAGCAGAAGCAGAATTCAACCACACCCATTTTCCCATTTCTCTTCTTCCTCCTTCCCTCACCCCCCCTATCCACCACCACTTCCTCACCCCCCCTATCCACCACCACCACCACCACCACCACCACCTAGGCAACCACCCGGCAAGCACAAAAAGAAGGGGCTACAACTACTGATACCCACCTTCTCCTCGACGAATTCCTGGTTTACCACATCCTCCTCCAAGCCCACGACGTGCTGCATAACAACGACCGCGGCCATGCCAGTTGGGAGAGCAACAGTGGTTGGGAGAAGGTCTTTATGCAAGTGCACCGGCTTCTAGGGTATGTTGGTATGACGATTCCAAGTAGGAAGGAAGAGGAGGAGGGAGAAAGGGAGGGAGGGTGTGGGGGGGGCCTTGTTCAGACGCGGTTTGCCCTTCAAGTGGCCAAGGCGCTGGCGGGAAGGAATAGCGCAAGGTTTTATCGATTGTGTCGGGAAGGGCCTCAAGAAGGACAGAGGGAAGAAGGGAGAGAGGGATCGCTTTTGCTGTTGGTGCGGTGTTTGCTGCATAAGCTCTTGCCGGCCACGCGACGACGGAGTTTGGAGGTGTGGAGTAAGGTGATGTTTAAAAAGGAGAAGATGCCCGTGGGGGAAGTGGGAAGGCTCTTGTGCTTGGAGAAGACAGAGGACGTAGTTGGCTTTCTAACATTGCATCGCTTGGATGTGCGGCGGGAGGGGGAAGGCATTGGCGAGAGGGATGGTCAAGGGCAGGATGCGTGGGAATCGGCAGCAGCACCAGCAGCGAGCACAAGTAAGAAAGAGTGTCGGTACTACGAACCGCGGGCCGCCTCCTTGAGCTATCCAGCCGTGGGTCAAACAATCGACGAACGACGGCGCATCCGGGGCTTGCTTTGTCCCCGGCAAGACGCCTGGGTGCTCGAGGCGGGCGAGTTGGGATTTGGCCCTAGAGAGGGAGAGGCGAGGGCCGCGGAAGGGTTGGCTGTCCTCTGGGAACGGATGGGATTGGTGTAATGAATGAAATGGAGGTAAATGAGGAAACAGAATGAAAGCAAACAAAAGAAATGAATTGGACAAGAGAAGACAAGAGACATTCAGTCAAAACCTCCCCGTCATGAGCTGATGGGCCACGCCCACGCAAATCGGTTGACGCCGGCGGCCGTTTTTCTGCCTGATGGGCTGCCTGCCTGATGTGGCGTTGCCTGTGTTTCTCATTTGAGTGACCGTGCGCCTAGGCAACCTTCCCCACGCTCACACACACCACCTCCAACATTTTAACGACAGGGCACGCTCAGTGCCGGTCTCCAAGGCGGGGACAAGGGGCGGACACAGCATGGCAAGGCACACGACGCCGCATTCGTTCAAACGCATGGGCCTCTCTCTCCTCTCCTCCCCTCCGGCGTCTCCCACCCAAGCAGCCAAGCCATTGCCCCGCCTTGATTCATCTCATTCGTGCCTGCCTTGACTAGGGGACGAGTCCACCATCCACCCCCTCACGTTCTTTCTCCTCCCCACACCCATCATCACAGGACACTTTCCGTGTGCAACCACCCACCCCTTCAGTCCAAGCAAGATGGCAGAGCACAAAGCCTCGGGCAACATCCAGTAAGTGGGAATAACGCGGGCATTAGGCGTGTATGTGTCCTCCCTCCCTTCCCCGCAGCCTATGGCTAGGCACACCACCAGCACACGCAGCTGGGGAGGAGAGCGGGGGGTGAGGGGACCGTGTTGCGTCGACAATGCCAACGGTGCCACTCATCATCCAAATCCCTCCCCTCCTCCTCCACCCCAATTTGCAGGTTCCTGGGCGTGGCACGTTTGCAAGACCGGGCCATCGTCGCCAGCCATGCCTATAACACGGTCATTGACCTGAACGGCGTCAAGGAAGTGCTCAAGAGCGACCAACTCAGCGTCCGTCCCGGGGTGCATTTCTCCTTTGCTTCGGGAGGGTCGGCGTGGCATTTGATGTCCGACGTGGAGGGCCGCATCTTTATCTTGATTTCTGAGCGTGCCTATCCCGTCCGGGCCGCGCATGCGTGCTTGGAGGAGTTCCAGAGATCGGTACGTGGGTGGGTGTGTAGGCTGCGTCGGGTCGTTGTGCCGGTATTATTTGTTTTTTTAATGTGACACGCGTTTGCCGTTCTATGCTCTTTTTTACTGGTTTCTGGCCGCGTATTCACATCCTCCTCTTATCTCTCCGCCTTAATGTTCCTGGCCAAGACGGGTTCCAAGAGCTTGGAATTGAAGGAGAAGGGCCTTGAGCAAAATTCTGCATAGGTGCTCGTCCTCTCCTACTTTACACATCGCGACTCACCCGTACTCATTCCTCCTCTCTCCCCCCCTCCCTCCCTCTCCCTCTAACAGTTCCTGGCCAAGACCGGGACCAAGAGCTTGGAAGTAAAGGAGAAGGGCCTGGACAAGACCTGCGGGGAGATGCTGCGGAAGCTGTGCGAGAAGTACGACAACCTGCTCGAGGTGGATAAGCTCGC
>Ga0105055_10006958_pt1 | contig 15272 bp, 9 predicted proteins | sample BON03_FD_78090 | JGI IMG/M metagenome (GOLD analysis project Ga0105055, IMG submission 78090) | Freshwater microbial communities from Lake Bonney liftoff mats and glacier meltwater in Antarctica - BON-03 | ecosystem: Environmental > Aquatic > Freshwater > Ice > Glacier meltwater | place: Lake...
GTTCCAACATCCAGAACCATTCATTGATGTTAAGTGAATATTTACATAATATCCAATATATAGATATTACTATACCATCTAACTCAATAGTTATAAATCTTAATTATCTTCTGTTTGTTTGAAAAAAAACTGTATCACATTTTTGAATAACGAAAGCAAATTTACAAGATTAGAGTTTGATGAGATGAATTTCAAAATTTCTTCACTTTCATTTCGTCATCAGTTATTTCGTGCCAAGTTCGTTTTTCCACGTGGTCATTTTAAAAAATGCCGAGAGGTGAGTACTCAACGACGAACTTCTCTGTGAGAGAATCCATCGATCAAGCGAACGAGGGAGCTACGAAGATAGAGAAGGTTTGTTTCTATTTGTGCAGTATATTGTTCCATGCTTAATATTAGTGTAGCTTCTCAAGCCAGGGATTGACTGGAATCGACGTGGGGCCATTCTTGGATGCTTTGTGCACCAACTCGTCTGTTATATACCTTGAGTGAATTGTTTTAATGAAAGTCGTGGATCATTTTCTAATAAGCATTAGTTTTCGCGGTAATGAATTGGGGGCAGATGGCACGAAGTATGTTACTGAAGCATTAAAGGTGAACAACACATAAAAGAAATTATCGTAAGTACAAATTCGAATGTCATATATTTTTAATCGACCTCTTAATAACAGTCTTTGGGATATTAATTTGGGAGCAGATGGCGCCATGTATGTTGCTGAAGCACTGAAGGTGAACATGACGTTGATAAGTTTAAAGTAAGTTTCGAAGATCCAGAGCTCATTAAATTAAATTCTCGTTTCTAACTCTTTAAATAGTCTTTGGAATAATACTTTGGGAGCAGAAGGTGCAAAGTATGTTGCCGAAGCATTGAAGATGAACAAGACTTTGACTCGAATAGAGTACGTTTTGAAAAGGTTTATGGGGCGTTGAATTTATTTTCTAAACTTAGCTTAACTTTTATTCAATTAGTCTGCTTGGTAATAAATTGGGAGCAGATGATGCCAAATGAATTGCAGAAGCATTGAAGATGAACAAGACTTTGACAGAGTGAGAGTAAGTTTTCACTGTTTTCAGGTAGTGGAGTTTGTGACTCTTAACCCTTTTAATTACATAGCTTCGCGGGGAATCTTTTGGGACCAGATGGTGCGAAATTCATTGCAGGAGCATTGAAGGTGAACAAGACTCTGACGAAGTTATCGTAAGTTTTCAAGTTCTTGGGTCGTTAACATTTTTCTAATATCCCTCAATTTAAAGTCTTTCGAACAACGAATTGGGTGGGAAAGGCGACAAGCATGTTTATGAAGCGTTGGAGATAAACATCACTTTGAAAACTCTCGAGTAAGTATGGTTCGAAATTGTTGCGACTTGCTAATTTTGAAAATTATTTTTGAAAAAACAGTGGCGTGGAAGGTGTAGATGAGTGGATCGACCGGAATAATACGAACATCAAGAACAGGCAAGATTGTTTTCAAACGAACATTGGGACAGTTCCTTTGAGAAGAGGAAAGCTACTTTTGATTGGAGATTGCTCTACTGGTAAAAAATCAACAATTAGAAGCATTTGTTCGTTGGATCCGAGTCGTTCTTCAACAATAGATGCGAAGCATACTGGACTTTGGGAACCAGTGGTTGAGTCTGGTGAATATAGCAATGCCACTTGCCACTGTTTGATAAATGGTCCCGAAGACAATACCGACGAACCAAACAAATCAGTAGTAGGAGATTTAAACACTGCGAGCTCGAAGAAACATGATTCATGGAGATTGCGAATTATGAGCTTCAGCAAACTATCAAATCATTCAAATTTAGAGCTCTGTGCGGTTCGTCATATTCTGAAGAAGAAACAACTGACGAGGACAGTATTGAAGTCGCTCCACATTTTGATGAAGAATCCGTGAGGGTGATTGAATCAATGACAAGCGGTGGATTTTTAAGCATCGATCTTTGCATTCTTGCTGAACATACAGTATTAAACTCATTACAGCAATGGTCCCTTGCCACATTTGAACTGTACATGGTGGTCTTCAATACGCAAGAGTTTCTTCAACATGATGGGATTGCTAGCAAGCGAGTAGCGTTTTGGTTAAATAGTATCGGTATGCATGGGAGCGCGTCAAAAATTTTGCTCATTGGAACTCGTCATGATAAAGCACAAGGCATTTCAGATAATGTATTACTGCTTCAAGTGGATGCTTTACTTCGTTGTACTCGTACTGTCGAGGAAATCAATGCACTAGAGTTTTATGACAATTTGTGCTTCTTTCCTGTTGATAATATGTCCACGTGTGTAGATCGTGCGCACCACATCCGATCCAAAATAGAAGAGGCATTTGATAGAATCGTATATATATAATACATGTGCTCCTCCTCATGGATCGATGTGTAGGATGAAATCCAAAGCTGAGAAGAGGCTTTGTTGCGCCTGTAGATCCCGATATTGAATCCATTCGAAGAATACTCAAATTAAAATTCCATCGAGCTGTTTCATCGTTTAGTATAAAATAATCTTTTGAAAACATTTAGTACGACTTTCAAACACATTTTTAGTATAAATTGAGAAGCTGGTTCTGTATTAAGATCCTGATATGTAAAAATGGTTCCGGTGGTAGTACATAAGAGTCTCTACCATTATATTGCTGATCGTGGAACCCACTGCTGGTATACTAGAAAACCTAGCGGCTACACGTTGTACAGCAGGTAAAGTGAGTGTATCAAACAATGGCGCTCTCATCAAATACAAGACCAACAGCGTCCTTCGTCTTTTGAGCTCGTCGTCCATGGTTTTATCAGGCATGCCTCCAGATCCGTTAATAAATTTCTTCATTGCTCTCATAGCAGGATGGAGTTTCTGGTCTTCAATACAAGTCGGGCTTGTACACAGAGATGAGGACCTCAAACTAACCAGTTCCAACATCAAAGACACCATCCACGGTCTCCATGAGTCTTTGGAGGAGATGCGTAGGTGACACACGTAGACCAATGGTCGGGTGATATACACTACTTCCCCAAACGTCTGAAGGATGGCATTTTCTGGAGTGTCGACGAACCTGGGAGGAGCGCTGTCCGAAGTCGGTGGTTCCGATACATTGGAGAATGAGGTGAGCTCGTTGGGCAGTTGAACTACCTTCCCTGACCGTCTTCCTTGCCATTGTGGACTTCGCAACGTGGGTTGACTCACAGCAGGTTGAACTGCATCCTCCACTGGTGGAACCGCATCTTTCTTTGCCGCTTCATAATGTCCTCCGCTTATCAATAATTTAGTTTTGCCGCCAAAAAGCAGCACTAGCCGCGATATTGCTTTTGACAATTCCACCATGAATATATAAAAGAGACGCATTTGATCCCCACCTAGAAGCTTGGAAAGCATCTCGAGCGTCACTTCCGTGTGCGTTACCAATGTTAGGATCAATCGCAAGATATGTCGTGGTCCTGATGAGAGAGTATTGGATGTCCCTTGGATAACACGATCGTGATACAGTCCCACAAGTCCAAGCACTGAATACGTAGATTCAGTGAATACCTCGGAGTACTTGCCTAACCTTGAAACAGGGAGCATCATTGTGACCAGTCGACCCATCTCTTCCATTCGCTTCACTTGTTGGGGATGTAATCTGACAAACTCATTGTATTCCTCGAGAGCCATTAGCCTAGGCAAGTAATAAAATATCGAAATTCCCAAGCTAAAATAGTAGTTTTAAAAAATCGATTTTTGTTGTTGTTTAAAAAAATTCAATTCGAAATTCAAATCATTTCAAAAGTCCGTTCATACTTTTTTCTTTACGATGTCAGGTTTATATATATAATGAAAAGATGTTCCGGTATCGCGAAACAGGATATACACAGGGAAGATGCCCAAGAGATATAGAGCAAGGATGGAGACGTAAGAGGATTTACGGGTCGGGTACTTTGTGTCCATGAAAAAGGATAGTCCCCATAATTAATTCGTAGTGTGTGTTGAGATGGTTCCAAGCGCTGACTTTTTGTTGTGGGTCGGTGATTTCGTCGCCTCCCTGATTGGGCACAAGCCAACAGTGGAGGTGACTGCACCAGCAGGACAAGCTGCTTTCGGTTGGCCATGGATGGTTTTCTTTGAGCTGTCATTGTTGCAGTTCGCGTTGAATTGGGGTCTACGAGTGCTGGTGGTACAACCGATTGCGAAGTGGTATATGATGAAAGTAGCAGTGCGTCCTCGAAGGGTGACGTATCAGCGCGTGGTTAAGTTTTCCCAAGCCACTCTCGAGACTTTCTTCTATTCGGTGTACTTTGTGATGGGATATCGAGTTGCTGGATCGCAACCATGGATATGGCCAAGTGCAAAATGGTGGGAGAACCAGCCTGACAATCGAACGATGTCACCGGGATTGAGGTTTTTCTACATAGCTTATGCTGCGCGTTACTTTCAGAACTTTGTAATGGTATTCTTAGAACCAGTCCGAAAGGATTTCTGGGAAATGCAAATCCACCATTCGGTTACCGTTGTTCTTATATATTTGTCTTATACATATGGTTTTTACCGCGTGGGCGTTGTTATCATGGTGTTGCTGGATATCGCTGATCCTCCACTCCACTTGGCGAAACAAAGTGTGTACATAAAGGAACTTGTCGCCAAATCGTCAAGTGTTTTCAGCTGGGCTACCATTGCAGATATGTTCTTTGTTCTATTTGCAGTTTCTTTCACAGTGACGAGGATCATGATGTATCCATATGTGGTGTGGAGTGTGACTGTCGAACTTTATCGTGAAAAGGGGGGACCTGGTTCTTTTGATTTGTGGGACTATCGCGAGCGTATTGGAGATGAGACTATCGGTTGCATCATTCTCGTGTGGATACTTTTTATACTTCAAGTTTTCTGGAAACGGTTGTTAGGAATGGCGGTGTATAAGGTGTTGAGTGGAGGTGAAGTGGCTGACAATCGAAGTGATTCGGAATTGTCAGACTCGGAACCAGAACCTAATAAGAAAACAAAATAACTTTATAATAATAATCCTCGGTAGTTTTTTCAAAATAGTGAATCGCATTATTTGAAATGTTGAAGGAAACATACTACCCTAGATTAATCCTTATGGTTCATCTTCTTGACTAGCTCAGAAAACATGCTCTTTGGATTTTGCAAAAGTGTTGCTGGAGGTGCATACTCGGCAAGTCTGCCAGCATCCATGACCGCAATTTGATCGCATCCCATAATAGTCTCCAATCGATGAGCAATAGTCAACACAGTAGCATTCTTGAACTCTGTTCGAATTGTAATTTGCATTAAGTCATCGGTAGCACCATCAACACCGGATGTTGCCTCGTCCAATAGAATGATCTTACATTGGCGTAGAACTGCACGAGCGATGCAAATCAACTGTCTTTGTCCAAAACTGAAGTTAGAGCCACCTTCCGAGAGAAAGAAGTCAAGAGGCGAATCCTCAGAGTTTTGTTGGAGTGAGATCACGTAGGACTTTAATTGGGTGATCTCCAAAGCGTTCATCATTGCTTCATCTGTATATTCACCAGTTGGGTCCAGGTTCTTACGAAGCGAGGCCGAGAACATGACAGGATCCTGAGGAATGATAGCGATGTTTCTCCTCAATCGAGTAACTCCAAAATTCTGAAGATCATACCCATCGATGAGTATCTTGCCGCCACTTGGCTCCATCAATCGAAGCAACACCAAGAAAAGCGAACTTTTACCAGCACCTGTTCTGCCAACAATTCCAACTTTCTCGCCTCCTTCTATTTTCATGTCAAGTCCTTTTAACACGTTTTCTAAACCTGGACGATATCTTGCAAACACGTCTTGAAAAACCATTTCTCCTTTTGAGGGCCACATTTGATTCTCTGATGGAATCAACTCCGGATGACGAGACGCCTCTGATGCTTCCGGTTTAAGTTGAATGTACTCATTGAGTCTTTCAACACTGACAGCATTTGTTTCCAGATCGCACACCATTCTTACGGTCCAATTCAATGTCTGAGTTACTTGAAGTGCATAACTAACAGCAAGGGCAGCCATTCCATAATCAATAGCGGATCCTCGGTATATAATCACAAACAACGAAGTAAAGAAAACTAGGAAGTTTCCTATGAATTCCATGCGGACAGCCAACCATCGATTAGATGCAATGGATATATAGTAGGCGGATAATTGCGAATCAACTTGAGCCTGGTTTCGAACAAGAAATCGTTTGTCGGCCCCGTAAGCTCGAATCGTACTTACTCCATCCAGCGATTCAGAAAAATGAGAATAAATCGGTGAACGCAATACTGAATCCAGTCTCTTCAATTCCCGTGAAGATGCAATGTAATACGACTGGACGTATCCATACATAATCGCAAGAAACGGAACGACCCCCAAGAATGCCGGGACCACGTAGGAAATAGCCCCAATCGTACCTAATGTTGAAAACGCAGTTGACAAGAATGAGAACAAACTATCTGGAAGAGATTCATCAACAGTGTAAATATCTTTTGAAAATCGATTCAAAATCCGACCAATAGGGGTGGTGTCGAAAAAGGACATAGGTGCTCGACAAACAGATATCACTAACGACGTATGCATCGTGCGAGAAGCTTTCAATGCAGAAAACGCCACGTAGAGTGTGGTCAATGAAACAAGTGCGACACTCGCTAAGGAAAGTGCGGAGTAAATACCTAGATAGTAGCTCACCCCATGATGCGATGACGTGGAGTAGCTGCTAGTGTTCCACTCATAGACTGGCATCTCTGTTAGTAGTTCAGTCGAAAACAACAGCCGCTTCACCAGCTGTGACGAGGAAGCCTTGGACCACACTGAGAGCCATGCATTGGTAATAATGTCAAGGAATGTTCTCATTGTGAGACATACTAGCACAGAGATTACCACAATCACTCCACCATTTGCTTGCATGTATTGATTGTACACACTCCAATCTACTGAACCAATGGATCTTTCTTCCACTCCAGTCAAATTACCATTTTTAGGTTTCGTGGATTTCACTTCATCGACGGGTGCCTCGTGGGTCTCATCAGCTTCTGATTCAGAATGCACTGACTCTCGTCTAGCCTCCTTTACTCGAACTGCAAGTCTGCTCAACTCTGATCCCAGTACTTGAACGATGTCATTAAATCTTCCTTGTTCCACCACCTCGCCATTCTTCATGACTATCACGGTGTCTGCTTGTCGACCATACGATAACGCATGAGTCACTAGTAAAACCGTGCGTAATTTACCTGTAGTTGGATTTGGTTCTCTTAGCAAACCCATGAAACATTTGTTCCATAGAAAAGTTCCAACATGTTCATCTACAGCTTCGAAGCATGACTCCAACAGAAGGACGTCAGCTCGTGAATACACCGCACGAGCAAGGGCAACTCTCGCTTTCTGTCCACCACTGAGATTGATACCTCGTTCCCCAATTTCAGTTTGATCACCGTTAGGTAATAGATCGAAATCTGAAGAAAGAGAACAGGAGACAACAACCCGATCATACCACTCTTCATCAAAAGTGGACCCGAAAATAATATTCTCTTTCACAGATGCATTTTGAATCCAAGGAACTTGTGATGCATAAGCCAAAGTTCCGTTGATACCTATCACTGGCAAACTGGGACCCTCTGTCTCTGGCTGCAGTTCCCCAATCAGCATGTTCAACAACGCGCTCTTACCGGAACCCACCTCTCCAGTGACGATGGCAATGCTTCCAGCAGGAATACTTAAAGAAATGCTCTTCAAGGCAGGTTTATTCTTAGCATCGTCCCAAAAGTAATTTCCGTGTTCAACGAACACGCCAAGATCGGAAGGACATTCTTTGCAGGTTGTTTCAATTGCTTTGATATCCAACTCTTCCGATTCAAGAAAATTGGATATTCGACGAAGCGACACAGCTGCTTCAACAGCGGAGTTAAAAATATTCGGCAGAACAGCTAGAGGAAAACGAAGGATGTTCAAAAGTGCCAATGAGGTGAAAGCTGTTTCCGTGTCCAGTTCGTTACCAGAAAGGACATAGGTGGCGAACGTGGCAAGAGTAACCAGTGTAGGCGTGATAGTCCATAAAGTCCTCGATGCAGCTCGCCAGATAACATAAGTCCTTAACAGCTTCAGTTCACTTTCTCGAGCTCCGTGGATTGAGTCCCGAAACGTCTTCTCCCAGCCGTATAATTTAATGACCTTCATTGAAGTGATGGCTTCCCCTGTTACACGAATTCGCTCATCTTTCACTTTCATAAGCTGCAATTGAATCATTTTTATTCTACCTGCAACCAATGCTGTGAGTGGTGTCATTACTAAAAAGATGATCGCGACAGCTACAAGTACGCTATACTGGAGCTCGTTCCAGAGAAAGTACAGAGACAAAGCTACCTGGTACGGGGAGCTCCATGTGATATGCAGATACGGAAAAAGTGAATTTAACCTCTCGCAATCGGTACTCATCAAATTGACTACTTCTCCTGTTGTCCGTTCTTGACGTGCTGCTGGTGTTAAACGAAGTGACTTCCTGTATATTGCAGTAATAAGAGTTGTTCGAACTCTCATTCCAGTTCTAAAACATCTGTGAAAATATATATGGAGAACAATTGTTTGTAGCGCTGTAGTAGCAAACATGAGACCTGCATACATATATCCTTTCCAAAGTGGTTCATCGGGTGATTTCAAAAAGGATATAATGTGTTTCAGCAACTGCGGTCCAGCAAACATCAAAGTATCGTAAATGAATTTGAAAAACGCAGCTTCGTAAAACGGGGTGATGATACCAGCATTGTGAAGTGCTCGCAAGATAAGATTCAGGCTCCCTTCTTTTGATTCTGGTAATCCATCCTGTTGAGCTTTCTCCTCTCTTAAATGTTGGAAACTGTCACCAAAGGATCTAGCGAGGGTTTTCGTTTCATCTTCTTTGAGCAATCTGTAGAGATCTTCCGGATCCAAAGTTCGTTGGTACCCAGTTCGCATGATTGGTTCCATCCACAGATAAAAGATTCTAGAAAACAATCCCGCATATTCCTCCGGTGTTCTATCCAGACAATAGGGCAGCTCCTTTGGGGGTTCTCCAACTTCTTCGTCTTGAAACGATCCAAACGAAGATTGCAAAAGGGGGTCCCTCAACTCACTACTTTGCTGTCTCACGGCCGAGCGCAATCGCCGCCAGTCTCTATTGAAACAACATAGTAAAAAACAAGCTAACAGTTTCGAAGCAAATGTGCATATTTCTAAAACTACGGTCCAATATCGGAGTTCACTGCTATCTGGAAAGTCCGCATGCAATGTCTTCACCACGGACCATAGCATTAGTGATTCACCCAGAAGTTGAACCAGCGAGAACATGCGTATCCATCCCCATTCTTGTGATCCTCGAGATATTTCATACACAAGCCATCCGCTGGCAATGAAGCACCAAGGGAAAACGCCCAAAACTAAAGTGTCAACACCGATGGCGACTGTAAACTCAACAACATCCTTCAAGTGATTCAGGGAGAACCACTGGATTAACGGCATGAAACCAGCAATGAAAAACACTGAGATTCGCATAAAATCAAGAGTACCAATATGTCGAAGCACGAAATGAATTGGAATTTTCGTTCGTTTGTTGACGACTTTACTCTCTTGCAACGAAGCCCAGATCGATCCTAAGATACCAACCAGGGCGGGGAACGTGAGGTAGAGGAGGGATCGATAACAAGCTGAGATACCATCACTGTCATCAGGAAATGCAGACGGATTTCCTCCCGAACCACAATACATCTAGAAAATATCTAGTTTGTTATTCGTGTTTCAACAAAATAATTTGTCCGACGAACAAAGAAAAAATTATTCAAAAAGCCTATTTTTAAATGCTTAAGTGGCTACTTCTTGGAAGGCGTTTGCAGGCGACATAGTTGTCAAGTCGAGGGATGCAATTAAATTACATCAGGAGAAATGTAATGTGAATTCAATGATTCCACATAATGTTCTTGCTTCTGATTCCCTCACGGATTGCCATCAGGCTCTTTTCTTTCAACAAGATACTCTTGTTTACTAAGAAATTAGCATTTGATGGCTTATATCCACTACTAGTAGTGCTTTAAAAAATCGATTTTTGTTGTGTTTTAAAAGAGAAAAACATTTTCACAATTGTAAACTGTCAGAAATTGATCAAACTTTTTAATTAGATATATAAGCATTGGCGAATTTTGATGGAGCCATCGTTGTGAGGTTATTAAAATGCTTATCGTACAAATCTAATAAGCGTTTCACGACGCAAAGTCTCAACCAATAAAGAGGATCCGATCGATTCAATAGAAAATGAAACAATAGAACACACTTGACAAGTATATTCTTTTTTTATACAACCATAAACATGCATTCATTTCCGTTGAAGTGTCTGGTGATAGAAAACCACCCAAAACAGCGTATTTTGTGTGGACTGTAAACTTGTCGCTATTAACGGACACGGAGAAACCCATGTTATTTGAAACTGTTATTATTATTCCGTTTTTGAAAGTAGTGATGGCAGGAGGAAGCAGCCCATCTTTTTTCTTCATGAAGGATGAACGAGATGAAGGAGCATGGACAAAAGTGATCAAGTTCCCCAAGAAGAAGAAAAAGTCACGACGGTCTCTGGACAGTGTGAACTCCTCCTCCTCTTCCTCGTCGACCAACAAGTTGAAGGGCAAATGCATGGCGTGGAGAGTTCCTCATACTGGAGGCGTAAAAAGCAGTTCTTCGAGTCAAGGTGAAAACCGCCCTCCAACTGCAGATAAAGAGAATCACGTGGATTCGATACTAGAAAATGAAGTGCACGAAAACACTAAGAAGAAGAATCGTCTCAAAGTGTGGAATAATCTTTTCAAATCGGTGAATAAATCATTTGATGATTTGTATTTCAGATGCGAAGTTGAAAGCAGAGAAGATTTCTGCTCACAAGCGATTTCCATTTTGAAATCGCAAGTTGAGGAATTGACTGAATTAAAAACCCGATTGAAGGTTCAAGATGAATCCAGCAGTGTGGCCTGGAACGTCCGCACAATATCCGTCGAAGAAAGAAAGACGGCCAACCTTCTAAGTCGAAGAGCCAAAAGTGATTTATCTCTACAAGATGTTGAAGAGCCTTTTACAGCAATACAATCCCCTAAACCTTTGCTAAATCCATCTTCAGCATGGGTGAGAAAGCCGAATATTTTGAATGGTAGTCCAGGTGTTCCTGAAACGGACTCTATATGCAGTGGAAACCAATCTCCCTCTCCAAGCGCTTTTGAAAGTTCAGTGTTTACTTTCGAAGAGGATGAATTGCGATGGGGCGATGCAGATGTTGGGTTGACTCCTGCTTGTGTTGCCTTGCTAGAACCGATTTCCCCAAAGGCAAATCCTTTATACCGCAGATCTCTGCATGACAAACTTTCCAGTCCTGAAAGGAGAAGACCATCGCCCCACGAGACGAAGAGAAGGCAAGTTGAGAAACAAGCGACAGCCAAGTTGAATCGCGACATGATTGACATTCAACGCATGGCTAAGTTAAGAATGCATTCCAATCGTCAAGAGCAAGCTGCCAAAGCAAAAGAGGATGATATCATTGTCAAAGAACGAGTTATATGTGAAAAACTGGAACGCGCTGCAGCTGCAAGGGAGAAACGACTGAAGAGTGTGGCGAGAAAAGCGGAGATTGAAAGCATTAAGGTCAATGAAGTATTGTTCATCAATGAGATGACCGAGTTGGACAAAACTGCTCAATTGCAACGCAAGTTGGAAGACGGTGAAAAGCGCCGTCAAATGTTTATCGGTACCATTGTAGGTAAGGCTGGAAAACAAAGCGAACGTGCAGAGGCAAGGAGAGCTCGCGAGGAGGACCGTGAAAGACAATTGAGGGAAGCAATGGTCAAGCGACATGAAGATGCGGAGAAGAGAAAGGCAGAGGCACTGGAGCAGCATAAGAAGCGAATGGATGCACAGCATATTGACGCCAGTGCTAAAGTGAGTGAGCGAAGAACTGAGATGGAACGAGAGAGAGAAGCCAAGATTCAATTCATCAAAGAAAGAGAAGAAAGAGCTGCCCGATTACGAGTTTTAAAGCGACGATCAGCTACTCCAAGCACCGACGTAGAAGAAGAGATGGAGTCTCCTGAAGAGTGCCAAACGAGGATGTTGCAGGAGGAAATTGAATGTAATAAGGAGTTACTGACGAAGGAAAGAAATATGAAAAAGAGATTAAATAAGACGAAAATGAGCATGGGGTTGTTGCTGCCAATCACTGAGGTAAAAAGCGACCAGCGTAAACCTACCAAGTCGCTGAAAGCTTTGCAGCAGTTGTTGAAAAGGACAGATAAGCATGTTGGGAACTTCCATCCTTCTCGAATTGCAGATCTGATTGAGCCTCAATTGGATTCTTTGATTGAACTCAATACGCCACTTTCTATAAGCATTCTTTCACTTTCCGCGGCAAACAATGAAACTGTGTTGCTGAGTTTAACAGGGAGTTCGTCCAGACTTATTTCACTGGTTGATATCGCTGTTGAAACATTGAAATCGGAGTTTGAGACTCCTCACTTGATTGACCAAATTCGCCTGTTCACTCTAATACTAAAAACCGCCTCCATCGCTCCAGCGATTCGCTCAAAGTTTATCAAGCTGTGTATTTATTCGTCGTTCGTAGTTCGTATGATGAACTTAAACATAAAGCGATACCAGGATTTATCGGTTCACCTGATGGTGCTGCAAGATAGTCTCGCTCTATTAGAAGCCATGACAGACTTTGTAGAAGTCCAAGGTGCGGAGATTAGAGATCTATATCTGGAAACGGTAAAATCTCATTGTTTGGATCAAATTGTTTGTGCTCTGGTAGCAGCTTACATTGCTGTCGATGAGTTCAACGTATCGATCTTGTCGTCGTATCACTCTGGATTGAGAATGTTCAACACATTAGCCAAGTTGGATCTCTCTCTTGTTCAAGGTCAACTTGGTTCGTCTACTCTATCATTTGAATTGCATCAGCTGTTTCGTTTTGCTCTCAACCTCTGCAGCACTAATGGAGTGCTTCCAAAGCCACCATCTGAGAATTGGTCTAAAATCGGTCTGGTAAATAAAGAGAACACTTTTGTGGAATTGGTGATTTTGATGGGTTACTATTCCTCGGACAATGAACTAAATCAAGAGTCGCTTCATTGGGGAAGGGCTCCTACTCCTCTTTCTCTTCTAAGTGCATTACCCATTCAGTACTATGCATCACGAGTTGGAAGATCGATTCTATTTCCGACTTTGCTCTGTGCTTGCAGCGGTAATTCTCGTGCAATGAATGTGATCGCTGATAAATGTAGTCCTGTATTGTTGAAAGGGTATCTAGAAAAACAAATGCAGACTCCAGAAGAAACCTTTTTTATTCAACGGTTCCCCAAAAAATTGTGGGAGAATTCAATTCAGTTTTTAAAATCCTAAATCAACTATTTTTAAAACACGACGTAGATCAATTATTATAAATATACTGTACGTAGTGCGAATACTTATGCACAAGATTTGCTAACTTGTTACTGAAAACTAGAGAACGAGTATCTCGTAGAAAGAAAAGACCCTGATGGCTTTATCGAGAGTCTGATTTCGCTTAAAAATTGAACCTCTTCAAAAGATGGAGTTAGGGTATTTTAAATAAGAGAATTTAGTGATCTCTCCAAGATTCTGATTCATCCAATGGTACATATTCTTTTGTCAACTTGTTATAAACCATTTGAACTTTATCCTCCAATTCCTCGTCAGCCTTTTTGGCCTCTTTCTTCTTCTTTTTCTTCCTTTGTAGCTTTTGACCTATCGTGTCTAAAACTGAATTATCGTTTGTGGTCTGAATCTCATCCTCTTCAAAATCATCCTCTTCGTAATCGGAGGAACCAGATGAATCACTTCTAGATCGTTTACTGCTTAAAACAGGGGCTAATAGAATTTTTTGAATATCGGTTTTCACAACCACGATTTCAATATCATCCGTATTGTGTTGAGCCCGCAAGCTATTCAAACGTTTTTCAAAATCTTTACATTTTTCGATATATTCGAAATAATCCGATTTTTTTTGGTCCAATGAATCTAGCTGCTGTTCCATTGACGATATTAAACTTGATTCTAACGAGTGACTGCTCTCCAATGCTTCCGAAACATCTCTTGATAATCGCAGGTAGTTTCTGATATCAGTTTCAAGAGCAGTAGCTTCAGCATTACTTAGTGAGTCCAAATACTTTTGAAACCCATCTCCGAATGCATCGAATCTTGCCAGCATGTTCGTAAAAGGAAGTGAGTACTGGTTAACCAATTGCAAACTTTTATTATCAGCACGTTTTGCAAGACTGACAAGGCGGGGAAGAGGGATTTCATTTTTGAAAGATGAAAAAGAATCTTGTCTTTCTATTCCGGGGTTCTCAGACAATCCACCATCAGAATCCTCATCATGATCTGGATCCTCCTCGTCAGCATCTTCTTCCTCCGCAAACAACGGATTCAGAATTTTCTTTTTATCGAGTTTGTTTTTCAAATTCGCGGTAAATGCGCTGGGATAGATCCCCCTTTCCGTCCATATAACCAATACCCTCCTTATCTTGTCTTGGATGACTCGATCGCTAATCTTTTCAAAAACAGATGGCAGTACTTTCATAAATTTCTTATCGAGATCAGAATTTTCACGTTTCGCTTTTTGAACAATATCGTTAGCAACATAAATATAAGGTAGACATGCGTCTATGTGTTTCACGCAAATATTAGCCCAATCCTATAACTAATTAGTTTCGTTTATAGTTTATAAATATTAGGTACTTACTTGGGCAAATGCTTTTGTGACTTCACTGGGTAATCTCAGTGCAGAAGATGAAATAGATACAACAGCCTCTTGTGATGCATCCAGCGACTCAAGTTTAGCGCGGAGACTTTCCATGGATGGTCCTACAAAAAAATCAAACAAAAAAAAATTGAAAATTCTGAGTTTTTTTTTTTTTTTCTAAAACAACTAAAATCGATTTTATTTAAAACTACTAGTAGTGGATAAAAGCCATCAAATGCTAATTTCTTAATAAACAAGAGTATCTTGTTGAAAGAAAAGAGCCTGATGGCAGTCCGTGAGGTAATCAGAAGCAAGAACATTATGTGGAATCACTGAATTCGCATTAAATATTTCTCCTGATGCAATTTAATTGCATCCCTCGACTAGACAACTACGTCACCTGCAAACGCGTTCCATGAAGTAGCAACTAAAGTATTTAAAAATACTTTATACATTGATGTTCCTCTCTCTGCATCACCAAAATGATCTCGCATACCTACCAAAAATGTCTGCAATAGTATCCTCGTATCCGTACCCCATCCAGCACCA
>Ga0105055_10006959_pt1 | contig 15266 bp, 2 predicted proteins | sample BON03_FD_78090 | JGI IMG/M metagenome (GOLD analysis project Ga0105055, IMG submission 78090) | Freshwater microbial communities from Lake Bonney liftoff mats and glacier meltwater in Antarctica - BON-03 | ecosystem: Environmental > Aquatic > Freshwater > Ice > Glacier meltwater | place: Lake...
CAGGTTTTGAAACTCTGTTTTGTTCCAAGCCGAACCCAGAAAAATGATGTGACGATGTGACGAAATCGTCACATTTGTACCAAGTTCCAGGAAAATCGTCACATTTTTGGAAGTACTAAAAACAAAAATCTCAAAACCTGGCAGCGTCACATCGAACCTGGAATGTGACGAAATTTGACGAAAATGTGACGTCACATCATTTCGTCACCGTCCCTCACTCAAACCCAGGTCCAGGTTCTGGGAAAATTCCGGCTTGGAACGACCTTCATTTGCATACGCATATATACAAACAAACGATGAATAGAACAAAACACACATGGAAAAGAACAGATTATTTTGAATTGTAATAAATTTAATGTTTGATTTTGACATTTGATTGATTATGTGTGGATTACTATCACAAGTTATTTGGATAGTAGTCATGTCTCTATGGAGTTTCAATGTATTCACACATATATGCCATGGTCATTGTTAATTTTTCTTGTTTGGAGGACTAAGGTAAGCATAAGGACCGGACGACGGTGGATGTACGAGCAGAAAGTATACACACACGACACCAACACATGTAAACAGGCAAACAGATAAGGAGTGTGCGTGCTGGAGACCAAGACTAATACAAACATATTTTTTAGATCTTTCGTGACATGTCACCAGAAGACTACTGCGTGACTATTTCACGCAGGAGCAAGTCAAAACTATTGCGTGAGTCACTTGAGTTCACGTAGGAACGACGGTGGACTAACCATTCGAATGTCTTGTTTGAAAGACAAACCTAACATGAGGGCAGGTGCAAAGTGGGAGGGACACACCTGAGGTCGTCGGTCGGCACCTCAGTATTATAAGTATTTAAGCGCAGTAAGCGTCAAGCACACGCTGTCGTGTACTGGGCCTAGCAAAATCGCAGCGAAGGGGGTGGGTGTTCCGCACCTTGGGGTTGCAGGTCGCCGCGCGTGACCAAGGACTTGGGAAGGTCCTTTCACGTTTTACATTATCTACACACAGCAACGAGACGAAACAACAACCGCTCGGGTAGGGATGAATACCTGCGAACGTACGACGGTGGCCGCTAGAGACTTGACAGGTCCAAATATACAACACGCATTCATGTCATAGGCCCGCCGAATTTAAATCAAGATGCAGCGAGTCCCCAGAGAGTACCGTCGTACAGCATCTGGTCGCTCGCTGCTGGGTACTACCGAACGGCGCACCAGCTAGGCGTGAGCCCTGCTGGTGATCTTGCTGGTGTGCCAAGCCCAAAATTTAGGACTTTAGGACGAAGTCCTATTGCTTGATTAAATACTTGTGCACGCTCTACCCTGATGAGCCACAACTATCTATGGGGACTGCAATTAAGTATGTCGACCAAGTGCAAGACAAAGCACACGCGCAGGCACAGGGGAGGCACGTGCAAACACGTACATGGCACTTGTGCAGAAGGGGCCCGCGCAAGCACGACACGCGCTCACAGGCACGCGGTATTTGTCAACACAAGCAGGCTGGCAAACGCACAAACGAGGGCAGGGTACGTGCAGGCAGGTGCAGAGTACGCGCACACAGGAAGGACATGCAGTGCAAGCACCCGGGCAAGGCACCGGACGTGTTGCTGTCGCTGTCCCTTGGCATAACTAGCCACCAGAGAAATGCGACCCACGACAATGGTGGAACATGGCCCTAACGAGCGCACTAGGGGCATGAGGTCGAGGCTGGTGGCTGAAGACTTGGGGGGGTTCTCGAAGTGGCCAGGTGCGCACCCGTTCTCCGCGCTCCTGGCGGCAGATCGTGTCGGCTCGTGCCATCCTCGATCGACTTCGCATGTTGAAAGTGGTCGAGGAGGGCCCGCACGGCCGCACCCGAAGGAGCAGCCGGGTGTCATTCGACAATGCCAAGTGGCACGGCGATACGGTTCCGCGCATGCATCGGCAGGCCGTGCCAGCGCCCCGGGCCACTCCTGGCGCCGTCCCTTCCTTCTTCGCCACCAAGGCATGGAAAAAGAATGACCTAGGGGTTGCCGGATCCACACCTTTCACCGTGACAGTCGACTCGACAAAAAAGAAAAAAACTCAGTTGATACGAATCGTCAGGCCAGAGCCTTCCAGAGGCTCTACCAGAAGCAAAGCAAAGAAGAAAGCGGAAGGAAGGCAGCTGGGTGCGCAACCTTTACGTATGAATTGTGGCTGGCACGATGGCAACGAGAATTGCGAGCTTCATCGTGGCTTTTGCGTGTGTTTGAAGAGCATAATAGAACACTGGATACATGTCGCTGGCGCAGCACGCGGCGGGGCGCAGTGGGCATGTCGCTGGCGCGGCCTGCAGCCAGCATTGGGGTACGAGCTTGGTGCAGCACAAACTGACCCCCCGAGTGCACGCGGAGGGTTGGCCAGACGCAATAACAGTGCGTATTTTGAAATGAGCCCGGCCAGTGGCGGTGGAAGGGAAACAGAAAAGGGGGAGCGGCAGGTTGAGCAAGATCTTGCTCGCCCGCATACATCAGAATGTGAACGTGGGACTGAAATAGAGCAGTCGCCACAAAGTTCATCCGGTTGCGAGGGAAACCATGGTAGCGTGTTCTCTTTGCGACAACGACAAAGAAGAGGCTACACGCACGTCCTGCAGAGTTCGCGGAGATCTAGACTATCGATTGCAGTGCTCGTGGGTCTCATTGCACTACAGGGTTTCCCCATGGCATCGTTCGTCACTGCCTTTCAAACTCCAACATCAATATTGATTGATAAAGGTCCAGCAGGAAACAACGCAGCTCGACAAGTGTTTGCAATACAGCCAGAGGTACTTTCCAAACCATTCTGCTCAATTTCAGTCCCTCTGGTGCAACCTAGTGTATAATCCACCTAGACTTCATCCAGCGTTACAACTCGTGATTGTCGGAGTGGACACAACAGATGGGGGCGATTCAGATCAATCTTTTTCAAAGAGGATTTCCATAATCCCCCGCGGCTGCCGCCTCCCTGCTGCCTCCCTGCCACCTCCGCCAATCTGCGCCTGAGACAGGGCCTCTCCGAAATGACTTAGTGATTACTCTTGTGCAGGTGGTGCTTTTGGATCAAGATGGTGAAGCGCTAACCACCGACCAGACAATTAGCGTGACATCAGTGCGGTCAAACACGCTGCTTGTAGGCCTTGCAACAGCGAAGTATATTGGCGTTGACAGAAGGGCACTTTTCACAGATCTCGCTATTATGCAGTCGGCAGAAGATGTTCAGCTTCGCTTCATGTGTGATAGCTGCAGAGATTCTGGCGAGGCAATGCTGGACATTTCTGCAACTTGGGAAACGTTCAATGTCAGTCCTGAATTGCAAGAACTTTCATTCGAATGGCTTGACAAAAGTAATACTTCGTTTGAGTACCCAAATGTTGCCGGAGAGGTCAGTTCACTTCTCCTCACCGCCTTGTGTCCATCCTCTGAACCTGTGCGGGGCGAATGTTGCTACTGAAATTCTGACATTTGCTGAAATAACTTGTGCTCTGCAGTATATTGTTCCATGCTTGATTGAGAAGCAATGTTTCGATTATGTGCAAGATTTTTCAACGTATTGTGCCAATCCGTCTTCCGAAACAAGTCAAATGCAGAAACAGCTTTACAGGTGCGAAAATTTCTCTTTTCCCCCGTCACTTTTGCTTGTTGGGCGTGCGGCAGCTTCGGGCATCCTTGTCGCGCCTGGCTCTCTCGCCTGCTATGTAGCCGTTGCATCTCCCGAGAAGGGTCGTCTCTCTGATACCATTTGACTAATTTTGTGCAACAGGTTGCCAGACAATTTTTGTTACCAAAGCCAGGAAATCCGTTGTAAGGAAGTGCGCAACTGCAACACTGCAATTGCCATCGCACAGAATGATGCATCAGGTAATATAGTAGCGACATCTCTGCTTCCCGTCACGGCGGAGCTGTTTCTCATTGACGGCCCATCGGATGCGCTCCTCACAGGCGAATTCAGTGATCACTCGTGCTGCAAGCAGGACTTGTGCAGGGCAGACATATGGTGTTGTAATTGTACAGACCCGGATTGTGCACTGTGCATCTTTCCAACAAACGGAGTGGCGACATTCAGTACCCTTTCTGTCAATAAAGCTGGAAAGTATCGCATAAAATTTGAGGTCGTTGATCTCAATTATCCGGGCAAAGATCAGGCGTCAGCAAAAGTGGTGATAACTTACCAAATTTCAGAACCTCAGATGTCCTTGGTCACATTTCTCATTCAGCCAGGTCCGGCAGAAAAACTTCTCATCCAAAATCAGCCATCGTTAGTCGAGCTGAAGTTTGCGCAACAAGGACAGCTTCTCGACGTGCAGCCACAAATTAAATTTACTGACAGTTTGAACAACCCTGGAGTACAAACTGGACAAGGTATACTTATTGTACACCTATGCCACATGGGGGCTAAAGAGGAAGCAGACATTATAGCTCAGAGTTTGTGTCAATGTCAAAATCTCACGTGTATGACACGTGAAACTCTCACTGAGAGCCGTACTCTGGCGGAGATTTTTTTGGGAGGCGACGTTACAACACAGTTCAATCGAGACGGAATAGCAAAATATACTGATTTGAGCATTAATGTTGGCTCGCGCCATTTGAAGCTTGTATTCCAGTGGTTTGCCTTTGAAAATTTTGTCGGAATTTATCAGAACGTTTACGAGATAACACCTGGAACATTTGAAGTAAGGGCAGGTGCTCTTGATCACCTCGAGATAATTCAGCAACCAAGCAAAGCAGAAGGATGCGCACGCTGTCCTGCTGGCATCCATTTGGCAGGTTCTTCCATACAAGCCGAAATTGAAATGTTAGACGTATTTGACAACCGCATCGTACGATGCTCGGAAACACCACGTGAATGGTGTTTCGGTGTCCCTGGTGCAAATACAAAGGCGCACCTCTTTCTGTATCATAATGGTACCCTTGGCGACATCGAAGTGGATCTCATCGCACCAACAGAAGGTGGACAAGTCGAGGTTCACGCCGCCGAGGGGCTCGCTCGTTTTGTTGATCTTAAAGTTCGAGATTCTGGGGCCTACGTCATTATTTTTACTGTTGACATTTCAACACACACAACATCAAACCCAGAACTGCCAGTCGAATTTCACGTCAACAAAACATCAGATCCGTTTTACATTGCTAGTGCAGCACCTCAAAAGATGGTATCATACCAGAGACCATCGGTCCTCAGGGGTGCAGACATCGAGATTCTGAAGGACCAGCCTCGATTTCAGTTGCTCGATGCTGTTGGCAATCGTGCAGTTAGCGATTGCTATACAGACTGTGGCGGCCTTCTAAGTGGAAAATGCACTGCAACAAGCTCAAGTTGCAACACAAAATTATATGCAAAGCTACATGCGACAAATGGAGTGCTACATGGCAACACCTTTGTCAATTTTGTGCAGGGCATAGCGTCTTTTTCCAATATAGCTGTGGAGTCGTTGCCAAATGCACAATGTAATGTTGCACAGAAATCGCCAGCTTTGAATTACACGCTGGAATTTATGGCACAAGTCTTGGATGCCAGCAGCTGCCAAAACTCCACGACATGTTTTGATCAACGGCTTCGAATTCAAGAAAGAGTCCAGAGCTTAGTGATTATCATGCCACCAACAAATGTGTTGGCACAGGAATCCTTTGTGAACCCTATTCAAATTCACGCTACTGGCTGTGATGGCATTCCCTTGACTGATGTGTCTGCAAGCATGGCAGTGTCGATTAAAGACAACGCTGGTAGTGGAAAGCTTTTAGGAAACACTCAGGTTCCGATTGCTAATGGAATAGCGTTTTTCACAGACTTGAAGATTGATCTGTTTGGCGAAGGATACACGTTAAAATTTAGCTTTGTGGGTCGAAACATTGCTGTGCCAGACGTTGTTTCAGCACCTTTCGATGTGCAGAAAGCACCTGACCTCCTGGTATTTGAAACTGGGACGAATCTTCACAACACTCAAACAAGAGCAGGTCTACCATTCACGGTACAGCCTTTCATCTTGATTCAAAGCAGAGCTGGGAAACCTGTGGACTCGAGTGCTGAAGTGACTGCACGAATCACAATCAACCCAGCTGTTGGCCAACTGCATGATGATAACGCCCCTGAAATGGCAATTTTGCGTGGAACTGTGATAGTACGTGCTCAGCGAGGACAGTGCCAGTTCACCGACCTTTTCATAACAAAGGCCAACGTGGCACAAGACGTGCAGGGTAGATTCCAGATTAGGTTTCAGGCTGGTCAAGTGGGTGTAGATTCAGGCGATTTCGACATTCTTCCCACTACAACTATGGATCATATCATTGTTCACAAGCAACCAGGAAACGCAGTGGCAGGTCGTACGTTTGACTTCCCATTTCTCTATCTAGTTGATCAATTCAAAAATCGACTTGACGAAAATGATCTGGTGGGGACAGCAGGCATGGACGTATTTGTAGAATTGCTGGGCGGTTCACTACAAGCAAAACTGCTTCGAAATAATGCAGATGTTAAAACAAGCGCCATCTCACCAGAGGGTATACGCACGATTACTAGTTGCCTGGAGTGCAGAGGAGAGCGTCCAAAGATATGCAGTAATAGCCCACTTTTTGGATGCTCAAACATGGGTGAGAATGCCGCCACAGGATCGGTGGAATACACGAACCTTCGCATAGACAAGGCTGGCCTAGGATATTATTTGCGCTTTTATATCAACAGTACAGGCGTCCAGCTTTCTTCCCTTAGTGCAACTTTTGACGTATTGAATACTGCGCCCTTGTTTCCAAAAATCATGAAAGAGTATAGCTTGCCGTTATCAAACCGAGCAGACTTCCCCTTTGCTGTTCAGCCCCGCGTTCTTGCTTTTGATGACTTTGGAAATCCTGTGATCGTGGACACCCTGCAGGGTCGTACAATTTCAGTGCGCCTTACCACACAAGACGGGCGGGAACCTGTTGCGCCTCCCTTCACAGGAGGCTTGCCCCCAGGACAAGTCGATGGGACTATTTGCTCGATTTATCATGAAAATTTGGTTGGCACAACCATGGTCCTAGTGGATGCAGCATCAGGACAGGGCATCTTTACCAATCTTGCCGTGCGACAGGTCATGAAAAATTATCAGCTTGAATTTACGATGACGTCGTCGCAGGGTGAATTGATCGATATTTCACCTCAGTTCGAAGTGACCCCTGGTATTGCCAAGGGTATCTGTAATATTTCTCTGCCGGGAGGGTTTTCTGAAAGCTCGCCGGTTGTAGTAGATGGCATTTTAGTGTGCATTGATGAATTTGGCAACGTGCAAAAAACATGTGAAACTTGCTTCGACAAGTATTGTGGCTACAGCCCCATGAATGTGGACCCGATCTTCGGCGTTGATTGTCCGGGTGAAGTCTGCGTGAAGCTCTACAGAGGTCCTAATGGACTGTGTCGGCCGTTTTCCAAAACAGGAAACGACTGCGGTGCAATTCTCTCGAGCACGAGTCTAAATGGCGGAGCAGATTGCAGCGAATCTTTTTGCGGTGTTGATTTGAGCGCCACACACCAGTCAGGATCAGGCTTTGCCTATTTTACAGACCTGCAAGTATCGACAACTGGGATAGGGTTTCAGCTGAAATTTTACACGAATGTAGGATTTGAGAAAGCCCGTCTTCTCAAGAATTGGGAATACATCACTCCCTTATTTGATGTGCTTCCCGTTGGGCCCAGCATTTCGGTGGTTCGATTCACATCTACAATGGCCCAACTTGATGTCCTGTTTGATCGTCAAACCAACATGAATTACTTTGGCAACAAAACCATGGCAGTTGATTGCAAGAGGGAATTCGACCACTTTTTTTTCATCACCCTCGGTGACAATCCTACTTGTATATGGACAAGCCGTCAAAACCTGCAGATCTCGTTGGGCAACAGCGCAATTGTGGATCAGTACACTCAGGTCGTGTTGGACGTTTCTTCGCAGATCACGTCCACCATCGAGGTACAGGGAAAGACGATGACTTCGCTTCCAGCAACAACCATCGTTGGTCGAATTGTCGGTGGCATTTCCACGCCCAAATTCTACCCAGTTTATCCTGATGTGCAACCATTTCCTGTGCCCACGATTCTTGGTCCAAGTGTGCTGGGAGCTTGTGACAAAATTCGAGGAGATAGTGGTCTATCATCAGGTTATGGGGCTCGTCTTTTTAGTGCAGTCCGGTGGGGCTTAGACCTTTCAGAGTCGGAGGTCAAAAATGGACTTCTGGAAGCCTCAGAACCTCAACTCACTTTCCAAGTGCGTAGGATTCATTTCTCTAGTTTGCTTCTTGGAGATTTGAATGTTGTCACAGTGACACTGCGTCCTGGGGCAAAGCTTGCACCGGGCACCAATATTACTATTACAGGGCTGCCTACCGATAGCGGGTTTCCCCAGCGTTGCCAAACTTATAACCACTCATTTGTATTAGCACCATGCACCGCAGCAAACGGTATGTGCAATTGGATGCCCTTGTTTGGTCATGGAGCAGACATATTTACACTCTCTCCGGACCTAAACCATGTACCAGCAGCACAGGCTAAAGATGATAAAGTGTTTTTGACCGTGAGAGATGGACATTTCATGGACAATGCTGAAGATACAATTTTAGAATTTCGACTTAGAAATCCTCTAAATCCTCGCAGTCGCAAAGAGGTGGGAGTTTCAGCTGAGTGTACCGAATGTGTATGTCTTGATCAAGATTGTACAACACCCTTGTCTCAAGCAATTGCCACACAACCCCTACAACAGGGCTGCGCTCGGCTGTGTCCGCAATCAGCTGCCACGACGATTGAATTCTTTGACTATAAAGTCATGTTACTCTCGGGGCATGTTTCTGAAAGCACCCGCGCAGCTGGCGCTATGAGCACTATTACATTCGTGCTCAATACAAATTTCCCGCTCGGAGCAGGGGCTGAAATTCATGTCTGGGGGTTTGAGAAATTTTCGCCGCGAGGCTCAAAATGCGCCCTGGGACGAGATGCCGTTTTCCTCCTCTGCACAACCTGTTCTGACGGTAATTCAAACTCAGTACGACATGCCGATGATGGCCATTTGGTTTTCACTGTCAGAAATGGAAGCATTATTGACAATCCCAGTCACCAGGTCACTCTTTCCGTGCGGCTTAAAAATCCTGATGCACCCGGTCCTGGCGTCTCGCCATCGGCAAATATTAGGTACAGCAGTTCTTCCAGCATGACTGAACCGAGTACAGGCGCATCGATGTACACCGACTTGTCCACACTTGGTGCAGTTCCCCTAGCTTTGTTGGGGGCTGTTTTAAGTGGTACAGATGCGCCGAACTTCCAAACTTTTGAGATCATAGAATCAAATGATTTGTTCGGCGCAAAGAATTGGGTGACAGTGTACTTTTCTGCTAACGTAGAAATGCCCTCCCAAACCAAAATTATTGTTTCTGGCTTACATGTTCAAGGAAGTCTCGGCCGGTTCATTTCCTTGTTTTCCGACGACGGCATTCATGACTGCTTCGACAGTGAAGGCGGCCAAGGATTCGCTACGTGGCAGCCTGATACTTCTTTGCTCATTCTTACTGTTGCCGCAGGCTGTCAACTACCAACAGACTCTGTCATGAAGATTTCCCTTTTGCTTCAAAATCCTTCCTCCACCAGCAAGGGTAAGGTTTGTTCCCTGTCGGCCTCGCACGAGGGATGTGAGAAATGCAACACTGTATCGTGTGCGTGCATTCCAGATGATATCCACCCCTTTAAAGTGCCAAAAAGGGGGCCAGGGAATCAAATGCCAATCTTGGGAGCTGCATCTAGTCCCTCATTTATTCTCCAAACCATATCTGAGAATAATCTGTTGGGGGGTGAGAGAAACACCATTTCTGTGGCCTTGATACCTGGTGTTGATCTGCTCCCTGGAAGCAACGTGACCATTTCCGGGCTGATTGAGACGTTGACGTTGGATTCTGAGGTACAAGTCATGTATGGAGATGATTCGCAGGCAGGCAAAGCACGGTTCAATCCGAAGTCGGGTGTGCTGTCGTTGCAGATGGAAGAATTGCACTATCGTGGAAAAGAGTTTGTTTTGAAGTTCGACCTCATCAACAACTTTACAGCTCCTTTGACCACATTTGAAGTCTCTGCGAATGCTATCGTTGCTATATGCGGCTCCATTTCAACGGGGGCTTGTCCAGGGCCCGAGGCAGTTTCAGTAGGGGATGTGGAGATAGCACGCAAACGTCTGCAAGGCTCTGTTCTTACTTTAGGTGCGAATCGAAAGTTTTTGGCTGCAGCCATTCGAGAATCCAACATTGTGTTTGGGGCTTCAAATGTCATCGCGATAGATTTCGTTTTGAATTTCGATCTCCAAGAGGGTGCAGCCATCACGGTGTCTGGACTGGTGAATTCAGAATCACAGGATGTCGATGGTCTGACTGCAGTCAATGAGTCTGCACACTTGTTCCCCAACTGTAGTTGTGATGCGATTGCAGTGGAGGTGTGCGCGAGAGCAATGGATTGTAGTTCACCGTCATGTGAAACCTGTTCCTTGGAGACAGAAAGGGAGTTGGGCGCTCAATTCAGGATTTGGCAGCCTGACAATCTGTTCGGAAATCCCACATATTCCAAACTTCATCCCACTGGCACAGTGGTAGGCTCGTGGAACAGGAACAGCGGATCTCTTTTGCTTGAGCTTGCCTCAGGAAAGTCTGTGCAAGCAAATAGTAAAATCGTGTTTGCCTTCATTTTGAAAAACGCCATGAAGACACAGTTTCCAGTGCAAGCAAAAATATCGGTTTCAAATGCAGGTCCAAATTCAGGTGAGGTTTTACCAGCGACAAATTTGGATGGGCTGGTTTTGGGTGCAGCATTGCCTCCTAAATTTGACGTTGCGGTGATCAACGAGACGACGTATGTCGATGGTGGGTTCACTGAGTTTGAGATTACCCTCGAATCCAACTGTCCCCTCCTATCTCCTAGGTCGCCAGGTACAAGAATAAAGATCTTTGGCTTGAACGTCTTCGAAGATGATTCTCAATATCTTTCTCTCAGTGGTGATGACCGTTACGACATTGCCAAGTCCGGTATTGGTTACTGGGATAGTGACTATGGGAGGCTGATCCTATCAGGATCTACGTTAGTAGGAGGCTGTGGTTCGTTACCGAGTGCTGGAAGTGCTTGTTCATTAGACGCTCTACCTGCTTCCGCCATCAAGCAGCAGTTGAAGTTCAGTTTTTTCCTGAAGAAAACGAAAGACAGTGTCGTAGACGCCTCAAATCTGGAAATATCAGTCGAGGGGTATGGAATTTCATTTGACCGGGTCCAGGCAACATCCACCATTTTACGGCCACGGTATCTGCCATCAGCCACATTTCAACTGAGTAGCATCCAGGAAAGCAATCTGGTTTTTACAGCCTTGAATGCGCTGACAGTGAGCCTCATTCTGAATTCTGAGCTTTACAATTCATCAACGATTACAATCTCTGGGCTTGTTGACACCTTGACACTGGATGGCTCCCTTGAAATGACTGGACGTGATGCAGAATTGTTTGGAATGCGCGGTGTCTGGAGTCAACGAAAAGGCCAGCTCGTCCTGACAGCTGACGTTTTTATAGCAGCTGGACAGATGATCTCATTTATTGTTAGCCTGACCAACGGTGCGACACCCAGGCCGTTTAGTGCTTTGCAAGTGCGTCCGATGATTTCTGCAGCTCTCCGAATGGAGTATTCGCCCCGCGAGGTGCCGATTGACAAGATTTCGATGACATTTATATCGGAATTCATCCTTACACCCCGGGACGATCCTGCCTTTTATGTTCTCACGACACACGTTAGCAATCAGGTCGAGTACGCTGTTTCTACCGTCACAGTTTCATTGAGGGCAAATGTTGCTTTTCTAGAAGGTGCAAAGATTTCATTGCTCGGGCTCAGTTCTAGTACTGGGGCGGGTATGCTCGAGATCTTTGAATCCAACACGGGCATGCTCAGTGATCTGGGCGAATGGTCTCCACATGGAGGCAAATTGGTGGTCAACGTGACGAGGGATTGTGCGCCCAACACACTACTATCAATGTCGTTCAAATTGCAAAACAAGGGTGCGTTGACTGCATCTCAAACTCAAGTTGCGGCCCAAGGTGGTGAGCTCATGCCAAACTTGTTCCTGGCACCTCAATTAATGAGGGGATTAACCTTAAGTGGAGCAGCAAAAGTATCGTGGATGGTCAAGGCAGCACGTGAATCCACGAGGGTTATTCGCCAAATCAATTCCGTCACGTTTACAATCAAGCCAAACGCTCCTATTTTTGAGGGAAGCACTGTGACGATTTCTGGATTGAGAGGCTCGATGACAAAATCTTGCTTGTCCTGCCGCTCTGGCCAGCTGGATTTAGTTGCTGGCATGGGATGTTCCAGTGCGTGTTCGGCATGTGCAAGCCGCAACCCTCCCGATGCAAGTTCTTGTCTTCCGGTATTTCAGGAAGCGTCCACCGAAGTCCATCCATTGTTCACAGATGGTCTCGGTATTTGGGACCCAGATTCAGGTTCATTAATCTTGACCATAAATTCGGGTCAAGAAATGCCGTCGACGGCTGATACTTTGTTTACATTGATGCTTCGGAACAAAGAAACCTTGCAGTCGAAAGTTGAGTGTAGCAGACAGAATACAGCGCAGGACATTCTCGAGGGCAAATGCATGACAATAACTGCTTCTCATGTCAAATTGTGTAGGCCAGGGGGAGTTCTTGGCACTAATTGTGAGAACGCCCAAGGTACTCCTGACGTATTTATTTCAGCTTCTGATGTGCCCGTAGACCCCTACAATGACACACTGTTTGACGTATGCCCCGTTTGTGTGAGGAATGAGGACCTAGTTGTTGTTGATACCACTCTCAAAACAATAACAGATTATTCTATTGTCGATCTTCCCGTGTTTCCTCCCAGCCTTCTCGGCCAGCCTACTCTTATTCAAGATGGAATTGCAATCGGTGACTATGTCATGGTATTAGTCCTAACAAATTGGCTCGGCAAGGTTGGAAGGGGCAGTTGGGATTTTGAGAAAATTTCAGGAGATTATGGACCGTTAGAAATAGAAAAATATCAGCCGTTACTCTACATTTCTGAGGCTAATCCACGAAAACTTCTTGTGCACCAAGAACTTGATCTTCTTGCAATTGGCAAAGCCGCAGATTGTCAGACCGGTGCGCAGATGGAGGCCCTCAAGTATTCGTGGCAAACATTCAGGTGCAGTGGACTGTCATCAGCGTGCAGGTCCAATCCGCAGACTTCATGTACGCATGCAATACATGATATTGCGTTCTCAAACACATCCAGAAATTTCTACGTTCCATCAAACACCCTTGCTGCAGGACAAAATTTTCTAATGACCGTCACAGCAACGCAGCACCTGATAGCGCCCATTTCAGCTCACACCTGTATTAGCACTCTGGTTCGATCAGTTGTGCCAGTAATTTCAGGAGCAGGTACTTTCGTGTCGGCAAATACTGACTTGAAACTCGACGCGCTTCTCTCATACGATCCTGAATTCGACACCACAAAAGCGTCGACAAGAAATTTCATTTACGTGTGGACTTGCCACCGATATGAGCCTCCTGTAGATTCTAAGGAATGTGCAATCGACAGTGCTGCAACATTTGTCTCGTGTCCTGTGAGTAATTTTGTAGATGCGTGTCCGATTGGCGTCATCATTTCCAACGATAGGATATCTTTGGAAAAACGCACACTTGAAGGATCTTTCAAACGATCGAGTAGCTTTGCACGGTACATATACAAGATTAGAGTCAAGGTGTCGAGGAATTTGCCAACGCTTCCAGCAGAGATACGGGACAATGTTGAATTTCAAAATTCTCCAATAGAAGAGGCGACCATAATATTTTCAGTTCTAAAAGACATCATTCTGCCCGTTGGTGTTATACGCTGTGACCCATCAAGATTAGGGAGACCAGATCTTTGTCATCAAGCCTTCTCGGCCAAGCGTATAGGCAGTGGGCAGAAAATTATTTTGCACGCAGGATACGGAGAGAATCCTCTGATGGGGTTTAGCGACTCTGCTAAAGTCAAGTGGAGTACCAATTCAGGACTGGGAACCTACTTTTTGGACTCTCATAATGTGGTGTCCTCTATTTATTCGCAGACTTTGGTTCTCAAAGCCGGGGCCATTTTGCCTGGCCAACGCGTCTTGTTTCAAGCTACCATCACCGCCGAAGGCATGACCGGGTTTGCAGAGATTGATGTTTACGTCAATGTACCGCCTATCGGAGGTGTAATGCAGATCAGACCTACTAACGGGTTTGCCCTGGTCACTGACTTTGTTGTGGGTACACGTGCGTGGACTACTGACAGCGAGAGTTTACCTTTGAAGTACCGTTTCATCGTTCACGGCCAAGGTGTGCCAACGAACGATCTACCCATCTCTTTTAGTGGGAGAAATGAAGTCTTCACCCAACTACCACCTGGAAATGTTCTCGAAGGCAACGCGCTCAAGATCAGTGTTCAGGTGATAGATGTGTGGGGATCTGATGCGATGATCTCTGAACATGTGTCAGTTGCTCTTCCACCAGTTGACGATCCCGTGGCATTGCAAGACAACCTCCTTATGCCTTACCTGCAACGAGCGTATGCTACAGAAGATTCTTTAGAACTGCCGTCTGCTCTGGCGATGGCTGCTGGCATTTTGAATGCCATAGTAGATGCATGTCAACCTACAACCTCCAACTATGTGCCTGTTTACAGTGCCTCCTCCTGCGACAGATCCAAGGCGATGAGGCTCAACCTACGGCACCAGCTGTTGGCCGATCTTATTGAATTTTCCAAGGAAACAGCAGCTAGTGCAGCAAATCTGCATGTGGGGGCCACGCTTCTGAGGCTTATTTTAGATCGACCAGATGATGTGACTATGTCATCTGCCTTTAGGGCACTGGAGCTTTTTGAGATGCTTCGTACAAACGCCTTGAGATCAGAAGACGACGTTGCAGAAATCGTGCACGTGATGGGTTATATATCATCAAGGTTATTCGCAATGTCCAAATTGCTCGAGTCCCCAATGGCAAGAAGGCACACACGCTCGTCATTGGCGTCGTCATTTTCTGATGGACTATTAGTAAGAGCTGTTACTGCAGTCTCATCCGACCTCAAACGCCTGACAAATACAGTTCTGAGAGAAGTGTCGGGAATTTCTGCGCTCAGTGCCAAAAATGTTATGCGCGGTGCAAGCCCGTCTGTAACCTCGAATGACGCTTACACGATGACAACGTGGAGAATCGAGGCAAATAGCTTGGCTGCAGCGCAAATTTCGATGACTTTCCAGATTCAGGGAGTGAAGGC
>Ga0105055_10006960_pt1 | contig 15264 bp, 13 predicted proteins | sample BON03_FD_78090 | JGI IMG/M metagenome (GOLD analysis project Ga0105055, IMG submission 78090) | Freshwater microbial communities from Lake Bonney liftoff mats and glacier meltwater in Antarctica - BON-03 | ecosystem: Environmental > Aquatic > Freshwater > Ice > Glacier meltwater | place: Lake...
CAGCAGCAGCAGCAGCAGTAGTAGCAGTAGCAAAGCCCGGAGAAAGAGCGGGGCGAATAGTAGTGAGATAGAGACGTATGGCATCGTGGTGTGGGTTTTGGACGTGGAAAGTGGGGTGGAATGGAGGGTTAGGAAGGGTCCAGTGGAATTTTTAGCACTACACGAGGTGGTATCTAGTTTGAGACCTGGGGGGTTATGGACGGAGGGGGCTGCGTTTCCTCTGAAGAGGCACAAGAGTCAGACGAGCCCACCGAGCGTGGAGAAGCAGGGGAGGTTGGAGAGGTATTTGAGGCGGTTGGCGGGGGCGATGGATGTGATGTCTTCTTCCTCTTCTTCCTCCGCCGGTTCCTCAGGAGCAGCGGGAGGGAAGGGTGCGTGTCAAGTAGCTAAGACATTGCAAGATTTTGTGGGGGCGACGGAGAGGGTGGATGAATTGGAGAAGATGACACATGCGGCAGCGAGGGGGGATGCGAGGAGGCATTTAAGGCAGCAAGTACAGGTGCAGACTGTTGAGATTTTGAGAAGGGGATGTGGCCCGAGTGGAGGAGGAGGAAAAGGGTGGAGTTGGCAAGGGAAGTTGGAGGCGTTCGTGGAGGAGGCGAATAAATGCGATGTGCATAAGACGGATTTGTTGAAGGCTTACAGTCTTTTTTTGGGGCAGGTTTCGAGGGAGATGCTTGACATGTCTCCGCATGGTGAGAATTTGAGAGGGTTGGTGAGGATGAGCTTGGCATCGCCTTCGTTGGCGAGTGGCAGTGGGGAGATTGACGAGGCGGAGGTGGATCAGTTGTGTTTGTCGGCCGTGAGAAGGGTGTTGGAGGCAGAGACTTTTCTCCCGTTGCGCTTGCGCTTGTATGACCGGGTGATGCTCGAGACGGATATGGGGCAAGAGAAGCAATTAGCCCGAAAATGCGCTGTGTTTCAATCGCGGCCTCAGTCGTTTTTTGGCATCCCTGTGGAGAATATCTCGATTTCGTCGTGGGAGGCCGCGACGGAGCACTTGCGACGCTTGAGTGGGGAGGTGACGACATTGCCTTCTGATAAGCTTGATGCTTTGGTGGCGGCTGTGAGGGAGGTACATGCGTGTTATCGGAGGGAGCATGGGGAGATGGTGGGGTTGCATTTGGGAGCGGATGATTTTTTGCCGGTGTTAATTTATGTGGTGAGTCAGTGTGGGATTTCCCGATTGTTGAGCTTGAAGAATCTGTTGGGGGGGTTGGCGGACCCGAGTCGGATGATGTCGGAGGCAGGGTATTGCTTGGCGTCGTTGGAGGGGGCGATTGAGTATTTGTTGCGGTTGGATGAGACGGCGGAGGAGATTTAGAGGGGGGGAGGGGCTGATTGTTCTAGAGGAATGAAAGGCTTTCTTTTCCGCGCTGTGTGTGGATTTGAGGTGTTTGCGTGTGTGTGTGTATTGAATAAGGGGAAACAGAGAATGATAGGGGTAACGTGTGAATGAGAAGTGTATAACATGGAAATGCGTACAGATGCCTTGTGCAGCACGTGTCAAAAAAGGAAGAGATGCGTGCGTGCATCGAAAGGAAACGAACATAACAACAAGTGAAAAAGCAAGAAGCTGACAGATAATCACAAAGTACACTTTCTATCTTACTTCTTCCATTCCTTTGCCTTTCGCTTTGCCGTATCGTCGTCCTTTGTGCACACATACACCGCACACACAGTCGCTTTGCTTCTTCCTTTTTCTCTCTCATCGTCATCCGCACCATCCGCACTTGTTTTCAGCTCTCTCCTTACACACAGTCTTCTCTCTTTTACTCTCGCGGCACTCAGTCAAGCTCTCTGAAAGACACACAAACACGCTATTTCTTACCAAATACATGTCCCTTCTCCTCCTCTTCTCCCTCCATCTCCTTCTCCTCTCCTCCTTCTCCTGCTCACCGCGCCCCATTGTTCGCCCCCAGCGGCTTGACAGGTCGGGGAATGCGGCTCGTCTTGCTGCGTGCCGGGGCAGGCACCGCAGGCGCGGCAGCAGCAGCCTCCTCCACGGTTTTAGGAGTAGTTGATGACGAAGACGACGACGGCTTGCTGGTGAACTCGCCCTCCCCCTGCTGGTTCTCCTCCTTCGCGGACAATCGCCTCTTCTTGCTCTGAGACGTTTCCTCCACCGCTGCCACTGCTGATGTTGCTGCTGCTGTTGCTGCTGCTGCTGCTTCTTCCTCGGCCGGGAGCGCCCGCTTCTCCGTTGTCGTGCTGCAGCTGACCATACGCGCAGGAGCTTCCGCCTCTTCTTGCTCTCGTTCTTGCTCCTGCTGCTGCTGTTCCGGCTCTTGCACCTGCGTGTGCTTCGCCACCACATCCTCCTCCAACCCCTCACCACCCACCACCATCATCTCTTCCCCCCCAAAATCACGTGCCCCGACCTGAGCCATAATCTCTGCATGCGGCCTCGTCGCACTCAAAGCCCCCGGCGCCGGGTATTCGCGCTTCGTGGGCGTCATCTTAGTAAGCGCCGCCACCTGTCCAGCAACAGCGCCATACGTGCTCACCACCGTCTCAGACTGCCCCACCTGCGCAATGACTGAGGCCACCCCAGCAGCGAGCGGCTCGACAAGGCTAGACTGGACAAGCTCGGTGAACGCTTTGAATTGGCTGGTCAGCCGCGCCGAGGCCGCCTGCCCCGCAGCAGCCATGGCGTTGGACACCCCAACACCCTTGCTCTGCAGCAGTGCTTCAACCTTGCTCGTCTCCGCCTCGATGCTCTTGATGACTTCAGCGCCCGATTGGAGGGTCTCTTGCATCTTGACGTCCGCCGCAGCAGTAGCCGCCTCCAGGCCCGTGAGCAGGTTCTTGGCCTCCGCGTCCACCTTGGCAACGGCTGCGGCGTGGGCAGGCTTGTGCGTCTCCTTCAGCAGGCGCTCCACCCCCTGGGCGAGGGCAAGGGTGGGATTGAGCTGGGAAGTTACCATGTACTCAATGGTCTCCGCGATGGTGCCCTTCATCGTTCCTAGCGTCGTCTCGGTCGTCTCGGCAAAATCCACCACGTTAAAGTGCCGTTGCTTGGCCACGCCCTTTATGTTTTCAAGGAAGGTGTCGTCAGTCTTCGAGCACTCGGCCACCATTTGCTCCAGCTGGCCTTGGACACTCTTCAGCAGGGCTTGCGCATTCTTCTTCAAATTAGCGTGCTGCACCCCAACGTATTCCTCCCGGGCCTTCTTGTCATGCTCTACCTCCTCCTTCCACGTCTGCGCAAACCTCTCCAGGTGCCCCTGCAATCGCTCCGCGGCGCTTGCATGCTGCTCAGCCACCTCCTGAATATGGAATTTCCCATCCTCCAAATGCCGCACCATCGACTTTAACGTCTGTTCCACCCCTCCCGCCATCGCATTAAACACCCCCCTAACCTCCTTCGACCCCGCCTCGGCCGCCTCTCGATAGTCATGCGCCCGCTGCAGCATCGCCTGCAACTGCGCCCGTGATTCCTGCACCAACACCTCCACAATCTCCTTGCTCAACCGCGCGCACATCTCCCTCCCCACCCTCCCCGCAGCCTCCCCCCCATCCTTCACCAGCAAATCCACCTCCCCACCCAAACTCTGCAACGCCTGCCCCATCTCCTGTACTTCCTTCTGCACCAGTGCCTGCACCGCGCCTTCTAACGCCCTCGCCGCCGCCGTGCCCGTCTCGCCCATCCCCACCACCCCCTCCTTCGTTTGACCCAGCAACAACTCACAGACCGTCACCAAGGCCACCGCCCGCTCGCTCCGAGTTTGCAAGTCTTGCGCGGTCCTCCCCACCTTGGCCACCAACCCTACCACATCACTCCTCGCCTCCCCCAAGGACTGCAGCAACATCGTCGCCTGCCCTCGCAACGCCTCCTCCGTCCGCACCTGCTCCTTCACCACCGCCCGCGTCCCCGCCAAATGAACCTTGGTCTCCTCCAACTCTCCCTCCAACCGCTGCACCTCCACCCGACTCGCCGCCAAGGCAGCCTCGCTCGTCTGCAGGGCCTCCGTGGTTTGCTCCACATGATTCCGAAGCTCCGTCCGCACGCTCACCGCCTCCTCCAGCTCTTCCTCCCGCTGTCGCAAGGCCTGCTCAGACTCTTTGATTTGCTCGCCTTGGGACTGTAGCTGGGCTTGGAGCTGGTCGTAATCGGCCGGGGAGAGGTAAACGCCATTTTTCTCCCTCGTGGCCATGAGCATGGACTTAAGCGATTCAATCTCCGAGTTGTATTCCTTGATGAGCGTACGGCTGGTGGACCGGGTGTTGAGCTCCGGTTTGTTTTTGATCGATTTGGCTTTTAGGGCGTATTCGAGGGTCGATAAGGTCTCATCCACGTTACTCGCGACGGGAGACAAGGTAGCAATAATACACGTTTTGGCCCGCCCCCCCAAGGACTCTTGCAGCAGCCGCGTCAGCTTCGAATCACGAAAAGGGATGTGGGCATGCCCCTCCGTCAACGCCGTGATGCACCGACCCAACGTCAACAGCGACTGATTAATATTCCCTGCTTCGCGCGCCCGTTCATTCTTCGCCCCGCTCCGTCCAATGCATTCAGAGCCCGCCAAATCCACCAGGTTTAGCTGCCCCGCTCGTACTTCTTCTTCGCCTGCCGTGTTTGTCTGCTTGACCACGACCTTGAGGGTGAACACGGAGTGGGATCGAGAAGATTGCTTGTTACACAAAGTCGCAGCCGTCTGCCTGTTCAATACCCCTTTTTTCAGCAACGCAATCGTAGCCTCCGAATTCTTACAATTCACCTCCTCCAATCCCAGCACCACCACGCCCTTCTTCGCGTCATCCATCAGCCGCAACCCCTTCCCCTTCCCAGCCGCACCGCCCCCACCACTGCTACTGCTGCTGCCTGCTCCTGCTGCTCCCGACGCCGCCCCTGCAAGCAGGTCTTCCAAGTTCTCTTGATAGATTTCTAGATACGAGACGCGCACGGTGTAGTCAGCGGCACTGGCGTCGAGCTTCTCGAAAATGGAGGTGATGGCACGTGGGAGGATGCCGTAGTTCTTGGTGTTGGTCAGCTCGCCTTCCATCGTGTGGGTTTTGCCTGGACGTGAGATGGATTAGGATAGGGGTGAGACGGATGGATGGAAAGCAAACAGATGTAGAACCAGCCATTTTGAGTACCTGTGCCAGTTTGACCGTACGCAAAGCAAGTGCAGGAGAAGCCAGCAAGCATTTCGTCCACCATGGGCGCAACGGTCTGCTTGTACACATCCTCTTGCGTGGCGAAGCGACCAAAGACGCGATCGTAGGTGAATGACCTGCTGACCTTTTTCATTCCTTGCCCATAGTTGATCTTGATTTGGCGTCGTTCCGTGTCGGTGGAGACGATGGGCACAAAGCCTCGCTTCTCTTCGTCGGTGTTGATGGGGCGGCAGCGGACCACCACCTGGAAGTGTGGGATAGGTGGGAGGGTTGTGGGGGGCGAGATACACAAGTACTGAAGTACGCCGAGCAAGTCCCAGCACACACAAGTGAAAAGTAAGAAGAGGAGGTCTGATATGCCGGGCAGCCAAAAAGGAGACTGGCGGCATTGCTTGGCATATGAGGAAGGGCAGGGAGAGCAACCACATCGAGTAGACGTACCTGGATGTTGGTGCCGCTGTGCCCTGCGTCGCTGCTGCTGCTCCCCTCCATCCTCTTGAAGCTGGTGCTGCTGCTTGGCCTTGGCTGTGAGTTGTGGGTGGGGTGGGAGGGCAATAATGAGTGTGGTCGTTCCTGTGCTGGGATGCCTCGTCTGTTGCTCCAGCAGCAGCAACCGACACAACGTGCAGATGCGTGCAGACCTTACCAGCCCAATTGCTTGCATGCCTACGCCCTCGTTGTGCTGCGGGCATCCAGGGCACTTTTACCAAGCCACTTGGACGCGGAGACAAGGCCTTTGGGGCACACAAGAGGCACTTAAGGAGATGGCCGATGAAGGCCCATGCATGCCGATTTCATAATCCAACCTCCCGCCTCCTTGCAGTCATGCCTCACAAACTCACCACCACGCACACCACACCACACAGGCGCCGCGCATTGGCCACTCCCTCCCAAGGTCGTCGGTGATTTTTGAGAGCCACGGACCTGCGGCTCTTGCGTCGTCGTCTGCCAAGGCAAGCCCATCTCCATCTCCTCATTCCCCCAGCCGCAGCAAGCGCACCCCAACACCATGAGCAGCACGTCCAGCACCACCGTTATTGCTGCCCTGGAAGCCGCCGTCCAGCGGGACGAGGGCGGGCGGGGCTTGGTGGACCTAGTACTGCCCGCGGGTGAGCTGGAAGCCGCGGCCAGAGCCCTCTACCTTGCTCCGCCTGGTCCCGTCGCCATTCTCACAGGCTTCCCTTGCATGCTCGACCACACTCCGCCCACCGAAACAGACGGTCCCCCAGGGGCCTTGGCCATTGCGCGAGCCTGCCTTGGCCTGAACAAATCGTGCGTTCTTCTGGTTGAGGAATGCAACGCGGCCGTGCTACAAGCTGGCGTCGCCGCTCTCGAAGGTATGCCAGTCACTTCCGCCATTCTGCGTGTCGAAGTCTTCCCCCCAGGCCCAAAGTGGGGACCAAGCGAAGAGGCCTGCCTTTCCGCCCTTGCGCAAGAAGCTACTTTCGTGGTGGCCATTGAACGGGCGGGGCCGGCGGCTAGCGACGGGCATTATTACACTATGCGTGGAAGGCAAATGGACGAGGTGCTGGCTCCGTTGGAGCGACTGCTGGAGTTAGTGCCAGCGTCCGTACAAAGCATTGGCATTGGGGATGGTGGTAATGAAGTGGGCATGGGTAAGGTGTTCGAGAGAATTTTGGCATCGACGCGGATTAGAAAAGCAGAGCAGATTGCATGTCGCACGAGCACGACGTGGTTGCTGGCGGCGTCGGTTAGTAATTGGGGTGGCTTCGCTTTGTGCTGTGCGTTGGCGGTGGTGGCTGCAGAAAAAGAAGCAGCAGGGGCAGATGGAAGAGTTGACGAGGCAAAAAATGGGTCTGAGGACATGAGAAATCCAGATGAGCCGGAGGAGGGTGGGAGAGAAGGAAGGGGTAAAAAAAGAAGAGAAGGGTGGATAGAGCGGTTGGTGGTGACAGAGGCACAAGATCGGAAGGTGCTTGAGGCAATTTTTGCGGCGGGTGCCAGAGATGGGATCACGGGTGAGAGGAAAGCTTGGGTGGATGGAATGCCGGGAGAAGTGTCTTTGGCTATGTTGCAAGAGCTAAGGGAGATTGCAATGAGCAAGTAGAAATGTAAAAACAAAAGTGTAGCTGAAGACGAATTTCTCTCTTTCAAATGAAAAGAAAGGAAGAGCATCTATCAATTCACCTCTTTGTTTGCCTCCTCTTTTTCTCTTTTCTTTCGCGCACACACACACACACAACGTCCATAGTATCCACGGACGGCCTTCTTCTTTCCTCAATACATATACAACGAGAACAAGAAGCCGACTTCTTCGCACCTTCCCCTCCTTCCATCCCTCCCTCCCCTCCCTCCCATGAACACACATTCGTAAAACGCACCACGTCCCAACAATGCATCCGCACGCCCTCCCTCCCTCCCGCCCTCATCCTCGCTCCTAATGCCGAAGCCGCGCCGCCACATCCACAACCCCCCTCAAAAACCGCACCACAATCTCAGGGGGGACCTCCCCCCCTCCCTTCTCCGCCGGCGGTGTGTTCGGTGCTGCCGCGGGCGTGATAGTCTCACCTCCACCACTGCTGCTGCTGCTGCCCCCTCCACCACTCCCAAAAATTTCATCGAACGTCGGGAGAGGCGGAGTATTGATTTTAGGCGTCTTAATCTTCCCTTTTTTGATGGCATACCAGACTACAATCCCAATGAGCAACCCAAAGTTCAGGACAAAAAACAATTGAATGAACTTATCCGTGGCAATCCTCCTTCCAAACGCCCGAATCAATTTATCCGCCCTCGTTAACCCATCCTCCATCGCGTCCACCGTATCGGTAATCTCAGCTATTTGATCCGTCTGCCTCTTCAGCTCATCCACCGTATCCGCACCCACCTTCTTCGTCGCCTCCACCATCTCCAAAGCCGACTGCAAACTCGCCTCCGTCTTATCCTGCAATTTCTTCGCCTCTTTCAAATGAGAATCATTCGTCCGTTCCCCCCCCATCCCCCCCCCTCCATCCACCCCTCCCTTCCCTCCTGCCCCCTTGAACAAGACTTTCTTGTCCGCTTCGCTCTTCGCCCATTTTAATTCCGTTTCCAACGCCGCGATCCGCTCGTCGGCAGTCTTGAGTTTTTCCGCGTACTCGTGCCGACGGGGGTCGTTTTTCAAGGACATCCGCATTTCGTAGTTATACCCTTTTTTGACTTCGCGGACGCGCTTCAGGAGGGAGTCGCATTTGGCGGCACACTATTTTGGGTGGAGAAAGGGGGAGGAAGGGAGGGAAGAGAGGGTAAATGAATGCTTTTTGGTGTATTCGGAGCTTCGCAGCAAATATCTGAATCACTTTAATTGATAGGACCGGTGAACATCTCTCCTTGGCCCAACGCACGACGCCTCAAGCGGGCAGCGCTTTGCACCTCGCTAAGGAGGGCAAACAGAGCAGCACGTTGCGTCCCCCCTCCTGCTCAGCCCCGCGAGCTGCGTGACATTGACCAATCCATTCCCAAGTACACGGCCTTCCATAGACTAAGACACCTAAGGCATGCTCATTGCCGTCACCACACGCCCAATTCCACCCTCCCTCCCTCCCCGCCCTCTCTCCCTCTGCTTCCTCTCGCACGTACCGCTTCCTTGTCCCCGCCAAAAAGGGACTTGAGGCTCCCAATCGACTGCTCCAGCTCGACAATCTTGCTCGTGAGCTCGCCATCCCAGTACTCAATGTCCGTCATGGTCGATGGACGGGTCCTGTGTGTGAATACCGGTGGGGTTTTGGGGGGTTTGAGTGACTTGACAGGGCCCATGCATCGATCGTGTTTTGAAGAGAAGAGGATGGCCTCGGCAGAGGATTGGGATGCACTTGTCAGGACCGGAAGCCCCTTGCGAAGTCGACAGCCGTGTCTCTGAAACGTGTGTGGGCGTGCTGTGTGTGTGTATGGTGTGTATGGTGTGAGTTTTGAGGTCAAATAGGAGCAAGGCCCATGCGACTCTCGCAACGGCCCCAAGCGTCATCTTTGTCATCAGCCTCCTTGCCCCATTGCTCCCTTTACAACACCTTCACTCATGCATTTCAGCCCCCGCGGATTTGTCATCACCTCGAGGACAACGCCATTCTTACTCTCAACCACCTCCAACAATCTTCTCCTCCCTCCATACAAAACTACAGGGACTATAAGGTCTTCTCCACTTTCCCCCAGCCTCCCCACCCCCTTTACCACTCCCAAATGTCAGCGCCCGCCTCGGCCTTGGTCCTCTACCGCCGGGTGCTGCGCAGCCTCCGGCAATTCGACGACCCGGGGAAGAAGTGGTATGTGCGTGCATGGGAATTTGTGGGTGGAAGCAAGAGAGGGAGCTGGCTGGCATGTGCGTTGAGCGGAAGGAGGAGCCGAGAAAAGCCTGCATGGACTTTGCTCTTGCTTCGACGCCAGCTGCTCCATCCTCCTTTTCAGCAGAACGTGTATGCATGGGTTTTTTGCGGGTGGGAACGAACAAGGGGAATTGGGTGGCAAGTGCTGTGCTCCAAGAGGACGACGGGACCGGAGGGACAACGGGCGTGACGTTGCCTCCTAGCGCCTGCTATGTGTCGTTTACTCCGGCAAAATCCTTCCTTTTATGCCCTGTACTTCCCTACAACCCACCATGTCAGACAGGTCGACAATTCGGCGCTAGCTGCTCCGTCCCTATTTCAGCATCACCACACTAAGTCACACTCCCCACGAAATAGGTATTATCGAAATTGGGCACGCAACAACATCGCGACTTTCAACGACGAAGATGACTTGGAGAGGCTCGAGCAGTTGCTAAAGAAGGGGGAAGAACATCGTTTGTGGATCCTCAAGAAATATAAATTGCAAGACCCATTAGCGGGCAGATGATTAGAATTGAAACGGAGAAAACAATTACTAAGTGACGGCGAGGTAGTGTAATCATATGTTTGTGTAAAGGAAGGAAATAAATGAAGAGACAAGTTTGCATCTCCGTATTAATGCGCGTGCCTGACTCCTATCTCTCTCTATAATCATTTCGTTGTCATTTTGCTTCTTTTTTTGCTGTTTCCACTTATAGATTTACTTTTTTGTGTTTGCTCTCTATGTCGTTTATTTTGGGCTGTCTTTGGCATGATGTAGCCCCTCATTTGATCGTTTCGATTTGACTCATTAGAATCGCTCGTCATTACTCAAGCGCCGGTATCCCCGCCGCCGCCCAAAACCAGGGCCTTCCTCCTGCCCTCCCTCCACCCCGTCCTCCACCGCATCCTCCTCTCTCCCTCCTCCTCCTCCAAGTCTTCTTCCTTCTCCTTCTCCTTCTCTTCCTTCTCCCCGCACCGCCAAGGCAACATGTCCCTCCTCAATCCCTCCCTCCCCAAGCACCACCAGCGCAGCCCCCTCCTCTTCCCCCTCCTCCGCCTGCTCCTGCTCTTGCTGCTCCTGCTGCTGCTGCTCTTGCTGCTCCTGTTCCTGACGCTGCTGTCGCCCCCTCCTCCTCTCCTGCCTCCCTTCCTCCATCTCCACAATCAATGCCTGCAGTCTGCCCCCCAACCCTGGCCCTCCTACAGGTCTCTCAGGCACCTCTTCCTCATACACCCTTCCTCTACCCCCCCCTCCTCCCCCCCTCCCTCCCTCCCTCCCTCCTCCTCCTCTCCTCCCGAGGGTAAGTGGCAAAAACAAAGACCAGGAAGGAGGGATGGAGTGAGGGTGGGAGGGAAGGCCGGTGTCTGTGTAAAAAGCACGGGGGGTTTCATAGGAGATAATAGAGGCGCGAAAGGCGGGTAGTTCGAGGAAGAGGAGGAGGTAGAGGACGGAATGGAGGAGGAGGAGGGCAGTGGCGAGTAGCAGCTGGGAAGTGAAACCTTGGGGGGAGGGAGGGAAGGAGGGAGGGAGGAAGGGTGAGTGGTAAATTATGATAATGATGGAGGAAAGGCGGGCAGCTCCAGGAAGAGGAGGAGGTAGAGGACGGGATGCAGGAGGAGGAGGGTGGTGGCGAGTAGCAGTTGGAAGGTGAAGCCTACAGGGAGGGAGGGAAGGGAGGGAGGGAGGGGTGGTGAGTCATATGAGATAATGGAGGCGCGAAGGGCGGGCTGCTTCAGAAAGAGGAGGAGGTAGAGGACGGGATGGAGGAGGAGGAGGGCGGTGGCGAGTAGCAGCTGGGAAGTGAAACCGTGAGGGAGAGAGGGAAGGAGAGAATAAAAAGAAGAGGAAGAATGAGTGTACGTCCGACTTGCTCGTCGGAGGAAGGACAAGAGAGGGGGAAGAATAACGAGGAAGGGATCGATCTGAGTTGAGCTGGGCTTACCGTAGGGCACGAGGTAGTAGTACAGATGGAAGGCGAGGAGATAGAAGAAGACCACGCGGGGAAAGTACTTGATGCTCAGCGCTGTGTGTTTGTAGACAGAGCTGGAAAGTGAGAAAATCTGTGCAATCTAAATTGAACCCACTCAAAACATCTCCCTCCTTCCTTCCTTCCGTACTTACCACTTCGTACATACAGCATCGATGTATACTCTAATAGCATGATTAGCCCGAATACTGCGAAGGCCACTCCACTAGTCCCACTCTTCGCATACAAATTTTCGAGAAAAAATATTTGACACGCCTCGTACATGACATAAACCACAACCACCTTGCTCAAATGAGCAAGCAAAAAAGGGGCCAATGGCTTCCCCCTCGCCCGCAGTCGCTCCAATGGTACGCCCAACCACGCATAGCTCCTGGTCAAAACCCGAAAACTAAGTCCAGTAACTCCCATCCGTCTCAAGCAGAAAAAGAAAGGGTACATCAAGGCAACCCCGCTCGTCATTAGCATCCTCACAACAATGGCCGTGGTCCCAGATAAGAAAAAAAAAGCCGAAAGCGACCTCAGCAACGCAAAGACACGAAACACCCATCCATCCAAAGAGAATATAGAATACCCCCCCACAGGCGGTAATGACTCCCCGCGCCAACTCCACGTTTCATTCGTCCTCATGCTTCTCACAACACCATCACTTCGAAAGGTAAACATTAACTGATTTATGATAATCGTGTCCAGATCCCCCACAACCGCAGCAAGCACAAACCCTAACCCTGGTCCCTTGGTCACACACATCTCATCCAACGTGACATTTATCCTCTTCACCTCATGACGGGCCAGAAACTCCGAGTCCAGATAAAGCAATGGCGCATTGCTCGTAAAAATATAATCAGGATTAAAAACCACATCTGTGCTTTTACTACTACTACTACCACTGCTGTTGCCACTGCTGCTGCTGCTGCTGCTACTCTCGCCGGCTTGGCTCCACCACGACCTTCGTGCCTCATTCACATCCTCTGCTAGATACAATTCTGACTGTGCTATTCTTATTTGCAATATCTCGTCTTCCCCCAACCAAGTCGACACATTCTTTGGGTCTGGTAGCATTGTCGTTGGAACAGGGACAGCAGCAGCAGCAGCAGCAGTGCTATTTCCTTCCTCTTGGGTCAACTTTTCTGCATTGCTTTCAAGCACCATCCCCCGTGATCGAAAGCGGGAGCGAGAGGGGCCCGCATCAGCCGCACGAGGAGGAGGAGGAGGAATAACATTGCTGCCATTCTGTCTATTGCCTTCAAACATACTTTGCATAGTCGCGTGAAGACACCCGGGGTCATTGACAAAGTTCGCGTGGAGGCCTATCACACAGGTTAGGATGGTGAGGGCTAGGAACCACAAGGTGTGGAGGCAGACGGTACAGAGATGATGGGGCTTGCTTTGAGGGACATTGTCGATTAGTGGGCGGTCTTGCAGGAGGCTGTCTAGGGAGCGGTCGTACACGCGGTACAAGGCCTTGTGTAAGGATGGAAGAAGTGGGAATGTGAAGGTGGGATGGGGGTAGTTGAAAAGGAATTCGAGGTGATGAAAGATGAAGGGGAGGGAGATGTGGGAAGGTGGGTTGGGTAGGGGGGGGGTGAGGACGAGATGGGGGGGAGGGAGGGAGGGGAAATGGGTTTTGGCAAGCTTGCGCAGTGATTGGCAATCGCAAAACGTACCTGCTCAAAGTCCATTGGACACAAATGGTGGAGTAGGCGGGGCTACACAGGCTGCAAAGGCCTGCCTCTTGTATGCTTGCTTGCTTGGGGTTGCCCCGTCCGTGCTGCTGCTGCTGCCTCTTTCCCTCCCTCCTTTTACGCGACCCAGCAAGGCACAATTTGCGCTTCCCGCGCCTCCTCCTTCTGATGGACCTGTGTTAGGTGTGCGTGTGTGTAGTGTGTGAGTGTGGTCAAGACGAGGGAGAGGCAGGAGGCAAAGAGGGCGTCGCTGCCTGAAGTGGCGATGAGGGGAGGAGGCACTTGATGCCTCGGAGGCCACCAAGCACCACCATCCACACGAATCACAACCCGACCACCACCCACACACGCACACAGGCAGCGCTTCCTCGTCCTGGTGGTCCTGGTCAAGCCCGACAGGCAGCCTTAAAGCTTGACTCCACGCACGCACCCCTTCATCTGCCTAATCATCGGCCTCCCCACCCCACTTCTTCTTTTTGAGTCTCGGTCTACGTCCACCGCACATGCGACGCCCGCATCTCACACCCATCCCACCCCACCCCGCCCTGCACAACAACAAGACAGCAACCATGCCCAAGCCCGCGGCAGACGAAAGCGGGGAGGACGAACTCTGGATCTACGACGAGGAGGACGGCAGTGTGTGTGCGGAGGAGGGAGGGGACGAGGAAGGGGACGAGGCAGAGGAGGACGAGGAGTGCAACAAATGCCACGAGTTTGGAGAGCTGACCTTGTGCGACTACTGCCCCAAGGCGTACCATGCCAAGTGTGCCGGCTTGCAGGAACCCCCTCACGGGAACGCCATTTTTACCTGTGACGACTGCGGCACCGACATCTGTGATGCCTGCAAAGCCCGAGAAGCCACCATCCGCTGCCGGTACTGCCGACGAGCCTACCACGGCGACTGCGTGCATCGTGTCCCCTCCTCCAATGAGACCTGGCTCTGCGCCGCGTGTATTAAAGACGTAGTCACTCATCTCGGGGTCGAAAGAATCCTCTCCACTCGCCTCTACCGCAAGCTCGCCCCCGCTGAAGAAGCAAAGCGCTTAGAAGCCTGGGCCACCCTGGCCGCGCAAGAAAAGGCAGCAGCAGCAGCAGCAGCAGCAGCAGTAGCAGCCGCCGCGAGTACCACCACCACTAGCACCAGCGACAGCGGCAGCGGCAGCGGTAGCACTCCCCCAACGGCGTCCAAACGCAAGAAGACCAAAGAGGTTCCTGAGCGAAAAGTGAACGAAGCCGAGTATTTGGTCCGATGGGTGGGGAAGGCCTATTGGCATTGTTCATGGGTGCCGGAATCTTTCCTCGCTGCCACCAACAAGGCGAAGCTGAAGAATTTTAAGTTAAGGCAGCAGATGTCCGCGCATGCCGTGCATCTGCCCCAGGAGGCGGCGGAGACGGAGGAGGAGGAGGGGGTGGAGAGCGCGTGGAGGCAGGTGGATCGGGTTTTGGAGGAGCGGAATGTGAAATCGTTGGATGGACGGGTTAAGGTGAAGGAGTGTTTGGTGAAATGGCAGGGGTTGGAGTATGATCAGTGTACGTGGGAATTGAGTAGTGATTTGGTGAGGGAGGGTTTCGAGGCTGCTTTGCGGCATTTTGCACAGAGGGATGTGGATTGGGTGAGGCCGCTGTTGTCGATGGATGATACTACTGGCAGCAGTAGCAGCAGTAGCAGCAGTAGTAGTAGTAGTTGTAAGCCAATTGAGGTCCAGCCTGGGTGTTTTAAGGGGGGGACTTGGCATGAATATCAGGTGGAAGGGATTAATTTTCTGCGGAATTCGTGGTATGCGGAGAATAATGTGATCTTGGCTGATGAGATGGGATTGGGAAAAACGATTCAGACACTGGGTTTCATACGTGCTATTGCAGCGGAGAAAAGTAGGGGGGGAGGGAGATTTTTGCCGTTCTTGGTGGTGTGCCCTCTGGCGGTAGTAGATAATTGGGAGAGGGAGTGTAGGGCGTGGTGTCCGGATTTGGATGTTGTGGTGTATAAAGGCTCGCAGGGATCGAGGGAGATGATACAGAGGTATGAGGTGCGGTCGTTGAGCATCGGCAGCAGTAGCAGCAGCAGTAGCAGTGGTAGTAAGGCACGGAAGCGACGGAAGTTGAGTGGGGGGGGGGGGGGCGGGCAGGAGGGGGGAGGGGGGGAGGGGGGCGAGAAGGAGGCTGGAGCTGGGGCGG
>Ga0105055_10006965_pt1 | contig 15258 bp, 14 predicted proteins | sample BON03_FD_78090 | JGI IMG/M metagenome (GOLD analysis project Ga0105055, IMG submission 78090) | Freshwater microbial communities from Lake Bonney liftoff mats and glacier meltwater in Antarctica - BON-03 | ecosystem: Environmental > Aquatic > Freshwater > Ice > Glacier meltwater | place: Lake...
CCGTTTTCACCCTTTAGAACCAAGTGGTCTCGCCACAGTTTCTCTGCCAAAGTCAATGGCTTACTAGACACTTTAATCACCTCGCGATTGCGTAGACCCTTACTTTATCGCAAACAGCTAATCTGTGACGGTGCAGGATTTCAGTCAAGAGCAGCTTATAGCTCTTCAAAAAAGAACCGTGAAGGTGCTTTCACTTGGCCAATCCCTAGGAGGGTTCGGCCTTGGCGCCACTTTGTCGGTTGGTGCCCTACTTGCCGTTGAACTGTCTGGGACAGCCGCCTGGTCTGGGGCAGCCGCAACCCTAAGCACCTTAGGCTCTGCCGCAGTTGCGATTCCATTGGCAAATCTTGCCTTTAAACGTGGCCGCCGGGTGTCACTGGCCTTCGGAGCGTTTTTGGCAATCTTGGGTGCCATGACCATGATTTTGGCAACCTATACTCGGTCTTTTCCAGTGGAAATAGTTGCGCTGCTGCTTTTGGGTGCAGGTTCAGCCGTATCGCTGCAGGCTCGCTTCGCAGCAGCTGACATCCCCACCGGAAAACCTAAGGGCAAAGACTTGTCGCTAGTTGTCTGGGCGACGACCCTGGGCGCCGTAATTGGACCTAACCTCATTGCCCCCGGTGAGGTCTTGGGGCTCTGGCTAGGGATGCCGCATTTATCAGGACCCTTCTTGTTCACGATTGCGGCTCAATTGAGCTCGACGCTAGTTTTCTGGCTTGGGCTCCGGCCAGACCCGCTGATAGTCGCCCGCGATATGGCAGGGCTTGATCCAAAGCGCAAAAATGCCACCGTAAAAGATGCTCTTGGGGTAATTCGTGAGTTTCCACTCGCAGGCTACGCCGTGCTGACGATTGCGCTTAGCCACATGGTTATGGTTTCGGTGATGTCGATGACCCCGGCTCACCTAAGCGCCGAGGGCCACTCGTTGGCAGACGTTGGCTTCACCATTTCGCTGCACATTGCCGGCATGTATGCATTCTCACCAGTTTTTGGCTGGCTGACTGACAGATTCGGTGCAATTCGAATCGTCATTATTGGGCAATTTATTTCTTTGACTTCACTCGCCGTTTCAGGATTCTGGCAATCAGAGTTCTACGCCGTAGTTTTGGGGCTTTTCTTGTTGGGCCTTGGTTGGTCAGCCTCCACGGTTGCAGCAAGCGCACTGCTCAGCGAAACTCTCGCCACTGGACAGCGCAGCAAGGTTCAGGGCTTCAGTGACTCGCTCATGAACCTCTGCGGCGCCTTCGGTGGAGCAGTTTCGGGTGTCATCTTGACGGTGTTTACCTTCGGTGGCCTAAATGCTGCTGCACTGATTCCCGTGGTCTTTATCACCCTTGCCACCAGCTACTCAAAAAGATGGCGTTAACCAAAAAATCTCGCTCCCAAGATTATTAATCTTTGGAAGCGAGATTTTGTGACTCCAGCGGGATTCGAACCCGCGCTACTGCCGTGAGAGGGCAGCGTCCTAGGCCGCTAAACGATGGAGCCGTTCGCAACTCGAGAAGTCTGCCACAAATACCCCCTGTTGGCAATCTATCGGCTGAGTAGTCGCAAGGCCTCTGGATGGACCTCCGCCGAGAATGGAGCATTGCCCACAAGCTCTCCGTCGCAGGTCACCGGATAATTATCATTGCTAATTTTTATTGACTTAGCCTTGAAGATTTCTACCTCTGGGAATCGAAGGTGGTTGCCCTCATAAACGGTTGGAAAAATGCGCAATAGGCGAGCTCTGGAAACTTTGTGGAGGATAAAAACCTCTAGCTCACCATCAGTAATTTCTGAGTTGGGAGAAATCATCATTCCGCCACCAAAGTTTTTCACATTTGCCACCCCGCACAACATCGCCTCAATGACTCGCTTTTCGCCATCAACGTCCAGGTGGTACTCAATCGCGTTGAACGAAGGAAGTTCGAGCAAGAGTGCAGCAATGTAGCTGTTGGGGCCCTTGGGCCAACGCAGTGAGTTGGCTCTAGTTGCACAAAGCGCATCAAAGCCAGCCGAAATTGAGCCAATGGACCAAATTTCTTTTCCCGAAACGCTGACCTTCATCGCGTCAACTCTTCTCGGGGTATCGAGCGAATCCACAATGTTCTTTACTGCAGCAGGGATGTCATGTAGCTCAATGTTCAGTTCGCGAGCTTGATCATTTCCGGAACCGGCCGGAACTATGCCCAGTGATATTTGGTTTGGAACCGCGATTCCGGCACAGAGTTGGCTGGTTCCATCTCCACCGACTGCAATAAGTGCGGAAATCTCTTGCAGCCGAATTAATTCCTCGGCTTTTGTCTTGGCTTCTAAAGCGGACGCCGCAGAAAGATTGATTGCCGCAATTCCCGCCTTGGCAAAGGCCTCGAATACTTGCTCGCCCACGGCTGCTGCCCTGCCACGATTCGCTTTGGGGTTAACAATTATCCCAAGTGGCTTCATTGACACTTCCTAACACTCAATGAGATAAACATAGACTGAACAAAAGGAGCCAAGATGAAAATCACCAAGTTTGACCACGCGCTTTTGTCGATAGAGAGCGATTCGAAACTCGTGGTTATTGACCCCGGGAACTACTCCAAGGAGCTTCCAGCTTTCAAAGACGTAGTTGCCATTTGCCTCACCCATGTTCACGAAGACCACAGCTATCTGCCGCACATTCAAAAGATCCTGAGCGAGAACCCCGAGGCCCAAATTTTTGGCCCCGCGGAAGTCGCGCGGAAGCTAGCCGGGTTGCCGGTCCAAGTCGTTTACCACGGAGACCACTACGAGGTTGGTGGTTTCGAACTCGATTTTTCTGGGGACTTACACGAAGAAATCCACAGGAGCATCCCGCTAGTCCAAAACACCGGCGTCACAGTCAACAAAACGCTTTACTACCCGGGCGACAGCTATACGATTCCAGAAGATAAGGTGAAGATTTTGGCATGCCCAGCAAGCGCTCCCTGGCTAAGAATCTCGGATGTCATGGACTTTATTGCCGCCGTAAAACCGGCAACACTTTTCCCCACCCATAATGCGCTTCTAAGTAATAAAGGCCACGAACTTTATAACCATCGGATCAGCGAAGTCACTCAAGAAAATGGTGGAAGCTTTGTTTTTCTTGAACCAAGTCAGAGTCTTGAGGTTTAGCTAGATTTTAGTCAAAAACCAAAAACAGCAAGAAACATTCTCGCCAGCACCATTGCAAATGTGGAGCCCGATTAGGTCCTCTCAATGACGGCCTCGCAACATCCTGCTAGTTGCTGACGCGCGCGCCACGGAGAAACGCCAGCGGAAGGGTCACGAGCGATATACCCGCGGCCACCGCCAGTGCCGGAGGAAATGTGAGCCCAGCAGCGAGGCTCCCGATGAGCACAGAACCCACTGCTGTTCCCAAGTCGAATCCGACGTTCCACACTGCGCTCGCAGTGCCGTACTGTTCTCGTCGAACGGCGGCAAGCGAAAGCAGAAGGGTCAGGTTCTGTAGTCCCCCAAAAGCCACACCCACAAGCGTCATCCCAATCAAGAAGGGAGCGACCCCCGTGGCCTCGGGACTCTCGACCGCGATGGCGGTGAGGATGAGCCCGATGACAGACAACAGGACGAGTGGCCAGAGGAAGGGCCTCGCGCCGTATCGATCAGCTAGGCCGCCAACAGCCCAGCGGGTCACTGCCGCGCTGAGAGTGAGTAGCGCGAGCCCCCCGGTCGTCAGAGCTGCCGTTGAACTCATCTGTGGAGCGAACGTGATAAGTGCACCGCCAGCCAGCGTGACACCGCTCAAGAGGATCATGGGGCGCAGCAGGCTGCCGAAGAGAAGTCGTCGCAGAGACCCTTTACCGACGACGAGCGGAATGGCATCGGTCGGTGGCTGAATCGCGCGCAGAGCTGCCTGTTCTCGTAAAATTCGGGCCAGCCGCGGGGCAGAACTGATGCCGAGAACGGGCAAGGCGCCGAGTGCAAAAATAGCCCAGAATCCGACGGAGTCCGCCAGCAACGGTCCGGCTGGTATAAGAATCACTTGGGGCACGGCGACTGCAGCACCGTAAGCCCCGATGGCTGCACCGTGTTGAGCACGTGGTACAAGATTGGCAACCACGGTTGACCCGGCAACCGTAAGGATACCGAAACCCATCCCGCGAAGAACCGAGAGCAGCAAAATCCAGCCGAGCTGGTCAGAGATGAGAAAAAACAGTGCTGGAAGACCGAGAAGTACCAGGCCCGCGGCCAGCACTCTGCCGGTTCCAAGCCGACTGAGCATTCTGGGTACGAATGGTTGAGTCATAACCGTCACCAGCAGCAGCACACCATTGACCAATCCAGCACCGGCTTCATTCGCACCGCCGCTGACCGCCCACATTGGGACCACAGGGAACAGGGCAGCGAAACCAGCGAAACCAGCAGCTGTAAGAACAAGAAGCGCAGGCATTCCCGGGGCACGCCACACTGGCGCGGGGGTTGGCGTTGGATTGTGACTCATGAGATTTAATACTATGCCCAACCTGGCCCAGCGCAGTCGCGGGCGGAGTTGCACATGGCGGCGGCGAAGGTCCGGCGCACTTAGCCTGCGCGCAATCAACCGCTGCAACCGTGAAACATGCTTGAGCTCTCCGATGCTGTTGACTTCATGCAGTTTCATGGTTCTTACGATCTGGTCGGAGGGAATCTCGATCGCCCGATCGACGCCTTCACGGCTGCCAGCCATCAGGCCATAAAGGTAGGTGCGACCGATGAGTGTGAACTTCGTGCCGAGCGCCATGGCGGCCACAATGTCGGCACCGTTCATGATGCCAGTGTCGACCATCACCTCGACATCGCTCCCCAATTTGCGCACCACGTTGGGCAGCAGGTGAAAGGGGATAGGTGCACGATCGAGCTGGCGACCACCGTGGTTAGAAAGCAGAGTGCCGTCAACACCGAGGTCAGCAAGTCGATTCCAGTCCTCAAGATTTTGCACGCCCTTGATTACGATCTTCCCGGGCCACATGTCACGGATTATCTGCAGGTCGGCATAGTTGATCGAGGGGTCCATGGCTGAGTCGTCGGAAGGCGAACCACCGCCACGGCCGCGGGATTGCGTTCAGGATTATGCCGGCGGTCAGCGGTGATGGTATCGAGAATCCGTTGCGTTTCACCGGCCACATAGAGATGCTCGTAAGGGGCAAGAGTATTGAGCTTATGGCACGAATACATGCGCAGGTTCGCATGATCACGTTCTGATCGCCACGAACCATGCCGTAGCTCGCGGGTGATGGTGGAACGGTGAACGCCTAAACGGCGATCAATCGCCGACCGGCCGACAACACCCTCCCAAAGGCATTGGAGCTCGAAGCGGTCATCAATTGTCAAATGTCCGTAATGTGCAGTCAAGGTAGTGCAGCCCTTCTCAGAGTGATCAAAATAACCACAGTTAGAAGGTTTTGCACTGCCAACTAGAACCCCGACGACGGCTTTGCCCCGGGCGGAACAGCTAGGCTCGGAGAATGCTGGACGTGCAGAGCCCCGTCGTCGTGATCGCCCCCGACTCTTTCAAGGGAAGCCTCAGCGCTAGGGATGCCGCGGCTGCTTTAGAGCGAGGCGCCAGAAAGTTGCTGCCCGATACCGCAACAGTCCTGATGTTCCCGATGGCGGACGGTGGTGAGGGCTCCCTCGATGTCGTGCTTGCCGCCTGGGCGCAGCCAACACTGTCGATGTCGACCGTTGATGCACTGGGTCGTGCGCGTGACGCGAACTACGGGTTCGATCTCGAAGGTCGCCGCGCGGTCATTGAAGCCGCGCAAGCTAACGGACTCCCCCACGTCTCAGACACACCCCTCCAACCGCTGCGCGCCGACAGCTATGGTGTCGGCCTCATCGCTGCAACCCTGATCGAGCGCGGCGCCCGAGAAATTACCCTCTTTGTTGGCGGCTCTGCCAGCACCGATGGTGGCACCGGACTCCTGCGAGCCCTGGGCGTGCGATTCCTAGATTCCACCGGTATCGAACTCGCACCCGGTGGCGCAGCACTGACCTCCCTCGTTGCGATTGACCTGAGTGGGCTCATCGCCGGCGCAGTGGAGACGAAATGGCGTGTCGCCGTCGACGTCGCCAACGCGCTGACCGGTGCTGACGGTGCCGCCCACGTTTTTGGCCCACAGAAGGGGGCTTCAGCATCCGATATCGCCACACTAGATGCTGGGCTCACCCAATTAGCCGAAGTGCTGGCCCAGACCGAGGGCGCTTCCGAGCGCGGCTTCTCTGCAGCCACCATCACCGGCCTGCCCGGCATGGGTGCCGCAGGAGGAATCGCTGCTGGACTCGTCGCACTGTTCGGCGCTGAACTTGTTCCCGGCGCACAACTCGTCGCCGACGCGATTGGCTTGAGCGATGCCATCGAGGGTGCGGATGTGATCCTCACCGGTGAGGGACAACTCGACCGGCAGTCACTCGATGGCAAGGTCGTCGACTACCTGCGCGGAGCCAAAGGTACCCAGTCATGGCTGGCAGTTATCGCTGCAATTATCCTGCTAAATGAAAAGGAATCATCGGCTGCGGGCATCGACCTCGCCCTGCCACTCGCCTCGGAAATCGAGGATCGCGAAGAACTATTTGAGTATGCCGCCGAACTTCTCGAAGCCCGCGGGGCTCACGCCATCGCCAAGTGGCTCGAGCTCAATGACTCTGACGGCGGCGTGGAAGACCCCCGCCCCACCAGTCCCGATAGCGTCCAGTCTTAGCTTCACGGGGCAAAAGTACAGCGGCTCTTCGGCGGACGTCACGAGGCAGTGATCTCAAAGGAGGCGTCCTTCGAAGTGCAGGAGGAGAGGCTCACCGAGCTCGCTGCCGACAGCACCATTTCGCTGGCGAAAATCCGCGCCAAAATCGATCAGGCGACACCTTCAGAATCGAGAGCGAAAAGAAAAAACCCAATAACGCCTTCCGATAGCTGCAGGGTCTATATAAACAGGCCAATCAACAGCACACTCGTGGGAACAAAAAAAGTCCCCACCTAAGAGCAGGGATTTCAAAGTTCAACAACGCTACAGCCAGTTCATGTGGCTTAGATTTTACTAGCGTTCGTATGGCTGGGGTACCTGGACTCGAACCAAGAACAAATGAACCAGAATCATCCGTGTTGCCAATTACACCATACCCCAAGGGTCGGACCCAAGGCCCGATGCTCTATCCTAGCGGGATTGGACAAATGCCTCTAGCCGAGCAAGGCTTTGCTCTTTTCCAAGAATCTCCATACATTCAAAAAGTGGCGGGGTTACGCGCCTTCCGCTAATAGCCGTTCTAACTGGACCAAAAGCATTTCTTGGTTTCTCACCCATGCCCTCAACCAGAGCGTTACTCAGTGCCTGATGGATCGCGTCGGTAGTAAAATCTTCAAGGCTCTCAAGAGAAGCCTTAGCGGCGGTTACTATTGCGACCGCATTTTCAGGCAACTGCTTCAAAGCGTCTTCGTCAATTTTCAAATCAGCTACGTCAACGAACAAAAACTCAACCATCGCTGGCACATCACCCAGAACGATTACTCGTTCTTTGGTAAGCGGGGCAACTGCGGCCAAAATTTCAAGTTGTCTTACCGAAGGTTCACCTTGGATAACTCCAGCTGATTGCAGATACGGCAGAATTCGGCCAACAAAATCTTCGTCTGCCAATAATCTGATGTGGGCTGCGTTAATGGCATCAGCTTTTTTCTGATCGAATCTTGCAGGATTCGGGTTTACGTTCTCAATCTCAAAGTTTTCGCAAAGCTCCTCGAGACTAAAGATGTCACGGTCGGCAGATATCGACCAGCCAAGCAGCGCGAGGTAATTCAGAAGGCCCTCTGGAATAAAGCCTCGATCGCGATGCAAAAACAGGTTGCTCTCGGGGTTACGCTTCGAAAGTTTCTTGTTGCCCTCTCCCATCACAAAAGGAAGGTGGCCAAAGCGTGGAATAAAAGTTGTCACCCCGGCCTCAACAAGAGCGTTGTAAAGCACGATCTGACGAGGAGTTGAGGACAATAGATCCTCGCCTCGCAAAACATGGGTAATGCCCATCAGGGCATCGTCAACCGGGTTCACGAGCGTGTAGAGCGGAGCGCCACCCGGGCGAACCAAAACAAAATCAGGAAAAGAACCCGCAGGGAAAGTTATTTCGCCACGAACCAAGTCCACAAAAGTTATGTCCTGGTCCGGCACGCGCAATCTAAGCGCTGGCTTTCTACCCTCGCTTATGTATGCCTGACGTTCTGCCTCCGAAAGGTCGCGCTCAGAATTGTCGTAGCCTAGCTGAACCGCTCTGGAATTGGCGATGTTTCGTTGCTCTATTTCCTCTCCAGTTAGGTAGCTTTCGTACAGGTGACCGGAAGCCTTTAGCTTCTCGATTACCTCTTGATAGATCTCGCTGCGTTCGGACTGTCGATATGGCTCGTTAGGGCCCCCAACGTCAATGCCCTCGTCCCAATCAATCCCCAACCAGCGCAAACCTTCAACCAGCTGGCCGTAGCTCTCCTCAGAATCCCTGGAGGCGTCAGTGTCTTCGATACGAAAAATAAACTTGCCGCCGGTTCTCCTGGCATAGGCCCAGTTAAAAAGTGCCGTGCGAATCAGACCAACGTGCGGAGTTCCAGTCGGGCTTGGGCAAAACCGGACGCGAATATCTGATCCAGTGGCGGTGGTGGTTGGTGCAGTAATTAATGTCATTTATAGAAGTGCCCTTAGGCGACCGGGTTGTGCAAAACACCGATGCCGGTTATTTCGCATTCGACCTGGTCACCGGTCTCAATGCGAGCAAGCCCAGCCGGTGAGCCGGTGAGAATTACATCCCCCGGAAATAAAGTCAGGTTCTGGCTGACATAGGAAACTATTTCGAAAACATCGGTGATCATGTCAGAGCATTTTGAGCGCTGACGTGAGTGCCCATTAATTCGCGATTCCAGCTTTATTACGCTGGTGTCCAGCTCAGTCTCGATCCAGGGGCCGAGAGGACAGAAAGTATCGAAGCCTTTGCTTCTTGCCCATTGAGTATCTGAGAACTGCAAATCGCGAGCGGTGACATCGTTGCCGATCGTGAAGCCAAAGATGTGGTCCTTCGCCTCGGAGTAACTGATTTCCTTGGCTTGCTTCCCAATCACGATTGCCAGCTCGATTTCAAGCTCAACTTGGTCAGACTGCCTGGGCAAAACAATTGGATCTTCAGGGCCGATAATTGCACTGATTGGCTTAAAGAAAATAAGTGGCTCATCCGGAACGTCGATGGATATCTCCGCGGCATGTGCTCGATAGTTCATCCCGATGCAGACCACTTTGCTCGGGGTTACCGGTGCAAGTAGCTTCACTGCAGAAAGTGGGGCGGACTCTTTTCCAAGCTTTGCTCCCAAAATTGGGTCACCGAGATAGAAAACAACCTGACCGTCGTAGATTAGGCCGTGGCGGGTTTCACCGTTGTGTAGAGCTCTAACAATTTGCACCACGCTAGTCTGACAGCTTATGCATCCAGTTGTGGGAGTCTTTTACTATTCCGTACTGAATACCGGTCAATTGAGTTCTGAGTCCGACCGTGATTTCTCCGGGCTCATTATCGCCAATAACTATTTCCTCATCACGGGACTTGAAGAGACCTACCGGAGTGATTACGGCAGCAGTACCGCAGGCAAAGACCTCAGAAACGTCCTTGGATTCAATTTTTTCTCTTGCTTCTGACAGTGAGATCTGACGCTCAATAACCTCGTGGCCGGCCTCCTTGAGCAGAGTGATTACCGAATCTCTGGTTACACCGTGAAGAATTGTTCCGTCCAGAGGTGGCGTTACAACAGAGCCGTCCTGGAACACAAAGAATAAGTTCATGCCTCCCAGTTCTTCGATGAAGCTGGAAGTTTCGGCATCCAGATACATCACCTGAGAACAGCCCTCGGCATAACCCTCCTGCTGCGCAAGCAAGGAAGCAGCGTAATTGCCCCCGGTCTTAGCCTCTCCGGTTCCGTGCTTTCCAGTTCTAGCGGTATCCAACGAGATCCAGATTGAGATCGGTTTGACTCCACCAGTGAAATAGGGCCCAACCGGGCTTGCAATCAGTCGATACTCGGCGCGCTCGGCAGCCCTGACTCCTAAAAAGTTTTCTGCGGCTATCTCAAATGGACGCAAATAGAGCGTCTTTTCACCCTCAGGCTTCGGCACCCAAGCACCATCAACTGCAATTAGCTGTCTTATTGACTCGAGAAAAAGCTCGGCGGGTAGTTCCGGCAGTGCCATTCTTCTGGCAGAGCGCTGCAACCTAGCCGCATTTTTTTCGGGACGGAAGGTCCAGATTGAACCGTCTTGATGACGATAGGCCTTAATTCCCTCAAAAACTTCCTGACCGTAGTGCAAAACAGCGGAGGACGGGTCCATCAAGATTGGACCGTAGGGAATCACCTCGGGGCTGTGCCAACCAATTCCTTTTTCCCAGACGATTACAACCTGGTGGTCCGAGAAGTGAGTACCGAATGCCGGGTTAGCAATAATTTCATCGCGCTCGGAATCAGGAGTGGGGCTCTGGTTTTTGGTTACTTTGAAATCCATCACTGGCCTTTTCTAGATTCGCGCGATTATTGCCTGGGCAACCTGATCTGTGGAGCGTGGTTTTTCACCGCGTTCTAGCAAATCGGAGCCGACAGCTTGTTCAATTCTTTCGGCTGCCTCGATGTGACCGAGAGTTTTAGCCAGCAAAGCCGCGGAAAGGATGGCCGCAGTTGGATCAGCCAGATTTTTTCCGGCTATATCGGGGGCTGAACCATGAACCGGTTCGAACATGGATGGAAAAGCACCAGATGGATTTAGGTTAGCCGATGCGGCCAGCCCAATGCCACCGCAAATCGCTGCTGCTAGATCGGTGATGATGTCCCCAAATAAATTATCCGTCACAATCACATCAAAGCGCTCCGGGTTGGTGACCATATAAATTGTTGCGGCGTCAATGTGCATGTAGTCGTGAGTAACTTCCGGATATTTAGTGGAAACTTCATCGACCATGCGCAGCCAAATCTTGCCCGAGTAAACCAAAACGTTGGTTTTGTGCACCAGGGTCACATGCTTGCGCTCGCGATTCGAAGCCATCTTGAAGGCATACTCGACAGCTCTCTTGATCCCAAAGGCAGTGTTCACCGAAACCTCGTTGGCCACTTCATGCTCGGTGCCTTCTCTCACCGAACCGCCATTGCCGACATAAGGTCCTTCAGTGCCCTCTCGGACAACAACAAAGTTCAAATCATTAGCAGCGGTCAAAGGTGACACAACACCGGGAAATAACTTCGAGGGGCGCAAATTTATGTGGTGGTCAAAGCTGAATCGAAGCTTTAGTAAAAGCCCGCGCTCAAGCACTCCGGATGGAACTCTCGGATCACCGATTGCACCGAGCAATATGGCATCGTGGCCACTCAAGTCTTCCAGGTCTTTTTCAGTGAGCGCTTCGCCGGTCTCAAGGTATTTGTCTGACCCAAGACCGTAATTGGTGACTTGAAGTTCAACTGAACCAAGTGCTTTTTCCAGGGCACTCAAAGCAACGCTGGTGACCTCAGGTCCAATGCCATCGCCGGCAATAACGGCAAGGTTAATCTTGTTCAATTGCTGCCTCACAGGTTGTTTAGGCCAAGCTTATTAGCTTTTGTGCTTAGAGTTGCGCGAATAGTGTCACGTCTATGGCTTGTCGGTCACCGGCATCAGTTTTTACGCTCCGGATTCTCTCCTGAACCCTAAAATCCAGGCCGTGTTTTTCGGCCCATTCTGTTAGCTGGGATTCCGAAACCAGCATCGCCGCGCTTGGTGGTCCACCGTAGCCATCGACAAGATTTCTTGCTCCATGCCAAACCCCGAAAATAACGCCCGAAGATTGCTGTACCAAGAGGTTATCTAGAGCTTTTTCTAGATCCACCCATGGCAGTTGGAGGTACGCCACGACGCTAAGAGTCGGTTCAGTCAACAGTTTTGCGCTGGTGGCATCTGCCAAGTTTGAAGTAACTAGCTCAGTGAGACCTGCTTTTTTAGCCCGATTGGCGAACTTCTCAAGCGCTACTTTAGAAAACTCAACGTTCTCTACCTGCCAACCCCTAGCGGCAAACCAAAGCGCATTTCTACCTTCGCCACCTGCAACATCAACCATCTTGCCGATTGGCAATTCGGAAAGCTCAGCAACAACAAATTCGTTTGGATCGAGCGACCAGACCGACGGGCTGCTCGCATAGCGAGCGTCCCAGCCTAGAGCTGCCTCGGACAACATCAGTCGGTTACTACCGCTAGGTCGAGCTGGGCGGAGGCGTCACTGACCGAACCACCGTTGATTAGCTGACCGGTGAAACCTGCATCTCTCATGAAATCGATGGCCTGTCCGGCACGATTGCCGCTGCGGCAATAGACGTAGTAATCCGATGCTGGATCCAGCATCGAAAGTTCGTCCGCAAAATTTTCATCGGCGATGCCAATTCGAATTGCGCCCTCCAGGTGCCCGGAATTCCACTCTTCCAATGTCCGCACGTCAATAATCTCGGCGTAACTGGTCGGATCAAACTTTTCGGCTGAGCAGGCAGTCAAGGACGTGAACGCGAAAACTGCGATCAGGGCCATCACCACGAATTTCATAATCTTCAACTTGGATCCTCTCAAGATACCCCCTAGGGTATAAGGTGGAATCTTGCCAGTCAAGTTGATCGGAGTAGCATTTGGACATTCCAAAAGATGACCTCGATGCAGTAAAGAACAGGCTTTCTCGGGCACAGGGGCAACTCGGGGGCATAATCCGCATGGTTGAAGAAGGTCGCGAGTGCACTGACGTGCTGACGCAGCTCGCAGCGGCTCAGGCTGCAATATCACGCGCGGCTTTTGCGCTAATCGCCTCAGGAATGGCAAACTGCGAACAAGGCGACTCGGGCCAAGCTGACCGCGCCAAATTAGAGAAAGCCTTTCTCTCGCTCAGCTAGCGAAGAAGGCATTTAAAGGAAGGAACAGGCAATGGCAAACGAAGTGACAATCAATGAATTAGAGAAAGCAATAAAAGACGGTGCATTCGTACTGGATGTTAGAGAAGGATGGGAGTTCGAGAACGGCCACGTGCCAAACGCTCACCACATCCCACTCAGTGATGTGCCAGATCGGCTCGCGGAACTACCAAAAGACGCCAGCATCTGGGTCATTTGCCAGTCCGGTGGACGTTCGATGACTGCTGCTAGCTATTTGGAAACCGAAAAATTCACGGCTGTCTCCGTTGCCGGCGGCACGGGCGACTGGATTGCTGATGGAAAAGATGTTTCGATGGAAGCAAGCGCTTAAAAGGCTTCTTCTATTGCCCTAAACGGAAAATGGTGAATCATATTTGGGTTTCACCCCAGAGAGCCACGGCGTCAAGAACACGCTCGCAACGTTCAGGATCACCCCATGGCGTAGTTATACCCAGAAGTTATTGATCAGATGGCAAAGCCCCCGCCCAGCAACAGGATCAAAGCGCCGGTTCGCTCAGAAGTAGCTTGAAGGCGTGACTACTAGTAAGCCTCGGTGATGGCAATTGCCTGCACCAAGTCTGCATCGATTTCGTAGCGGAGCTTCTCTAGAATCTGCGCTTCGACAGGTGAGTCAACAGTTACAACCGAGAGCGCCTTGCCGCCCTCCTGCTGGCGAGCGATAGTCATCGCAGCAATATTGATGCCGGCTTCAGCAAAGGCTTTTCCATAGACCGCAACAATTCCTGGACGGTCTTGGTAGATCATGACCACAAAGTTGTCGGCCATTGCCAATTCCACGTCGTAGCCGTTTATTGAAACCAGCTTTTGCTGGTGCTTTGGCCCGATCACGGTTCCACCGGCCGAAACCGTGGTTCCATCGGAAAGAACCGCCTTCATGGTTGTCACGTTTCGGTATTCATCAGAAACTGAGTCCTGAGTTAGTCGAACTTCAACTCCACGCTGTTCAGCCATCAACGGCGCGTTGACGTAGGAGACTTGCTCGGTGACCATGGTCTGAAACAAACCCTTTAGGGCCGCCAGCTTCAAAACCGTGACATCGTGCGCTGCAATTTCGCCTCTGGCCTCAAACTCAACGGAAACTATTGAGGTGTGGGCGAGCCCCGCAATGATCATTCCAAGCTTTTCAGCTAGCGCAATACCCGGCTTTACAGAAGCATCAATCACGCCACCTGCGACGTTGACTGCGTCTGGGACCAGGTCGCCAGCAAGGGCGAGACGAACCGAGCGTGCCACCGAAATGCCGGCTTTTTCCTGAGCTTCATCGGTGGATGCGCCGAGGTGGGGAGTAACCAGAATGTTGTCAAGAGTTAGAAGCGGTGAGCCGATCGGAGGCTCATTGACAAACACATCTAGTCCGGCGCCGGCGATTTGATTGGACTTTAGAGCCTCATACAATGCCGTCTCGTCGATGATGCCACCGCGTGAGCAGTTCACGATGCGCAAGGTTGGCTTTGCCATCGCGAACTCATTGGTTGAGATCATTCCAGTTGTTTCAGCTGTCCTTGGAATATGAATGGTGATGTAGTCCGAGCGTTTCATTAGCGACTCTATGTCACACAACTCAACACCGATTTGCTCGGCTCTTGCCTGAGTGACATAAGGGTCGTAACCAATCAAGGTCACCCCAAAGCCAGCCAAACGCTGAGCCATCAAGGTGCCGATACGGCCGAGGCCAATAATGCCGATGGTCTTTTCGTAAAGCTCGACTCCGGTGAATTGGCTTCGCTTCCAGAGGCCCTGCTTCAAAGACGCATTACCATCTGGAATATGCCTAGAAAGAGCCAGGATCTGGCCAATAGCTAGTTCAGCCGCAGAAATAATGTTTGAAGTTGGAGCATTTACAACCATGACTCCAGCGTTTGTCGCAGCCTTTATGTCTACGTTGTCAAGACCCACACCCGCACGCGCAATTACCTTGAGCTTGGGAGCTGCAGCCATGGCCTCAGCATCCATTTTGGTGGCAGAGCGAATCAGAATCGCGTTGGCCTCGGCAAGTGCCGGCAACAGCGCTGAGCGATCAGCTCCATCGACGTTTCGGACTTCAAAATCTGGACCTAGCGCTTCAAGCGTGGCGGGCGAAAGCTCTTCGGCAATGAGGACAATTGGCTTTGGCAATGGCTGACCTAACGGTTGGGTCGATAGTGACGGGGTTAATTCAAGTCTAACGCGTTATTTTTACTGGTTCTTAATAGGCGCAGTGGCAGCGTTATGAATCCTAAACACCAGCTAGCGACTCTTCAACGTGCTCTCCGCAACCCTCGCAGGTTGGCTTGTGGCAGCTTGCACTCATAACCATTGAGCTCATAATGTAATTCAAGATTTTCAGCTTCCAATAA
>Ga0105055_10006967_pt1 | contig 15257 bp, 23 predicted proteins | sample BON03_FD_78090 | JGI IMG/M metagenome (GOLD analysis project Ga0105055, IMG submission 78090) | Freshwater microbial communities from Lake Bonney liftoff mats and glacier meltwater in Antarctica - BON-03 | ecosystem: Environmental > Aquatic > Freshwater > Ice > Glacier meltwater | place: Lake...
AAGCACTACAGGGACGAGCGTCCTTAGACTCGCCGTCCACACGATTCCAGAAAGGTTCCTGATTCCAAGTCCAGATCAGCGGTCGGTCAGTGTCCATTACTGGGGGCCATAGCGAGCGCGCGCGGAGCGCGCGCGAGTGGCGGCCCCTAGAACGCCTTCGGGGCCTCGAGGGGCCAGTTCGCGCAGCGGACCATAATATTGGGACGAGCGTAACGACAAGCTACGCAAACGAATGCACCTAAGACAAGCAGACCCACAAACTAAAAACTATTCAAGCACTTACTGATTTGATGACAGGCTAGCTGGCAAGGGTGGGTGCTTGGAGCGACAACGCAATACCATGGCAATCACACACATCAAAGCAATCCTCGTCATCATCATCAGCACCAAGCAAGGCCAAGCCCACAAAACAGCACCATGACCGAAGCACCACCACCGTCAGCAGCAGCAGCAGCACCACCACCATCACCACCACCAAGCCTAACGCAAAAACAACAAGTCCTCCTCTCCTTCAGCGGCGGCAAGGATTCATCCATGGCCTTACATGTCCTCCTCCAAGATCCCGCTTACGAGGTTGTAGGCCTGCTGATCAGCGTGCGGCGAGACACAGACCGCGTGAGCGTGCATGAGATTCGCCGAGAGCTTTTGGACGCGCAACTTGCTGCTCTCCCAAGCGACTTGGCTATCTTTGAAGTCTCCTTGCCCGCCACCAGCAGCAATGCCGAGTACGAAGGCGCCTTTTTTGCTGGCCTGGACGCGGCACGACGACGGTTCCCCCAGCTGGCTATTCTGGCGTTTGGTGATTTGTTTTTGCAAGACGTGCGGGATTATCGGGTTAGGATGCTGGGTCGGTGGCCCGGCGACGAGGGTCGGCCTCTCACGCCTCTTTTCCCTATCTGGGGTAGGGATACGACGGTGCTGGCGCAAGAGTTTATCCTGTTGGGTTTTCGGGCTCATTTGGTGTGTGTTGATACGACGCAATTAGACGCTTGTTTTGCTGGGAGGGTGTTTGATGCGTCGTTGCTAGAGGAATTGCCTCAGAGTGTGGATCCGTGTGGGGAAGAGGGGGAGTTTCACACGTTTGTGAGTGATGGTCCTGTTTTTACTAGGGCTGTGCCTGTGTCTGTGGGGGAGGTGGAGCTGCGGGGGATGGGGAATCGGTTTGCGTTTTGTGATTTGCGGTTAGGGGAAGAGAAGGGGGAGGGAGGAGGAGGGAAATGAGGCTTGGTCGTTGAGGAAAGGGAATTTTAGAGGAGAGTGAACTGAGGAGTGACTGGCTGCGACTAGGTAAATATAAAAGAAAGAAATGAAATATTTGCACTAACATTTTGAAATGTAATTGGATTGGCAAACGCTTTTCTCTGCCTGCTTTGTCGTCCCGTGTAAGTACTTTAATTGATTCCTCCTATCTCTCCTTCTTTTTCAATCTCTTCTTACTCACCCCAAAACCAATCCAAACACGCACCAAAAATTGGAACCCAAACCACCCACTTCTTTTCCGTTTTTCACTCCTTTCTCTCCAGCACACACACTATCATCATCACCATTCTTTTTCACATTACCCACATTTTTTGGTCACCCTTCCTCCCTCCATCCCTCCTCCTGAAATCAACCAAATCAATTATTGGTTCCCAAGGGGGGGGAGGGAGGGACAGAGGGAGGGATAGAAATCGCCTCAAATCAGCCAAAGACCAGAAGGGAGGAAGGGAGGGAGGGAGGAAGGGAAGGAGGGACGGAAGGAGCTTAAAACACGTCCTTGCCATGCATAACCCCATCACTCGTCCACAGCGCCTTCTCCCCCTCAAAAATACCAAACGCCCCCCGTTCCAACACAAGAACCCTCACATTCTTCCCTCCCTTCTTCCCTTCCTCCTTCCCCTTCCCTACTGCAGCAGACGACCAATAAACATTCTCCCCATCCGCCGTGTGCTTCAACACCAACACTCCCTCCGGTCTCAATTCAGCAAAAATGCCCGCATCTGAAAGTTTACCCGCCTTCTTGGTATTCTTACTCTGCCATACCCTAAGGCTAGATGTATCTTTCGGGCTCGTTCCTTTATACAGGCTCAGTTTTCCATCGGCGTCTAAAGTGAGAAAATGCTGTTGGCATTGCCCTGCGTAGGTCTGGACGAGGCCACACGCTGCCAGGTACTCTCCAGGGTTGAGTCTACCAGAGACTGGGAGGGAGGTACGAGGGACGATCTTTCCCGTGCCATTGAATTGGTAGGCAATGATAGCGAGGAGGGGCACGAGGACCTTGCTTGTTGCCAAGAGCCTGCTCTTTCCTGCGGAGGAGGGGGTGGGGGTGCGACGATTGCTGCTGCTGCTGCTGCTGCTGCTGCTGGTGGCGGCTTTGAGGCGTTCTTCCGTGGCGGGCGAGTGGGGGATGCCGAGGAGGTGGTAGAGGAAGCGATGGAGGGGGGCGAAGGGGTTGTAGTCCGGTCCTTTGATTAAGGAGATAAAAGCCATGGCGACGAAGAAGAATACTGTCAAGGCTTTCAGGTTCTCGGGTTCGTTTAGTCTGAGTCCGGGTAGCCCTCGTAGGTAAGCCCCTACTAGGTGGGGGTCATGAGCGGCGAGATGGAAAAACGCGCAGGCTAATAGGGTGGTTTGGAGGTTGAGTGGCACGCCGGAAGCGAGGAAGGAGATACCACGATCGGGGGGCATGAATGCGCCCATGCTTCCTGAGAGGGTTCCGACGAGGATAGGGCCTACCAAGGGAATAGGATAATAAGGGCCGGGAGGGATGTCGGTTGCGACTTGCCCGACGGTTTTAAGGATGCTGGTGGCGCGGTAGATTTCAAAGAGGCCGACGAGGACGTATTTGAGGGGGGAGGATTGGAGAATGGGGCCGGCGCGAGTGAAGTGGACGAGATACCATGAGAGGCAGACTAGGGGGACGAGGATGTCGTTAACGAAGATGACGGGCGTGCGGCCGAAGAACATGGGAATGATTGTCCCGCCTGCGAAGCCGGTGAGGAAGACGAGGACGAGGTGGTGGAGCCAGGAGTGTTGGGCGGAGGGACGGACACGCATGGAGGCCCCGAGGCAAAAAGCGAAGAGGCAAATCTGGTGGTTTGGGGATAGGAAAAGAGAAGTGGGTGCGTTTGTGCACTCAAGCTCTGCTCTCTGCTCAAAGTCACACTACATTCACGCCGGTGTCGAAGAACGCCGCGAGGCGCTCCCACGCATCGCCCCTGTTCGATCACTCCCCATGACAACCACTCCCACCCCCACAATCCCTCCCTCTCTACACACGAGGATGTGTTTGTATACGCTATCGGGCTCCGCCTTTTGCTTGACCCCACACTACATTCACGCCGGAGGTGTCGAAGAACGCCGCGAGGCGCGCTCCCACGTGCCGCGTCTATTCGCTCATCTCACAGGACAAGACAACCACACCCCACCCCCACACCCAGCCTCCTTCTCTGCAAACGTACCTCGAACTCGTAGGGGTACTGCATGAGCAAGAACTTGCGCACGGCGTCCAGGCCCGTCGCCATGAGGTCGGTCGTCGCAGTGGTTGCTCCTCCCATCGCGCTGCTGTCTGCTTGACTTGGCTTGGACGGGGGTGGAGAAGGAGGAGGGCGACGCCGGTCCTGTGCGTGCGCTTGCTGGATCTGGCCTGGCCTTGCCTGGAGTTGGACGTGATGAAGAGGGACACAGTGAGATGAGACCAAGAAGCACTGCAAAAGGAAATGGGCAGCAAGCAAGCCCCAGTTCAACAGGACAGCGGCGGCACTTCAAAGGGGGAGGAGGTTTTCAAAAGTGGATGATGACCAGAGATGCGCTTCTCGCCATGGACCTTTCGTGGTGGAGGAGCGAGAGGTTCTCCTCGCATGAGGCCTTGTGTGTGTGGTGGGGTTCTGTTATACTGACGTGCCTTGCCCCTTGTCTCGGTGGTCTTGGACCCAGGGGTTGAGTGGAAACGCAAGCGTCGTGTCGCAAGCCGTGGAAGCGACGGGTGGTGGGGAAGCCGCCAACCGCTGCTTCGTCTTGTCTTGACCATCACCTAGCTTCCTTCTCCCCCCGTCTGCCTCACACTCACTTCTTCCCAACCCTTCCCTTGTATCCCCAGACAGGAAAGCGCAAGCTTTGTTGGTGTGTTTTACCAGAGGACCCAGGACACAATGGTACGTGGGGGTGGGGGCAAGAGGTTGGGTGGGTGGGAGGCTGGGAGGGCTATGCGGAGGAAAGAAGAAGGCTGCGACGCTGGTGGGCTAGGGTTATGCAACTTACGGCCGTGGAGTAAATGTGCCTCGTCTCTGCGCAGACAGTCAGCATCACCACGCACGAGGACCACGGCTGCAAGGGCTGGGTGGCTGCTGGGGTTGGGAGGGGATGGGGGAGTCGAGAGACGTGGAATGGAAGGGGAAGGGGAGGAGGAGAGCACGCCAAGCAACACCAAGCATGATCACTCATCATTTCTTTTTTATTACATATTCACAGGCTCCCAAGAAGGTCACGAAGAAGCCCGCCAAGAAGGCGGCACCCAAGGCCAACCCGCTCTTTGTGGCGGAGCCCCGCAGCTTCCGCGTCGGTGGCGCTATCCGAGTAAGTAATGCTTGTGATGATTGTGATGATGAAGAGGAGAGGAAGGGGGGGCTTTATGGTGGATGGATGCGTACGGGGGAGGGTTACATGTATTTTGGGTGGGTGGAAATGTTTGTATCTAGGCCGCGGCGTATGTCTGTGTGCATGTCGGGTTTCTGATGCGCGTTATCCCTTCTTTTATTTGGTTTGTTTTACGCGTCGTGATTTGTGCGCTCCCTTTTTCCTCATCTTTCTCTGAACACATCAGCTCAACCGCATCACCTGCCACTCACCATCCATCCCCTCCCTTCCTCCCTCCATCCCCTCCCCCCACTCAACAGCCCAAGGGCCGCGACCTCTCCCGCTTCGTCAAGTGGCCCCGCTACGTCCGCATCCAGCGCCAGCGCAAGATCTTGTACCAACGGCTGAAGGTGCCCCCTTCCATCAACCAGTTTTCTAAGGCGTTGGAGAAGAACCAGGCCACGGAGCTGTTCAAGATGCTGGCCAAGTACCGCCCCGAGAGCAAGGTGGAGAAGCGCGAGCGTCTTAAGCAGCTGGCCGCTGCCAAGGCCAGTGGAGGAGAGGCGGCGGCGCCTGCCAAGCAGACGGTGGTGAAGTATGGGTTGAAGCATGTTACGGAGCTGATTGAGGCGAAGAAGGTGAAGTTTGTGGCGATTGCCCATGATGTTAACCCTATTGAGCTGGTGGTGTGGCTGCCGGCTCTGTGCCGTAAGCAGGGCATTCCCTATGCGATTGTGAAGGGGAAGGCGCGTTTGGGTGCCTTGGTCCACAAGAAGAACGCGGCGGTCGTGGCGTTGGAGGAGGCAAAGAAGGAGGACAAGGCGAGCTTTGAGAAGATGTGCGGGGATTTTAAGATCCAGTTTAATGACAAGAAGGAGCGAGTGTGGGGTGGGGGGATCATGGGGCTCAAGACCCAGAAGCGGTTGGAGATCCGTCAGCGCGCCGTGGAGGCCGATATGGCCAAGAAGGCTGCTTTCTAAGTTGCTTCTGTGTAGTCATTTATTCGTGCATTTATTCAGTCAGACGAGCAAGCTTTGCTTGGGTGGGTGGGTGGGTGGATGTTTGTGGCGCGGGGGTGCTCTTTGGCCCTTGGCTTAGGAATTGGAGGGGAATGGAGACGAAATAGAGAAGGGGAGAGAGAGAGAGACAAGGGGGGCTTACCTGCATAGTATGGGAGGGAGGATGAATAGGCTTTTTGTGCCTGTGTGTGTAGGTTAGCAGCGTGCCTGGGGGAAGAAGGGAGGGTGATACAGAAACAGATGGAAGAAAGAAGAAGGAAACCAAGCAAAAACACATACCCGAAAGGAAGGGGGTTTGTTTACTTTTTGGCTTTAGGACCTTTGCTGACTTCCTTTTAAGTTTTGTTGCTTTCCTTTTGTCTTGGCGATCTCCTCACAAGCGTCTCGATTGCTACCGCTGGCTACCCGGAAGAATTTTTAGACCCTCGGATACTTTCCACTTTTTGGCCTCGTTTTTGACAAAGTACACACCTCACACCTACCGACAACCCCCCAAAATTGCACAGACACAGTGGTATTGTACGCACGGAGAGCATGGCGAGGGTCCGGAGGCTCGGATGGACCAGTATTTGCGCATTTTTTCGGGGACGTTGGCTCAGTCCTGCCCTGCCTGTGTGCTTGGATTTCACTCTCACGCCTCTCTTTCCCCCTCCCCAAAACACATTCACAAACAGGCTCAGCGCCCTCCAACCAACAAGCAAGAGAAGGACAACCTATTCGCAGCGGGCCGGACCCTGGAAACGTCATAGGTAAGTCAATCTGCCCATTCCCCCGGCCGAGCTTTCGGGTCTCGAGAGAGGCCATTCTCCTTCAATGAGCCCGACATGCATGCCCATCTCCCCTACCCCACACCACTCTACAGCTCCCTACACCCTCCCCTACCATGCCGCCAATAACAAGCAGCAGCTGCAGTACCAGCACCAGCCACCCCTTGGCGCCTTCTAGTCTGCCGCGTATCGTTTTTGCCGCTGCCAGCGAACCGAGCCCCAGCACCAGCGCTACCAAATCAAGGAGGGAAAAAAACAAGCCAATAATAACAAGAACAGCCACCTCAGTCACCACCACGGCCGTGCCCATGGGAGGAGAACAACCTGTTATGCCCGTCCTGATCCCGCAGCAGAGCGCCTCCCCCTCCTCCCCCAAGACGCCGAGGAGAGAGGAGACGGCGGCGGTAGTTCTAGATGGGAGGGAGAAGGAGGCTGCCGGGGGGAGGAAACGAAGCGCGTCGGGAAGCTCCGAGGAAGGGAGAATATCGACGTCATCTGACAGCACAGCGATCGCAGCGGGAACAACACCAATGGATGGAGAGGAAGCGAGCACCACCGCCACCGTCATCGCCAGAGCACAGGAAGGAGAAAAAGAGGATAGCGTGCTTGCGCCCAGCACCACCTCCACGAGCAAAGCAACCCGTAGCAGGAAGAAGGCACCAGCGAGCAGGAAGCGACGCAAGAGCTTGGTTGACGACGAGGAGGGGCAAGAGAAGGACAAGGACGAAGGAGGAGAAGAGACCACCACTACCGCCACCACCACCTCGCAAAAACGCACGCGGAGCAGCAACGGCAACAACAACGGTGGCAATGGACGCAGCGGCAAACGTGGGGGTGCTGTAGGCAAGGGCAAGGGAAAGGATAAGGACAAGCAGCACCAGCAGCACCAGCAGGGAGTGTGCACCATCCACGAGGATAGCGATGCCTGCGCGGCTGCCATGGCAGCAGTAGCAGCAGCAGCAGCAGCAGCGGGGGGGGAGGGAGGGGGGAAGGACGGGGAGGGCACGAGCAGCAGCTGTTGTGTCCGGATAATCTTGGAGTGTGATAGTCGTGCGTGTAAGTGCAAGGGTCGTCGGAAGTGCTTGATTTGCCGTGGGTGCGCAGGAGGGCATTGTGTATGTGAGAGCTGCCCGTGCGAGACCTGCACCAGTCGCGAGCACCATCGTTTAGCCAAGGAGAAGACACAGAGGGAGACAGAGGAGAGAGAGCTAGAGCTAGCGCAGGAGCAGGAGAGGATTTTTCAGGAAGCGCGGGCGAGGCAGCAGATGAGGGATGCGGGGATTGAGGTGCCTCCGCCGGCGTCGCCGATTAGGACGCCTCTGGCGCTGGGGCAGCAGTTGGTGGAGCAAGAGGGTGGGGTGGAGAAGGAGGAGGGAGAGGAGGAGAGGAGGGGAGGGGAGGAGAAGGGGGAAGAAATGTCTCCTTATGAGCAGCAGCAGCAAGTGATGGAGCCCCCGCCGTTCATGTTGTCGCCGGGGCCGTCTTTGGTCTCGTCGAAAGGATGAGAGGTCGTGAGAGGGTAGTGTTGGCTTGAAGCGCATGGAAACGAGGTGTGTTGTTTGTGGATAAGGCTTCGCGCGCGGAGGTGTTCAAATGTATAAACAAACAACAAAGAGACGTGTGTCTATGTTGGTGTGTGTCCAGGTTAGGGTGTGTGAGTGCGTGAGTAAATGTGTGTTCAGTCAAAAATCAATCAATTTCATCAATCCCCCCATTACATATTGTGCATGCATTCGTCAAAAGGTCATACATCACCTTAGAGATACAAAAAGAGAAGACAAGAAAAAAAGAAGCAAGAAAAGACAAGGATGCAATAAAAACGTGCTACTTTTTGCTTTTTGGGCTAGGGGGGTGGTGAGGTTGGAATTCCCTATGGTCCATTTTGCCCTGACCAATGCTCACCCACCACGCACACTTACACCAATCCAACTATACAGCTACGACACCAAGGTGCCTGACGAGGTCCAAGCCGTCCTGCCGCCTCTATTTCGCCACTCTTGCCGCTTCCCGGGCCTCTGCCGCAGCACGCATCGAAGCTTCCCTTCCCCTACTCCTCTCCTCGGCCCCGTCGTCATGGCTCGAGGCAAACTGCTTCCCACCAAGTCGTCGCGGCCAAGCGCGCCACCTGGGCCCCTCCGACCGCACGTGATGAACATCGAGGAGGCCTTTCAAGCCATGCAGCTCAAGCTGCCACGAGGCGCGTTCGACTTCCTTGCGTTTTACAGTTCGGTGCTAGGCGGCGGCATAGTGACCGACCCGGCGCTGATGACAGTCCCAATGGACGAGCACATGGTGCACCGCGGCCACGCCGTCTTTGACACATGTAACGTCTCTCAAGGGCAGTGTTATGGTTTGGATTTTCATTTAGATCGATTGCTGCGTTCTGCGGGACAAGCTCGGATTCATCCCTCATACACCAAGGAGGAACTGAGGCAAATCATTCTTAGTACCGTGGCGGCCAGTCAGCAGCGGGATGGCATCTTTGTCCGCTTTTGGATGACGGCAGGTGTGTTTGGCGAAACAAAGGGTAGTGGGAAGCAGGAGGCGGACGGGTGGGGAAGAGATATTATTTTTGCGGGGACTGTGGGGCGCTACACCAATCTCGACATCAGGTCGTCACTCAGCCTTCTCACTCTCTCTTCTCTCTCTCACGCACAACCACACAGGACGAGGCAATTTTTCGGTCAGCTCCAAGGAAACGGCAAGCAGTGGTTTATTTGTGATGGTGCATCGGTACACATCCAAGGCGGAGCTAAAGCTGCAGGGGGTGGCTGAATACGTGGTAGAAGACATCCCGTTGAAGAATCGATTGCTGGCCACCATCAAAAGCACCAATTACTTGACCAATGCCTTGGTGTGTGAGTCGGCTGAGGATATGGTGAGTTTCAAACATATCATGTGATGATTTGTGTCTGTCCCGTTTTACCTTAGTCTTTTCTTCCTATTCACCCTACCATCACCACCGCACCGTGCACAGGGAGGGTTCCGCGGCATTCAACTAGACGAGTCCGGCCGCCTGATCGAAAGCTCCATCTCCTTTGTTTTGAAAAGTCAGAATATTCTATCGCTCTTTTCTCACTCTCATCACTCTCTTCCTCTTTCCCCACTATCACCACCACCCACAGGGAGGTTTTCCTCGGCATCCATCCAGCTAGACGAGTCAGGCCGCCTGGCCGAAAGCTCGATCGGGAACGTCGCCATTCTCACCCCCAAAACATATTCGTTTCAAAGTCTGACCCCTAGCCTCTTTCCTCCCTCCCCACCATCACCACCACCACAGGGAGGTTTCCTTGGCATTCAACTAGACGAGTCCGGCCGCCTAGCCGAGAGCTCCATCGGCAACGTCGCCATTCTCACCCCCCAAGGCACTTTGCGCACACCTCCTTTCGAGAATATTCTGGCTGGTACCACGGTGAAGAGGCTGTGGAAACTGGCGGAAGAGACGCTCAAGCCGCAAGGTAAGAAGACGAGGGAGGGGTTGAGCGAAGGGAGGGGTCCTCAAGGGGAGTCTCTCTTTGATTTTCTCTTTCTCATCCACTTCCCCCTTGCCTTTTCTCATCAAGCCCTCTTCTCTGCTCTCTGCTCACCATCTATTCAACCGCTCCGCACCACCAGGCATGGTTACGGCCGTCGAGTACAAGCACAACACCCTCGCCGAGCTTCTCTCCTGCCAAGAAGTCTTTAATCTCGGCGGAGAGTCCCCGATCTGTCCCTCGTTTCAACCTTGACCCATTCACTCTCTATCACCACCACTACAACCGACAGGCATCGTCACCGGCGTGGAATACAAGCACATTACCCTCGCTGAGCTCCTCTCTGCAAAAGAAGCCTTCAGTCTAGGCGGAGAGTCTCCGATTTGTCCCCCGTTTTGACCCTTATCTATTCACTCTCTATCACCACCACTACAACCACCAGGAATCGTCACGGGCGTCGAATACAAGCACATCACCCTCGCCGAGCTCCTCTCTGCAAAAGAAGCCTTCAGTCTCGGCGGTGGCTCCGTCCTCCCCATCGTGCGCATCAATGGCAATATCATCGGCGACGGCAAACCCGGCCCCGTCTTCAAGGAACTGGACTCCCTGCTCCTGCGTGACATGAAGGCCAACTTTCTCGATGCTGTCCCTTACCAGCATTACGCACCGGGAGGGCTGCTGAAAAGAGGGCTGCGGGGGTTGCGAGAGCGGTGGCGTCGGATGGATGGCGATTTGGTAGCGATGGTGCTGGTGGCTTTGCCGCTTACGTTTGCCCTCGGGAAAATACGTGGTGGGCCGACGTTTGTGCTTTAGTTTTTGGTTTAGTGAGAGTGGAGGGCGGGCTGAGGGGAGGTCGGTGAAGAAGCTTGAGGAAGGGTGTATGTGTAGAGGCGTGATAGGACTGGAGAAGGGCAAGATAAAATAAGAAAAGCGGTGTAATGATCTGTTGAGTCAACCTTTCGCTTTGTTTCATAGCTTGTTACTTGTCTTGTGCTGCTTCTCAAATTGTGGCGACCCATGGCTCGCTTTAGCGAGGTCCTTGCCGCACGACTTTCCGAGTGTCGTGTATTTTGCAGCCCCAAATAGCACGTGGCGTTGTGGCATGAAAAGATGGTTAAAAAAGCTTCCCTGTGCTTTCCGCATGGACTTCAGCCTGCCAAAATGCCTTTTCTTGGACTTTTCACAAGCAGCCTCGTTCCCTTCCTCGCGCCTTTTCGCTACAAGGTTGCTGTTGCAGGAAAAGCCTGTCCTTCGCCGCCTTGATTGATATGTCTCTTTGGCTTGCCGTGACACCTGGGCCCTGGCTCCTCCTCCTCTCTGTTGTAAAGACAGGGCAGGACAGGGCAGTGGGGTGGTCACTGTGTGTCGACGGACTTGCTTTGTTGATTTTCGATGGGCCACCAACAAGGGCAACTCGTCTCTCGTCTAATCACTATGCACTTCATAGAGCGCTCTTCCCACCCTTCTCGACACTCATACGCATCTCTCCAACCCACCTTCTTCGACACAGGCAAAGCAAGAGGGCAGTCCACGGCGCCTGCTACCAGCGGCCTGCCCCTTAGGGCCATGCCCCCACAAGGGGACGGTGGCCGCCTGGGTCTCTTGGTGGGCGGCGGCGGCGGCAGCAGCGGCAGCAGCAGCAGGAATGAAGACGAGGAGGCAGAGCGACAGTCCTCCTCCTCCTTTCTGCCATCACCATCACACCAAGGCGTAGGCGCAGCGACAACCAGCCTCTGTTACGCCACCTTATCCTCGTCCTCGTCCTCGTCATTGCCCTCCCTCCCCCTTCCACTTCCCGCTGGGCGGAGGAAACCCTTGTCCTCCACAGACCTTTCCTCCTCAGCATCACTAGCACTCACACCACCATCATCCGTCTTGGCCCTCCACCACCAGCGCTCGGGCAGCAGCGGCATTGCCGAAACCACTACTACTACTACTACTACTACGACGGGGAGCAAAGGCCGTTATCTCCTCTCAGGATTAGCCCGGCTCGTACCAATGGGCATGCCCTCCCTCCCTCGCACCTCAAGTCGCTATAAACGTCACCTCTCTCGCGCCGATCTGGACACCTTCCGCGAAGAGCAACAAGAACGACAAGAGGAAGAAGCAGTCCTCCTGGCCTTGCTACAGCTCCAACTCAACGACGAGAACGAGGGGGAGGAAGGGAGGAAGGGACGGCAGCAGCTTTCTGTCGATAACATCCCTGCTCTCCTAGCCGCTTCCTCCTCCCTCACCCCCGCCGATGTTTCAGTCATCCTCCTCTCTCCCAACAGCAGCAGCAGCAGCAGCAGCAGCCCTAGTGACACCCGCACCAGAATAAGACGTTGTCTCTCAATGCCCGTCGCCCCCGTCTCGGCCCCCTCCCCCTTCTCCCGCTCCCGGAGCAGCACAAGCAGCAGCAGCAGCAGTGGTCATGGTGAGCTCGTGGTGAACTTCCCCGGAGGTGGTAAATTCTTTTATTGGCAATCAGGCGTTGCTACTTTTTTGAATAAACATTTTGATTTGGCTAATGTCCAGCTAGTGGGTGCTTCAGCTGGTTCTCTAACAGCAACGCTCATGGCTTGTCACGTCGACGCCCATCACGCTACAGCAGTAGCAGTCAAAATCCTACGAAAACATAAAGTGTATGAACGGGCCTTAGGCCTTGTAGGTGTGTGGGGGGAGGTGGTGCGAGAGTGGCTCCAGGAGATTCTACCTGAGAACGCCGCGGAGCTCTGTAGAGGACGAGTGCATATAACTGTGTTGTGTTTGCCTTATCGAAGGCATCACGTGTCGGATTTCAGGAGTAAGGAAGATTTGATTGAGACGTGTTTGGCCTCGGCTCATTTGCCGTTGGTCATGGATGGGAGGCCCTTTTGTATGTGGAGAGGGTGGCCGTGTGTGGATGGGTCGATTTTAGCAGGGAGGAAGGAGGTCCCCAGCCATTTAAGAGATGCTGAGACCGTGACATTTGATTATGTCGAGGATGAGTTGTTGGGAGGAGGGGGAGGAGGAGGGGGAGGGAGGGAGGGAGCGGGGGGGAAGGAGTTTATGACGTTGGAGGAGGGGGAGGGGTTGGGGAGGTTGGTGGAGATGGGGTATCGGTTTGCGGAGCGGATGAATGAGGGGGGAAGGCTGCATCCGGCTATTCAGAGGGTGAGGAGGTCGAGTAGTATGGAGGGAGGAGTGGAGGGAGGGATGAATGGTAGTGGTAGTAAGAGTGGGGGGTTGACGATTATCCCCCCGGAGGAATTGGGTGCTGGGGTGTCGTCGCCATTGACGCCGAGTTGAGGAGGGAGGGAGGGAGGGAGGGAGGGGTGGGGAGTGGAGGGGTAGGGTAGAAGGAAGGAGGCACCAGTCAGTCTGGTGAAACCGTTTTGACAATTCATTTTGGAGCAACTTCTTTTGTGGTAAATGAAGGAGGGGACGCACGAAAGACCTGCTCCGGCATTTTTATTTATTTATCCATATGCATACAATAAGTAATTTTTGATACACACAAAGACAAAGACAAGAAATCGCAAGCAATAAAGTAATCAACAAAAGCAAATTCCAGATTTCATTTCGAAAAATGTTTGCTTATGAGTGTTCCTCTTGTTTTGCTTTTCGTTTTCCTGTGTGTGGCGTAGAGGGGGGTGGGGAGGTTAAAATAGAGGAGGGTGTGTGTGTCCAAAATCGATAAAAAGACACATTCTGAAGCGAATGCTTGTCAAATAGGCTCAATACTTGTCATGGCGTTCCTTTTGTGTGCTTGTCATGGCGTTCCTTTCGTGTTATATGCGCCACATTCGATTGTGCATTGGACAGTGAAAATGGGCCAAAAGCGGAAACGGCTCTCGATGACGACGTTCCTTCTTTGCTTTATCTTACCACTCGACGCACACATGCAAACAAACGCCATGGTCTCACACCTTCTCCTCCTCCTCCTTCTTCAACAACAGGTGGTGGCGGCGCGGAAGGAACCCGGCGCAGACAGGAGAGAAACAGAGACTAACAAAGCAAGACCAAGTCGACCTCCCCGCCTCCTTCATTCGCGAAGGAAGGAACGAACCAAGCAGGGCAACCATGACGCGCAGCGGCCGAGGACGAGGCAGGGGCGGTGGTGGCGGCGGTGGTGGTGGTGGTGGAGGCGGTAACGGTGGTGGTGGAGGAGGAGGAACAGGCAGCGTGGCAAGCAGTCAACAGAGCAGCAGCAGCAGCAGCAGCAGCAGCAGCAGCAGCAGCAGCAGACGACCTCCCCCTCCCCCTCCACCTCCCCCTCTCCCTACCCAACCAGCCTCCCGCTCCAACGGCTCGTCCGGCAAATATAGTAACAAGAAGTGGAGTGGTGATCAGCGTACGCGTGAGACGTATGCCCCTAGTGCTATTTCGGAGGAGACGCGGATCTCGTTTACCACACAGCTGAACCAGTTGAGGGAGGACCCGAGTAAGGAGGAGCTGTCCTTCGCTCCCACCCTCGATAATATTCAACGGAAGTACCTTCATGCCTTGGCAGGGCAGCTTGGGTTGGTCTCTAAGAGTAGGGGAAAGGGGGATGGGAAGCGCTTTATTACTGTGTCGAAGAAGAAGAAGAAGGGGGGGAATGGCGGGGAGGAGGACGAGGAGGAGGACATCACGCGGTACCCACCCTTCCAGCCGGGCAAGGAGTCTTTGGAGCTACTACAGGGGCATGTGACTAAGCATCCATTGAGTAAAAGGGAGGAAGAATCGCTCTTGAAGCTGTGTGTGTCCCGCTCTGCGACGTTAGCAGCAGCGGCAGCAGCAGCGGCAGCAGCGGAGGAGGCTGGGAGGGATGGAGGGGGGCATCGAGCAGCGGTGCGTGCAGCAGAGAAGCAGCAGGGGCCGAGGACGACCTCGTCCTCTCTCACGGCCACTGCGGCCATCGCGAGCAGTAGCAAGAACACGGGGAGGAATCAGAGTAAGAAGCAACAAGGGTACTACAACCCTGCAGTAGAAGAACAACTTCTCACCAAACGTAAGGAGAGTCACGCAGCGGCCCAAGCCAAAAAAGACGCCAACCCCAGATATAAAAGCATGCTGACCGCCCGTAAGAAACTCCCGGCCTGGGAACATTCCTCCCTCGTCGTGGACCTGATCAAGAAACATCAAGTGGTCATTGTGTCCGGTGAGACGGGGTGTGGTAAATCTACACAGGTGCCCCAGTTTTTGCTCGATGATAAAGAAATAGGACCAGGACTCAAAATGGCCGTTACCCAGCCTAGGAGGATCAGTGCGATTGCCGTGGCGGAGCGTGTGGCGAGTGAACGGATGGAGGAGGTGGGGAAGACGGTGGGATATAATATTAGGTTGGAGAGCGAGGTCTCGGAGGGGAGTCAGGTGGTGTTCATGACGCCTGGAGTGCTGTTGAGGAAGCTGGGGGGGGACCCGGAGCTGAGGGAGTTTAATGTGGTGATGATTGACGAGGTGCATGGTACGTACCTCTTTTATCAAAATTTATTTTTTTA
>Ga0105055_10006969_pt1 | contig 15248 bp, 15 predicted proteins | sample BON03_FD_78090 | JGI IMG/M metagenome (GOLD analysis project Ga0105055, IMG submission 78090) | Freshwater microbial communities from Lake Bonney liftoff mats and glacier meltwater in Antarctica - BON-03 | ecosystem: Environmental > Aquatic > Freshwater > Ice > Glacier meltwater | place: Lake...
CTACAAGAAGTTGGCGATTTCGAAGCACAAAACTGTCTGCCACCACAAAACTTGATACGAAGCACAAAGCTTCATTTAACCACTGAACCGCCAATTTCTTGTAGCTGTTGCAAGCTGGTGTTCTTTCGGTCGTGGTCTGTCTGTCCATAGTTTAAGGTGTCTTGGTGCGTTGGCTTGATGGCTCTTTTGGATTTTTTGTGTTTGGCTTTGTGCGGTTGCAAAAAATACAAATGTGCCACCAAATGCGTTGGTGTTATGTGTATTTTACTCTCCAATCTAAATGGTCTTTGTTTATGAAATCGGGAATAATAATTTGTCTTGGAATTTTGCTGTAATTATTTTTTGCTGCCGCAACTTCTGAAAGAATAATTTCTCCATTCGGTAGCAATCTTAAATGTCTGCTGTCAAAAAGTTGATGAATATCTGAACGCAAACACAAACCATTTTCAACTTTGTCTGAACCGTTATACTGCACATCAATTATATGTGATGCTTCTAAAACATTTTCTATACTTACTCCTGTTATGAGGCAAGTTGAATTAAATGCAGTCAAAATATTCTTTCTAAAAAGGTTTTGATATGGTCGTTCAAGAACTTCTCTCGTAACACGTTTGCGTTCCACGTTTGCAGGAATTTGAGTTTCACGAATAGTCTTTACAATTTTATCAAGGTCTTGTAGAACAAATTTTAATTTATGAAGCTCAATAACTTCTTCTTTTGAGATACTTGCAAGTAAATATTTTTCATTCTCGTTTCCTTTTCCAGTCCGAACAACATTACAGAAACCATAATTACAGAGAAATAATAAAAACTCTCTTGCTATTCTTTTGTCATTAGAGTTTGGTGCACAATCAGGCCATTTTAAAATATCAATCAATCCTTGTCGATGTTGAATAATTGCGTCCGAATAATTTACTAAAGGTGCTTTACCACCAGCAAGTGGAATAATAATTTTCACCAATTCAAAAGGTGAAATGTAAGCTTCGTTTGAACCGTATCTTTCTGCAATGTTGCCCAACACGTCAAGAACTAATTCAAGCGGTTTTATTTTCAAACCTGCTGCATCCCAATCGACTGTGTCCTCTGCAATTCTTTTGTTTGGTAACTCTAAAGTTTTTACAACTGTGGTTGCAAATTCTACTTGTGTAATTTTTCCTGTTGCAAGTAATTGACCGAAAGGACTAACTAAAACTTTACCTTGTGCTTCTTGAAGCAAGCCCAACGCCTTCCAATACTGTCCTGAATTTCTTATCAGATTTCTGTCTTGCGTTCTGACTAAATTAACTTTAATTTTTGTTTCTTCTTGAACTATTGCCAACCCGTCCATAATTTCTTTTGAACTCGGGGCATAGTTTTGAAAGTGATTGAACACACGAAGCACACCAAGAAAAACTGGTGGCTCATTCAATGATTCAGTAGGAGTGAGAACTGCCCACCGCCACTTATAATTGGGGAACGGCTTTACTAGTGGTTTTATTAACGCCATATTTTTTTAATTCTTTTGGAAATATTGAAGCAATTGCAAAACCTAATATTGGTGGAACTGCATTTCCGATTTGTCTGTATGCTGATGAGTTGTTTCCTTCAAAGATAAAATCTATTGGGAAAGATTGTGTCAATGCTAATTCTCTTACTGACATTCTTCTATGATTATTTGGATGATGTAACACAACAACCCCACCTTTTTCATCTCCTCTTGCTGTAACTGTCGGTGCTGGTTTGTTAGGGTCAATTGCTCTATTGCCTAAGTAACCGTTGAATTTTAGTTTGAACTTTGAACAAGTGTGGTTAATTAAGTTGTGTTCTTCTTCAGGTTCGGGAATATTTTTTAAAGCATCCCCAATTGAAACCCAACTTTTTTTATTACTGAATAAATTTGAAATATCTCCGTGAGTTGGTTCGGGATGTTTCAAATTAAAATCAACATCGTTTCTCACACCTAAAATAATTACTCTTTCTCTCCTTTGTGGCACTCCAAAATTTGCAGCGTTGAGAACTTTGAATTTAACTTTGTATCCTGCCTTTTCAAAATCAGCAATTATCATTTCAAAAACTTTCCCCTTCATAAAACTTAAAATGCCCTTTACATTTTCTGCTAAGAAAAATTTTGGTTGCTTGTCAATTAAAACCCTAAGAAGTTCTAAGTAGAGTTTGTTTCTTTCATCACCTTCGCCACGACTTGTATTTGCAACTGAAAAACCTTGGCAAGGAAAACCGCCAATTAAAATATCGTGTTCAGGAATTTCATTAGATGGTATTTTAGAGATGTCCTCACAAATAATATGGTCGCCAATATTTTTGCGATAAGTTTTAACTGCATCAGCAAAGTTATCATTAGCCCAAATAATTTCGTGACCAGCTTCGATAAAGCCGAGGTCAAGGCCACCAGCACCTGAAAAAAGAGAAACTACTTTCATACTAATACGGCTTCTAGTTCTTTTAATTTTTTTCCTAAATGTTGTCCGAATAAAACGGGAACAGCATTTCCAACTTGTCTATACATTGAACCCATTGAACCTATAAATTCAAAGTCAAGTGGAAAAGTTTGAATACAAGCACTTTCACGAACACTCATACGTCTATGGTTTTCGGGGTGTTGAATTGCACATACTCCGCCCTTGCCGTTTCCTCTTGCAAGAATTGTCGGTGAAGGCTTATTCGGGTCTGTTTCTCTATGTCCAGTAAAATTTCGGTTTGTTACTTTATACTTTGAATAAATGTGATTTTTCAATTTTGATTTTGGCTCGTCGGGTTCGGGAATACCTTTTAGTGCTTTTGAAATGCTTACCCAATTTGTTTTGTCGTGTGTCGGCATCGGAAATTGAAAGTCTACTTCTTCCGGCAAATCTTTTCTTGTTCCTGCAATAATTACTCTCACTCTTGATTGTGGAACTCCAAAATCAGCTGTGTTGAAAGCTTTGTATTTTACTCTGTATCCAGCCTCAGAGAAGTCGTTCACAATTTTTTTAATTGCATTTCCATTATCTAAACTCAAAATACCTCTTACGTTTTCTGCAAGAAAATAATCTGGCTTTTTGCTTTTAATTATTCTGTAAAACTGCTTGTAAAGTTTGTTTCTGTCATCATCTGCTGCTCTCAACATATTCGCAAGAGAAAAACCTTGGCAGGGAAATCCACCAACAACAACATCACAGTCTGGAATTTCTTCCGCATTTACTTTTCCTATGTCGTTACAAACAATATGGTCGCCAATGTTCAATTTGTATGTTTTGCAGCTATCAGCATCAAAGTCATTAGCCCAAATAATTTCGTGTCCAGCTTTTAATAAACCCAAGTCAAGCCCGCCAGCACCTGAAAATAATGATACGATTTTCATAGTCTATTTTTTATTGGCTTTGTAATATTTCACTTTCTTCTCGGCAACTCGTAAGGCTTGTGTAGCACAATCTTCATCTGCAAGTTCGTAAGCGATTTTTTCGCTTAGAAATTGAACCATTAATTTCTCCCTGTCAATTTCTAAAATTTCAGAAAGCTTGCCAATGTTTTCTTTACTTGGCTTTCTATCACCTTTTTCAATCTTGCTTAAGATTGCTTGGTCAATGTCTAAAAAAGCAGCAACCTGTCGAAGCAGCAGCCCCTTAGATTCCCGTTTTGTTTTTAATGTCTGTCCTAATGTTTCCATTTGTCTAAATTTGCTTGACAATATTTGTCAAATGTAAGTAGTCAAATTGAAACTACAAAATATTAGAAGTAAAAGTTATTAACAGAGTTATTCGTATCGGGAGGTGGGTGGGCTTTGGGTGCGGTTGGGCAAAATTAAATGTGCTGCAATTTGGTTTGGCTTGTGCGGTCGCATTGCAGCTCTTTTAATTTTGCGAAGCGTTGGCTTTTATAGTCAGATGTCAGCATAAATGTTGATGGTTGCACGGTCGCCCTACACTTGCTTGTAACTAATGTATTTAGGCATGCCCCATATCTATCCGTTTATAAACGAATATAACCGATTAAATTACCACTTGATAAAATAATTCTGAAACAGAATCATAGAAACAAAATCCCGAATGAGCTTTGAGATTGTACCAGAAATTGAAAAATACTAAAAGAAAAAACTAATCCCCCTTAATCCCTCTACTCAAAAACAGAGTCGCGACAAATGAAAGCAGGAATAACATTCCCACAAATTGATGCAGAATCGCATAGATTAATGGAATTTCAGCTCTAGTATTAATTACAGTGAGTATCCCTAACAAAATCTGAACGAATAGTAATAACAGCGGTATATAGCGAATTTTGCGAAAAAGGCTATTCGCAGGAAGCACTTTTGTTTTCATTGTCCATAAAATTACCGGTACACAGATGATATAAGCGAGTCCACGGTGGATAAAATGTACGGTAGTTGGGTTATGTGTGATATCTTCCCAAAAACCTCCCTGCTTGAGCATCGCATCAGGAATCCACTGCCCGTTCATATCAGGCCAGGTGATACCCGCATAAGCAGCATGTAAACCTGCCATGAATGCAGCGTAGATTAACTGCAAAGTAATTAATACCAGCAGCAAGACATTTAGCTTTTTAAGATTTGGAAAATATAAAATCTGATCCTTAGGGATGCTCACCTTCATGGCAAACCAAAGGGTATAACTCAGTAAGATCAGAGCCGAAATAAAATGAACTGCGAGACGAATATGGCTAACGTACAAACTCTCAGCATTAAGTCCGCTTTGTACCATAATCCAGCCAATAGCCCCCTGTAGCCCTCCAAGAAGGAATAAAATAATCAATGGATTGACCATATCTCGGTTAATCATCTTCTTAATAAGGAAATATATAAAGGGGAAAATGAAAACCAGTCCCATAAACCTCGCCCAGTCGCGGTGAAACCATTCCCAGAAATAAATAAACTTAAAATCACCCAGACTGAAATGGCTGTTCAGATGTTTAAACTGTGCAATCTCCTTGTATTGATCAAAAGCCAAGTTCCAAGCCTGTTCATTCATTGGGGGGAATGCACCCAAAATAGGCTTCCATTCTGTAATCGATAATCCCGAACCGGTTAGCCTTGTGAGCCCACCAATTAAAACTTGAATCATGATCATTCCAACACCGATATATAACCAGATTGCTACTGCACGATGGTTTTTTGATGAGTTGTTATTCATTTAAAATACAATTTGAATTCTGTTAGGTAATACAGCCTTAATACGTTCCGGGTTAATTAGCCGGAATAAATACTTTTGAATGATGTTTTGAAGTTCCTCTTGCTTTTGGGTTCCGATAACAAATTTTTGTCCAGATCTGGTCTCAATCGCAAGGCCAATATCTCCTTTGGTATTATAAACTGTACCATACTTACTGCCAATTCTGATTCCATAGCCTACAAATTCATACCTGACAATTTTTATACTTTTTATATCTTTCCAATCAACACTCTTTTTCACAAATGGAAAAAAAGTCATTTTGATACCGGATGAACTAATTTCAGTTTTCAACTTCATCAGGAACATGAGTGAAATTAATCCAAAAACAAAAATTGCAAAAAGTATGAGACCTGAATCTGACATCGGTTTATCACCAAATTGTCCCTTTTTAATCAGCTGTTCGTAAATTCCAAATAAGGGAATCAGTCCAAGGGCCAATAAGATCAGCCATAACCACCATTGAGTAAATTTTTGTTCTTCTTTAAAATCGATCATTTTAAATTCAGATATGTGGGTCTTGTTTTGAAAACCACTTTCTATCAGCATAGAATGTTCCAAAAGGAATTAACGATGCCAGAAAACCGAGACTAAGCTTCCAGAAAGACCATTTGTAAAGGTAAGTTACCTGCAGTAGCAATAGAATATAAATAATAAATAGTACACCATGCACCATCCCTACCACATAATTTGGTCCGGGCATGTCATACCTGTACTTTAATATCATAGTGAAACCGATTAGTAGAAAAGAACAACCTTCTACAAATGCGATAAAGCGAAAACGTCCCAATGGAGAATTAAACATTTTGATTGAATTTTATTAATTAATGCATCAAAATTAGATAATTTCCTAATCAGAAAAATCACTGTAAAGTAAAGCCTGAAATAATATTTCTTAATGCAAGTTGGATATGATTACATCTAATAACCCATTGGGTGTAATTCAATTTTTATTTTTTTAACCACATAGAAACATAGTTTTTATTCAATTGAAAGACGTTTCACTCTCTTTAGAGAAACCTTAGCTATTTGAACCCAAGAATTGGGCTATCAAAACCTTTTTTTCTATGTTTCTATGTGGTTTATTATATTATTTTTTCGATCATTTAAATTTTAATTAATTGCACCTAAGAAGTTAATGTATATTTCATTAACCTGATTTCGATATGATTTTGCTTAATGACAGAGTTTATAATGCTTTTTTGCGATATTGTTAATGTTTCTATTGTTTGGAAACCAGCTGTTCTACATTTTTTTATGGCAGTCCCGCTTTGCGCTCATACTGCACGGGCATTAAGCACAGGCCGGTATCCGCTACAATCGGGTTTAAACCCGTTCAGGCAGTATTTATTAACTCTTGACCTTTCCCTACCTTAGGTCGAATTCTGCTTATTGTATTAATGTGAATTCTGGGCAAAACGATATCAAGATATTTCATTTAAAACAAAGCTTTTTCATTAAGTCAATCCCATTTATGCTCATGTTATCAATGCTTTATGTAACATTTTTATTCAGATGGGTTGATTTTCTGTCATATATTAATAATCCATCTTAGCATCTAAAATAATTGTCTCTAAAATTGAGTTTGCAATATATTATAAATCAGTACATTATAAAATATAATTTTATAATTAGGCCATAAAACTGTTTACATCGGGATTCAATTCAACCAGAAATGCGCCTACTCAGAAATGGGTGGTCTGAATTATTAGATCAAATACCGATTTCCCTGCTTAAATTTGTAATACCAATTATAAAAAAGAAAACAATTCAATCATTTGGTATGAAAACACAAATCCGCAGCATCATCAGAGGATTACTGACAGGTGCAATCCTATTTTTGATCATTGCCACATCCTCAGGGTATTCTTTAGCTTCCACAATTGCCTCAATTCAAAGGGATACAAGCGCTTTTACCCAATACAAAGGTTTTATTCTTGACAGCAAAAGCAAAAAGGAACTTGCATTTGCCACCATCTCAGTACTGGGGACAAACATATCCAGTGTTAGCAACAGCGAAGGCGAGTTTTCCATTAAAATACCCAGAGAAAACTCAAATGCAGATTTAATGGTCTCTTTTCTGGGATACAGAAATAAGATAATCAGTCTTAAGGAATTACAGCCAGAAAAGAATCAAATCCTTCTTGAGTCCTTTAATATTGCCCTCGGAGAGGTAATTGTCTCAACCAATGATGCAGAAAAACTATTCAATCAGGTGATGAGTAAAAGGGAGCAGAATTACGGTAACGATCTTAACCTGATGACCGGATTTTACCGTGAGACGATCAGAAAACGCCGGACATATTTATCACTTTCAGAATCAGTAGTCGAAATCCAAAAGCAGCCTTATCTGAGTAATGTGGATGATTTTATTATACTATTCAAAGGAAGAAAAAATACAGACTATACTAAACTAGACACGCTGACCTTCAAATTACAGGGAGGGCCTTATACCACCATGTTCCTCGATATTATGAAGTATCCCGACTTCATTTTCACTGACGGTGCTTTGGAAGTTTATGATTTCTCAATGGAAAACAATACACAAATCGATGATAAGAAAGTGTATGTGCTGGCTTTCAAACAAAAACCTTCAATCACTACTCCACTTTATTATGGTAAATTATTTATCGATACCGAAAGTATGGCAATTATTAGTGCCACATTTAACCTGAATGTTGAGGACAAAAAAGCGGCAGGTTTGATGTTTACTAAAAAGAAGCCTGCCGAAGCTGAAGTATATCCACTTGTAGCCGGCTACCAGATCAATTATCGGGAACAAAACGGAAAATGGCTTTTTGCCTATTCCCGTGGCGACATCACTTTCAAAGTAGACTGGGACAAAAAGCTATTCAATACCACTTATGAATCATCCGTTGAAATGGCTGTTACAGACTGGAAAAAGAACAACAATGATTCCAAAAAGTCAACTCAGAAATTAAGACAAAACGTGATTATGATGGATAAGGTATCAAACTTCGCTGATGCTGAATTCTGGGGTGAATACAATATTATTGAACCTGAAAAATCAATCGAAACCGCCATCAGGAAAATTCAACGGAAGATGTAGGAAATTCTTTTTCTCTTAACATTCCCACAGAATTTATTGGTATTTATTAAATATTTCATAGATATAAAAAAAGCATACAAAATATCGATTTATTCCTTATTAATCTTTTGTTATAATCTGGACTTCGATTATTATTTCAAACTTAAATCAAGCATTTCAGATATTTAATACTGCGGCTGCGTTAACGATGGGAGCGGCATCCCTGTCTGCCGACAGGCAGGCTTTTTGGCCTTTTGGGGCCAAAAAGATATAGCGGACAGTCCCAAAGGGATGGCTTTGCCACGTGTTAAAACGCCAAAATTCCAGTTTTAAAACACTAGAGTATTTCTAATTCCGAATTCCGTGAAATAGCTGATCATATTCTCCTCCCCATCTTTCATTAGGTTCAATTTCTGCTGCAAGAACCTCCCGAATGGAAACTTGAATGCAAAATGAAAAATTGAAAATGAACAGAATTTACCCGAACACTAATTGTATTTACCCATAAACCTCAGAATTATTTCATACATCTGACTATTTTTAAAAACCATTTGAGAGATCATTCCCACATGTTTTTTCCGCTTAATTGTGTTAAGCTCGCTTGGCTTATTTGCACCGATTAGTTCATCATATAAACGCTTTGACTGCAATTTTATCGACGGATAGGTTCTTTCTCCAACAAAAATCAGGAATGGGTTATTTATATTTTTCAGATAATACATCGGCGAACCTACTTTCCATATTTCCTGATCTTCGGTAAACGCATCCATAAAATCTTTTGTTTGTTTATTTTGCTTAGCTAGCGTTAGATATTCGAACATATCCAGGCCAAAACCGTCATTCAATATCACCCCATTTATTGGGTTAGGAAAACCTGCATCGGCAAAAAACCTTGGATCATTATTGATTAATGCTGCCAGATGCCCGCCGGCTGAATGACCCATGACAAAAATCCGGTCTGCACGACCTCCATACCCGGAGATACTATCCTTAACCCATTTTAGTGCTGCTACACAATCTGAAGCCATCTTTTCGTACTGCGATTCAGGGCTCAGGCTATAATTAATGATTACTGTGACCACATTTTTATTAGCCATGTTTTTACCCAACCACCAATACGTTTCCTTTTTCCCACTATTCCAGGAACCTCCGTGAATAAAAACCAAAACGTCTTTTGCTTCTTCTGTATTTTCAGGATAGTACACATCCAGAAGGTTTCGGACAGCAGTCGAATTTGCGCGGTAGGCAATGTCCTTCTTGATAATAACTTTAGCAGACAGCTCAAAAAAAGGAGTTAATAATAGAATTAGGAGGTAGTATTTTAGATTCATTTTTTATTTCATTTAAGCGGGTGGTGATAACACCAACCGCAGGTGAAGCGGGTGGTGATAACAACAACCGCAGGTGAAGCGAGCCGTAAAAACACCAAACGCAGGACATACTTCATGTTTATTTAATCAAAGGGTCTTTTTCTTTTGTAAAATGATTGTATACAAGTCCGTCTAACCAGGCCGGTAATACCTTATTCAAAAATACGGTTAGTTTCCCTTGGGCAGTCATGATTAGCGAACGTTTACGTTGTTCTATTCCCTTCACAATGATTCGGGCAACCTCACCTGAACTCATCATTTTATCTTCATCCATGCTGGTCTCGCCCTGTGCTGTACCGTCTTTAACCAATGCCACCTTACGGATATTGGATGAGGTGAATCCGGGAGATGCAATCATCACATGCAATCCTGTTTTTAAATTTTCAACTCTTAGTGCCTCCAGAAAGCCATTCAATGCAAATTTAGACGCAGAATAGCCGGTTCTACCGGGCAATCCGCGATAACCTGCAATGGAAGAAACCCCAACAACTGAGCCCTGATGTTTCAGCAGTTCTGGGATTGCATATTTTGTACAATAAACAGCACCCCAGAAATTGACATCCATCAGGTTACGCAACACCTGCAAATCAAGGTCTTTGAACAATGCTCGCATCGAAATACCTGCATTATTCACCAGAACATCGATACGATTAAAGGTAGATATTGCCTGATTGACCAATGCCTCACAATCTGATTCTTTCGAAACATCACACTGAACCGCCACAGCCTTAATTCCATATTTTTCCTCAAGTTCCTGAGCTATTTCACATAACGTTACATACTGTCTTGCCCCCAAAACAAGGTTTGAACCTTTTTTTGCAAACTCCTCGGCACAAGATCTTCCAATTCCGGATGAAGCACCGGTAATGATTACCGTTTTATTTTTGAGGTTCATTTCTTGAATTTATCCAACTTAAAATTAATTGATCAGATTCATTTAGCTAAAGAGTTTTCGTAGGGTACCCGCGTAGCGATAGACCTTCCTAGCGTAATTTCATCTACATATTCGAGCTCCCCCCCAAATGCGATACCACGTGCTATTGTACTGATAGAAACCCCTGCATCTTTAAGTTTCTTATAAAGGTAAAAAATTGTAGTATCCCCTTCCATTGTGGCACTTAAAGCTAATATCACCTCTTTAATCCCACCGGCATAAACACGTTTTACTAGACTCTCAATATTCAAATCCGAAGGACCGATCCCATCCATGGGAGATATTAAGCCCCCCATCACATGATATCCACCCTGGTACTGCCCTGTATTTTCGATCGCCATCACATCACGGGTATCTTCTACCACGCAAATCAGCGACTTATCGCGCTTTACCGAACTACAGATCTGGCAAAGCTCATGATCAGAAATATTATGACATTCAAGACAATACCTGATATCTCTTTTTAAAATCAAGAGAGAATTACTGAACTTTTCGACCTCAGCCTGAGGCTGATTAAGTAAGTGCAAAACTAAACGCAAGGCCGTTTTCTGGCCTATTCCGGGTAAACTTGAAAATTCATTGACTGCGTTTTCCAGCAGCTTTGAAGAAAAATTCATTTTGCAAATTTAGGTTTAATATAGTTTTTTTTGGATTGCTATCTTAGAAAATTACGAATAAGGGAAGCAGATGGTTTCGAGAGTGATGAGTATACTGCCGTTGCGAGTAGGTAATTTATTTCATAAGAGTCAATATATTGACAATGGAAGAATTTTAAAAATGGTCTCGTAAAGACGCAGAGACGCAATTATACGACCTAAAACAAATAATCATAAATATTCTGTAAACCTTAGCTTCTTAGCGTCTTTGCGAGAGATACCATATTTTAAAAATATCAATATTTAAAAGGCAAATTTTAAAAATGTCAATTGTAGTCCGCCTGACCGGACTTTCAGGCACAACAAAACCCGCCTCCCGGAGGACAAGCAATCCCGGAACATTAGTAATTATTAGTAAAGAGAATATTCAGAACTTAATTATTAATTTGCGCAGATATCAATTATAAAAACCTTATGGCTCCGGGAATTTTACTTAGTTTTCTGATTGGATATTTTTTGATGTTATTGGGCATCTCCTACTTCACCTCAAAAAAATCTTCCGACAATTCAACCTTTTTTACCGCTAACCGAAATTCAAAATGGTATCTGGTAGCTTTCGGTATGATTGGCACTGCATTATCAGGGGTAACCTTTATCTCAGTCCCAGGCGAAGTTGGTAACCCGGCAGGAAACGAATTTAAATATTTTCAATTCGTTCTTGGCAATGCCATAGGCTTCATAATTATCGCTACGGTTTTGCTCCCATTATATTACCGAATGAATCTAACTTCGATCTATACCTATATTGAAGAGCGTTTAGGAACATACAGCTATAAAACCGCTGCCAGTATCTTTCTTTTGAGTCGCACAATCGGTTCATCATTCCGCTTGTATCTGGTAGTGATTGTCTTGCAACGATTTATTTTTGATTCTTACGGTGTTCCATTCTGGGCAACAGTACTAATATCACTCGCATTAATCTGGTCATATACCTTTAAAGGCGGTTTAAAAACCATCATTATTACCGACACGCTTCAAACTTTGTTCTTGGTTTCATCGGTCATATTGACCATTTACTTTATCTGCGATAGTCTGGGACTTAATTTAGTACAGGCTTTTGAGACCATTAAGAATAGCGGTTATTCAAAGGTATTCTTCTACGAAGATTTCATGACCAGCAAGTTTCATGTTAGCAAACAATTGCTTGGAGGTATTTTCGTGACCATTGCCATGACCGGCCTGGATCAAGATATGATGCAGAAGAATTTGAGCTGTAATAATATCAAAGAAGCCCAGAAAAATATGTTCACCTTCACTACTGTCTTCGTGATAATCAATATATTCTTCCTGAGCGTAGGTGCTTTACTCTATGTATATGCCAGTAAAAATGGAATTGAACTTCCGCTTGACCACATTACGGGCAAACCAAGAACTGATTTTCTTTTTCCGGAGATCGCTTTCAACCATTTATCGCTTATTCCGGCGGTGGTGTTTATGCTTGGATTAACTGCTGCTACCTTCGCTACTACCGATTCTGCATTAACTGCCCTAACGACCTCCTTTTGTGTGGATTTTCTGGGTTTCTCGAAAAGAAAAGATTTAAATTCAGTAGCAGCAATAAGAACCAGGCATATTGTTCATATTGGCCTTTCCCTGCTGATGTTCATGGTGATTGTATTGTTTAATGTTGTAAATAATGCGGCAGTGGTTAGTGCCATATTCACCGTAGCATCCTATACTTATGGGCCATTATTGGGACTTTATGGTTTCGGGCTATTTATGAAAAATAGAGGGGTAAAGGATAAACTCGTTCCTTTCATTTGTTTATTATCTCCTGTAATTTGCTTTTTGCTGAATGCAAATTCAAAGACTTTAATGGCTGGCTATGTTTTTGATAATGAACTGATCGTAGTGAATGGTTTGATCACATTTATTGGTTTATTATTGATCAGCAGACCCGCAACCAGCAAAACTCAATTTTAACATATCTGATTCCAATTATGAGTAACGACGATAAAATAAGGAACGCATTCGAAAATAAGAACTGGCAGGAAATTAAAGTCACAGATTCCTGGCAGATCTTTAAAATTATGGCCGAATTTGTAGATGGTTTTGAAAAATTAGCTAAAATCGGACCCTGTGTTTCTATTTTTGGATCTGCAAGAACATCACAAGAAAATAAATATTATAAGCTGGCAGAAGACTGTGCCAGGATGCTAACAGAACGGGGTTATGGTGTTATATCCGGCGGTGGCCCCGGCATTATGGAAGCCGCGAATAAAGGTGCATTCGAAGCCGGTGGTAAATCTGTAGGATTAAATATTGACTTGCCTTTCGAACAATTCCATAATAAATTCATCGACCGTGATAAAAATCTTGGATTTGATTATTTCTTCGTGCGTAAGGTGATGTTCATGAAATATTCACAGGGATTCATTGTTTTACCGGGCGGGTTTGGAACTTTGGATGAGATGTTTGAGGCATTAACCCTCATTCAAACAGGCAAAGTAGCACGCTTTCCCATTGTACTGATCGGGGTCGATTACTGGTCAGGCTTGATGGAATGGGTAAAAACCAATATGCTGGGGCAGGAAAATAATATAAACGAAGATGACCTGAATTTATACCGTTTGGTGGATACTGCAGAAGAAGCTACAGAACATATTTTTAGGTTCTATGAAAAATATGTTTTAAAACCGAATTTTTAGTTGGTTGGTTCATTGGTTAGTTGGTTGGTTAGTTGGTTGGTTGGTTAGAAGGGTATTGGTTCATTGGAAAATACTACATAAACTGTTAATTATCTGTTGTCTGTCCCAAAGGGATGCATTAGCGTTATCTGTTGTCAGTTAATGATTAGTTCAGATGAAATTTAGTTTTATAGGCAGGAAATTGGTCAACTTTCAACTTTCAACTTTCAACTTTCAATTCTCCATTCTCAGCTAAAATTTACCTCCCCCTTTAAATAAGTCACCGCCTTCCCCGAAATTAAAACCCGGTCGCCTTTATTCTCGCACCATAATTCACCACGGCGTGCAGATACCTGATAAGCATGTAGTTTAAATTTTCCAAGCCGTTTTGCCCAGTATGGGATCAGGTTACAGTGGGATGATCCGGTAACAGGATCTTCATCAATTCCGGCTGATGGTGCGAAAAACCTGGAAACAAAATCAGAGTTATCTCCGGGAGCTGTTACGACGAAACCTAAAGAGTCAATGCGACTTAAGGCCGCAAAATTGGGCTCTAATGCCAAAACATCTGCTTCGGTTTCATAAACAATGAAATAATCTCTTGAGCGAAGTACCTGGACAGGCTGCTTCCCTCCTAATGCCTCAATCAAGCCCGCAGGAACATCACAGCTTTGAGGTACACGCGAAGGAAAGTCGAGGGTATAAAGATCATCCTTACGGCTTACGCTTATCGTACCGGCCTTCAGGGTATGGAAATGAATGGTATTGCCCTCAAAATTCAATATCGTGAATAAAACATGGGCAGTGGCTAGCGTTGCATGACCACATAAATCAACCTCCGACTCAGGAGTAAACCAGCGTAACTCAAAATCCTTCCCCTGAGGGATGAAGAAGGCGGTTTCTGCAAGATTGTTTTCAGCAGCAATTTTCTGCATAAGCGGTGCTGGCAGCCATTCCTTTAGCGGACAAACAGCAGCAGGATTTCCGCTGAACAATCTATCGGTAAAAGCGTCAACTTGGAAAATAGGAATACTTTGCATATTAATTTATCTTTTAATAATCACTAGTTACCAATAAAATCTAAATTCTTTATAATCGACCTTTAGGTTCTAGCGATCATATTTGTACAAAATTTCAAAATTAAGTCCCTTTATAAGCCCTATCATGTACCCACATCTTAATCTACACTTAAATTTTTGCATTGTAAAATGACCCAGAAGGGGTAAAATGTTTATAGCATATCATTTAAAGCTCGAAATCCCGACCCCGAAGGCGGTCGTATGTAAAACTAGATCACATGCGACCACCTTCGGGGTCGAACGAACAACCGTGGATGCTTTTCTATAAACATACGACCACCTTCGGGGTCGAACGAACAACCGTGGATGCTTTTCTATAAACATACGACCACCTTCAGGGTCGAACCAACAACCGTGGATGCTTTTCTATAAACATA